>Ga0164241_10001623_pt1 | contig 26931 bp, 21 predicted proteins | sample OricomyardsoilBY_FD_108780 | JGI IMG/M metagenome (GOLD analysis project Ga0164241, IMG submission 108780) | Backyard soil microbial communities from Emeryville, California, USA - Original compost - Back yard soil (BY) | ecosystem: Environmental > Terrestrial > Soil > Unclassified | place: USA... | reverse complement strand
AGCAGCAGCAGCAGCAGCAGCAGTACGCGCAGCAGCAGCAGCAGCAGCAGCAGCAGCAGCAGCAGCAGCAGCAGTACGCGCAGCAGCAGCAGCAGCAGCAGCAGCAGCAGCAGCAGCAGCAGCAGCAGTACGCGCAGCAAGCGCAGCCCCAAGCGGCCTATGCGCCGCCGCCGCAGCCCTCCTACGCGGCGCCCCCGCAGCAAGCGTTCGCGCCGCAGGGATCCTATCCGCCCGCGCCCCAGCCGCAGCGTCCCGCCGCCTCTCCGTCGATGTCGAGCTTCGTCCCTCCGGCGAAGCAAGCCAACCTCTTCACGATGCCCCCCGCAGAGGGCGGCGGCTTCGCGCCGTCCGCACCGCCTCCCGCGCCGTTCGCTTCGCACGCGCCGCCGCCTGTCGCGGCTCCGGTCATGCAGATGGGCGACGTCGCGAAGCGTCCGCCGCCGCCGCATCTAAGCCCAGAGCTGAAGTTCCGCTGGGCCGAGATCGAAAACAAGGCGGTGAAGATCGACTCCGAGGACTTCTTCAAGATGCTCGATCTCGAGCAAAACGCGAACGATCCGCAGATCCAGGCCGCCTACTTCAAGGTCGCCAAGGCATGGCACCCCGACCGTCTTCCGGGCGAGTTGGCTGATCTCAAACCCCTCGTGTCGAAGGTGTTCACGAAATTCAACGAGGCGTACGCGACGCTCAACGATCCCCAGAAGCGCAGCGACTACCTTCGTACGCTCGACATCGGCGGCGGGACGAGCGACGAGGCCCTGGAGGTTCAGCGCGTGGTCGACGCCGCGCTCGAGTTCCAAAAGGCCGAGGTCCTCCTCAAGAAGAACGACCTGGCGCAGGCCGAGCAGTTCGCACTTCGCGCGATGAACGCAGACCCCGAGCAGGTCGAGTACCAGGCGCTCGTCTATTGGCTTCGCGCCATGCGCCGTGGCGATCCGCCGCCTGTGCCCGAGGGCAAGACGACGACGTTCTACGACGACATCATCGCGAAGTTCGACGAGATCCTGAAGATGGACGCCATGTTCGAGCGCGCCATGTACTACCGAGCCGTGCTCTTGAAGCGCTCGGGTAGAGACGACAGGGCGCAGCGCGACTTCAAGATGGTCGTGCAGCTCAACCCGAAGAACATCGACGCGGTCCGCGAGGTGCGCCTCGCGCAGATGCGACGCGAGAAGAAGCGCTCCGACGAGGCCGGCATTCTCGGGAAGCTCTTCAAGAAGTAGCGCGTCGCTTCGCGCAGAGCGGCTCCCGACGGTCGCCTGCGTGCCGCGAGTGTGATGGTCAGCGTGCGGCGGCGCGATTCGCGCCGAGCGCGCGCAGGGCTCGGTAGAGCGACGGATCGTCGGCGCCACCGACACGTCCCCCGTGGTCGGGCCAAGGGACCCCGCGGATCCATTGCGGGACGCGAATGTCAGGCCCGCGCCACGAAGCCGGCGCGTGGGGAAGGAGCGCTTCGCGATCGCCGCTCTGGGCGACGCCGAGAGAGATCTTCGGCGACACGCCCACTCGCTGTAGGGGCGAGCCATCTGGCAGCGAGAACACGAGCGTCGTCAGTCGGAGGACGCCGGTCCCGCCGTCGTCATCGAGGTACTCTTGCGCGCAGCCCTTTCCGTAGGTCTGCGTCCCGACGACGACGCCGCGCTCATAGGCGCCGACGCCGCCGGCGATCATCTCGGCTGCGCTCGCGGTATCCCCATCGACGAGCGCCGCGACGGGGCCCGGCCACGCGATCTCTGGAGGCAGGCTCGGCGCGCGATCGATCTCGATCTCTCCGTCACGTCGTCTCATGGGAAAGAGCGGCGCGCCCGGAAGAAAGACGCCGAGCGTGCCAAGCGCGCCGTCCGTCGAGCCGCCGCCGTTTCCACGCAAATCGAGGACGACACCTGCCAGCGGGTGGTCGTTCGCGGCGTCGTGGATGCGAGAGGCGATCCGATCGCCGAGATCGTCGGGGACGTCGGTCGCTCGGATGACGAGCGCGACGCTCGAGCCGTAGCCGACCTCGCGAACGGAGACCGCGCCGTCGACCGGAGGTTTGCGAGGGGGCGGCGAGAGCAGCTCGGGGCCGACGGGGACATCGACGGCGAGCGGACCCGAGGCGCCCTCTCGCAAGAACACAATGCGTCCTCTGCGACCGCGATCGAGGACGGAGGCCTGGTTGTCCTGCTCGACGCTGAGGCCCGACAGGATGAGATCGTCGATCTGCAGCACGACGTCGCCGTTTTTGAGCGGGCTCTTTGCGCCCTTGTCGATGCGAACCCCGACGCTCGTCCGGGTCATCTCCCCCCAAAGACGGTCGGGAGGATCGACCTCGAGGTCGAGGTCGTAGATGCTCGTCTCTTCTTCGAGCGGGGCCCACGCGCTGTGCGGATCGAGCTGCGGAACGTACGCGCGCACGGCGGCCGCGAGCACGATTCGGCTCCACGCGGACGGCGATCGTCGGGGTGTGAAGCGCGTGACGGAGGCTGCCGTGAACGGTGCGAGCGCGTCCCCGTATCCGGACTCGATGATCGCGGCGTCTCGGCCGAGAGTCCTGGCGAGCTCGTGCGCAGGTCGCGTGACGGTCCCGTCCTCGAACGGCGTACGCGAAACGGTCTCCCAAGCGTGTCGCAGATCGTGCGGCGCCGCCCTCACGTTGTCGCGCTCGGCCTGGACGACGTCGTCCAGCTCGTCGACCCAGGAGGCGAGGGACGTCGCGATCTCTTCGGCGGCACGGCAAGGGCCGGATCCGGCGGGCGCCTCGAGCTCGGCGGTCAGCTCGGCGCTCTTCGCGTCGATCACCTGCGTGATGGGGGAGTCCGGCGCGACGGACCAGAGTCCGTGGGGATCGAGCCAATCGCTCGTGGCCGACGCGACCTTGGCGATGTCCATCGGCTCGGCGGGGTTCGCGAGCGACGTACGGGCCTGCGTGATGATTCGGCGCGCTTGATCGCAGGTGAGCGCTGGGGGCTCCCCCGACGGCATGCGGAGCGACCGGTCTTCGGTGTCGTCGCCTGGGCCGAGGGCTTCGGACGACGGCGCGAGCGCGAATCGTGCGCGCGTCTCGGCGGCATGGTGAGCCATCCCGGAAGCAACCGCGCTCACCAGCCCCGCCCGAAGCTTCACTCCGGGCGAAAGCGACGAGCGCGCCGCGAGCGCCGCACAAAACGCGCCGCTGAGCGCCGCGAGCGCGAACATGGTGCGGCCGCGGCTCGCGAGCTTTCGACGAAGTAGGGGCATGCGCGGAGGAGCAGAAGTTTTACCACCGGGAGGTCGAGAGGGGCTCCTTTTGGTCGGGTGGGGTGGGAGCTTTTCGCGAACGAGCGACGCTTCGCGTCGGAGCTTGCAGCAACGTTTGCGCGAAACGCCGACCCGCGCGCGGCGATCTGCAGGCATCGGTCTTGCTGTGCAGGCCGTGCGGACCAGGGCCCGTCACCACGACGAAGCCGCGCGTCCAGAGAGAACGGAGGCGCCGTGAGGAACGAACGTGAGCGCACCGCATTGTCCACCTACCGAGCCGAGGTGTCGGGGAAGAGGGCGTTGAGCGCCGAGCTCGAGCTGTCCCTCGTGGCGGCGTGGAGGTCCGGCGACCAACGAGCCGGCCATCAAATCGTCGAGGCGTGCCTGCCCTTCGTCATGACCATCGCGCACGAATACCGTCGGTGGGGCGTCCCGATGGAGGACATCATTCAAGAGGGAAACATCGGCCTCCTCAAGGCCGCGACGCGCTTCGATCCGTGTCGAGGCTGTCGGCTCGTGACGTACGCGGCCTACTGGATTCGCGCAGAGATTCGCGACTACGTCGTCCGCGTTTATCGAGTCGTTCGCCTTGGGGCGAGCAAGGGCGAGCGACGCGCGCTCCGAATATATCGACGGACGCGCGAGCGGGATCCGCAGGCCCTGGCCGAAGCGTCGGGGCTCAGCCAAGCTCGTGTCGAGCAGCTGCTCCCGCTTCTGGTCGCGCGCGACTCGGCCCTCGACATGCCCGAGGCGACGGGTCTCTCGCTGTCGGAGCGCCTTCCCAACGGCGAACCGACGCCCGAGGACGTCGTCGCCGACAAGGACGAGGGTGACAAGCTCGAGCATGCGTTGCTCCGGGCCATCGAAGAGCTACCGCCTCGGGAGCAGCACATTCTGCGCGCTCGATGGCTCACAGAGGACCCGCAGACCCTCGAGCAAGTCGGCGTTCACTTCGGTATCAGCAAGGAGCGCGTCCGGCAGCTCGAAGAGCGCGCGAAGGCTCGCTTGTCGGTGCGGATCCAGTCGATGGTCGCGGCGCCTTTGGCGGCCGCGTAGCGCGCCACGCTCTATGAAGAGGACGATCGCGGCCCGAGAGTAGTAGCCTCCGGCCCGTGACGATCACGAAGACGGGACGGACCGCCGCCATCGTCGTGCTCGGGTGTCGGGTCGAGAGGAACGGCTCGCCGTCGTCCGCGCTCGAGCGACGTCTTCACTGGGCGGCCGCCGCACACCGGGCAGGGCTCGGCGATGTCGTCGTGCCCTCGGGGGGGCGAGCCTGGGGATCCCACGTCGAAGCGCTGGTGATGGCGCGCGCGCTCGAGTCGCTCGGCGTGCCCACGAGCGCGATTTTCCCCGAGCTCTCTTCGCTCACCACGGCCGAGAACGCGGTGTTTTCGAGCCGACTGCTCGCGTCGCTGCGGGCGACCCGCGCGCTCGTCGTGACCTGCGACTGGCACGCGGCGCGCGCTCTGGCCGGCTTTCGACGCGCCACCCTCTCGGCAGAGGCGATGCCGGTGCCGACGCCGACGGCGGCGATGCCCGTTCGAGCGCGACGGCTCGTGCACGAGGCGATCTCTCGACGGCTCGATGCGTGGCATCTCGATCGGGTATTCGCGTCTCGTGAGCCGCATCCGTTCGTCCAGGGGGCCGCGAGATGACGCGGCGGTTCGCTCGAGGCGCCTCCCGAGTCGCGCCCTTCGCGCTCGCGTCGCTCGTCGTCGCGTGCACCGGCGGTGATGGATCGGCCGCGACGGCCAACTCTTCGTCCGGCAGCGCGCTCGTCGCGAGCGCCGCGGTCTCCGAGGGTGCGCCGGCGGACGTCTCGCGGGTGCTCGCGCTTCGCGAGGCAGAACAGCGCCGCGCCGCCTCGCTCGTCGGCGAGCCCGATCTCTCGGATCGCGCGGCGATCGTCCGACGAAGGGCCGCGCGAGCGCTCGCACGCATCGCAAACGACGCCTCGCGTCCGCAGCTCCTGCGTCTCCTCGCGGACGAGGATCCGGAGGTCATCGAGTGGGCCGCGTACGGCCTCGGCTTTCGTTGCACCGACCAGAAGGAAGAGACCGTCGCAGCGCTCGTCGCCCGGGCGATCTCGCTCTCCGACGACAGCGCGCTCGACCCGGCGATCGCCGCCATCTCGCGCGCCGTCGGCCGCTGTGCCGCGCAGACGTCGGAGGCGACGCTCGTCGCGTGGCTCGATGGCACGCCGGTGCGCGCGGGGGCGGCCGCGCTCGCCCTCGGAGATCTCGCGCAGCGAACGAAGCGACTCCGCGAGGACACGCTCGTCGCGCTCCTCGGAAAGGCGGCAGGCGGCGTCTCGGCGCCACCGCTCCCAGAGGCACTCTACCCGGTGTTTCGGCTCGAAAATGTCGCCCCGAGCGTGCAGGCACGCCTCGCCGAGGTCGCGTCGCAGCGCCTCGGCGAAGCCGGGCCGTTCCGCATCTTCGCCGTGAGAGCGCTCGGCCGTGCGCAGAGCGCAGGGCTGCCAGGCCTCGAACGCGTGCTCATCGGGGGCGATCTCTCGTTCACCATGCCCGAGCGGGTCGAGGCGGTTCGCGCTGCCCTTCGGCTCGGGGCCGCGGGACACATCCTGCTGACGAAGACCTTGAAGAAGCTCCCTTCGAAGGGCGACGCCATCGCCCACGCGGACGTCGACACCGCCGTCCTGCTCGCGCTGCTCGCCGCATTGCGAGAGACGACCGCGATCGTCCCGGAGCTTCGCGCGCTCGCCGCAGTCGCGGCCCCCGCGGACGCGACCCCGCGGCAGAAGCGCATCGTGTCTCTCGTGCGCTGCGCCGCCGCGACGCTCGTGGTCGTCGACAATCCGGCCGATCCGCTACTCGTCGCATGCGATCCGGAAAACGGTTGGGTCGGAAAGCGCGCCCGCGCCGAGGTCCTCGGCAAGTCGAAGCTCGACCCGGCCGAGCTCTTGATCTTCCGCGAGCTCGTGAGCGACACCGACGTGCGCGTGCGAGAGGCGGCCCTCGAGATCCTGGGGACACACGCCGAGCTGCCTGGCGCCCACGATCTGATCGTCGCCGCGCTTCGCGCCCCCGAGCCGGGCGTCGCGATAGTCGCGGCCACGCAGCTCGCCAAGCAACCGAGCCTGGCGTCGGAACGAAAGCCTCCGAAGAAGCTGCCGGGCGCGCCGAAGGCCGGCAAGACGCAGCTGCCGCCCGGAGCAAAGCCCGAGGCAGAGGACCTCCCGCCGCCGTCGAAGGACGCGATCGATGCGCTGACGGCGCTCCTCGAGCGGGGAGAGCGTGAGCACGATCTCGAGATGCTCGGCGCCGCGATCGACGCGTTCGGCGCGCTGGGCCAGAAGACGTTGTCGCCCAAGATCGAGCGCTTCTGCAGCTCCGTCGAGCCGACCGCGCGCGAGCATGCGACGAGCGCGCTCTCGCTGATGACGGGCAAGAAGCCGACGTGCGAAGGCCCGCCACGTGACGAAGAGATGGCGCCCGAGGCGCTCGTGAAAGAGGACGCGCCGGTGAAGCTCGTCTTCGAGAGCGACGCGGGAACGCTCGCAATGACGCTCGATCGCATGGTCGCGCCAGTCACGGTGGCGCGCATCACGGATCTCGTCCGGAGCGGCTTCTACGATGGAAAGATCATCCACCGCGTCGACCCCTCGTTCGTGGTTCAGTTCGGTGCGCCCTTCGGCGACGGATATGGCGGACCGCCCGATCGGAGCGCGCTCCGATGCGAGACGAGCCCGCAGCCTTTCGACACGCTCTCGGTGGGCGTCGCGCTCGCGGGGCGCGATACGGGTTCGAGCCAGCTCTTCGTGATGCGCTCACGTGCTCCGCACCTCGACGGCGACTACCCGTGGATCGGGACGGCGACAGGTCCTTGGGAGGCGATCTTCGAGGGCGACGTCATCACGAAGGCGCGCGTCGAGGACTAATCTCGCACTCGCGAGTGCGCGCTCAGAAGTCGTCGAAGGCGTCCGACCACGCGTCTTCGTCGAGCTCGTCGAAGACGGGGTGCTCGGCCCTTGCACGCGCGACTTCGGCGGCCGCGTTCGGCACGCGGCTTCCGTGGAGGACGATGTGGGTCATGCGTTCGACGCACTCGGCGTGCGCCTTCGCCATTCGCTCGGCATACGCCGCGAACGACCCCGCACGAATCATGAACGCGTGGTCTGACGCTTGGAGCAGGAACAGCTCGCGAATCGCGCGTAGTCGCGCTTCCCGTTCGACCGACACGCGCGGCGTGTCGCGCACCGCAGCGTCGGCGGTGAGCACGCGATGCTCGGCGCGGTGTCCGGAGCGCATGAGGTGGGCGACGTTCGGGTGCGTCCAGACCTCTGCGAAGCCGCCATCGCCCCAGCTCGACGTCGCCGGCATCGCGACGTAGAGCGCCGGATCGCGGGCGAGATAGGCGCCCAGAGACGCGGCGAGCGGACGACCGTCACGTCCATCGGCGCGGCAGAGCACCTCTTCGAGGAAGCGCGGGCCTTCCCAGAAGAAGTGACCGAAGAGCTCGGCGTCGAACGCGACGGTCGCGATGGGTCGCTCGACTCGCGACGCGTCGAGCTCGCGCCCGACGGATTCGACGAAGTGCGCCGCGTGCTCGCTGATCTTCGTCGCTGCAGCCACTGGATCGTAGGGACGCTTCGTGGGGCTGCCCGTCACGGCGAACGGCTTCAAGCCGGCATGCGGATGCGCCGCGTCGTCGGACAACGTGACGTGAAACTCTCGATACGCTTCGTCGCCCGGATAGCCGCGTTCACGTGACCACAAGAGGCCGGAGAGGTCTGCGTGGCGCGGGAAGTACGCGACGCCGGACGGCCCCAAGATTGGTGCGAAGAGCCCCGCGGGCGGACGCGGACGCGCGAGGGCCACGCCGTGCGCCTCGAGGACGGTCGCGCGAACGCCCGCGCCCCCGAGCTCGTCGTCGAGCTTCGGATCGAAGCCGCATTCGGGTAGCCAGAGCGTGCGCGGCGTCTTTCCAAAGAGCCGCGCGAAGTATTTTCGCCCCATCCGCAGCTGCGCGCGGACCGCGGCGCGCGTCTTGAGCGAAGGGAGGAATGCGTGCGTCGCTGCCGTCGTCGCGAGCTCGAGCGCGCCGTGCTCCGCGAGCTCTGCCAAGCGCCCCACGACGTCACCGCGACACTCCTCGAAGAAGACGCGGCGAGCGAGCGCGGTCCGCGCGCGTTGATCGCCGAGCGCCGCCGCGAGCTCCGGGTGCTGGGTCGCGGCCAGAGAGGCCACGGAGTCCTCGCGATCGAGATAAGCGGCGAGTCGAGCTCTCAACGTCGGCTCTCGCAGCATGCACGCGAGCGTCGGTGAGATGCTCAGCGTGAGGAGCGGCTCGCGCGGTGCCGCTGCGTGCACACGCGCCACGACGTCGACGAGCGGCAGATACGCATCGCGCAGCGCCTCGAAGAGCCACCGTTCTTCGCGCGTCTCTTCCCCGGGGGCGCTCGCGCGGACCCAGGGGAGATGTGCGTGGAGGACGATCGCGAGGCGGTTCGCCTCAGCCGCCACTCGCTCCGCCCGTCCCGCCGACGCCAGCTCCGACGGTCTCGCCCGAGGCCACCGTGCTCGCCCCGAGCTCACAGGCGTTTTCGACGTCGGTCACGCACACGTGGTCGATGCATACCCGCGTGTGGACGCCCTGACCGCAGTCGACCTCGGGGCAGTCCGCGCTGTCGTCGCAGGGGATGCCGTCGGTCTCGTCTCCGCAGGCGGCGAACGAGATCGCGATGCCGACCGCGAGGAACAGAGCGGCGAAGGGCTTGGCCGTCACGAGATCAGGGTACCAGGTCGTCGTGCCGAATAAAGGTCCGGTGCGGTCAGGCGAGCTCGCGGCCGAGCTCCTCGCCCAGTGCGCGGGCAAGGTCTTCGCTCGTGGGCCATGGCATCGTTCGTTCGCCGCGTCGCAGCCGGCTTCCATCGGCGTCGGCGACGAACGCGGCGAGGTGAAGCGCCCCATCGCGGCGGATCGCGTGCGCGGCGATCGGCATGCGGCAGCTCCCTCCCACGGCGACCATGACGCCTCGCTCGGCCGCGACGGTGATCGCGGCCTGTTCGTCGTGGAGGTTGGCGAGAATCACGCGCGTCGCGGCGTCGTCGCTACGGCACTCGATGCCAAGCGCGCCCTGCCCGACGGCGGGGAGGCTCACGTCGATCTCGAGCGTCTCGGTCGCGCGCGCCTCGATGCCGAGGCGCACGAGGCCGGCGCGCGCCAGGACGACGCCGTCGAACGCGCCCTCTTCGACGCGACGCAGCCGCGTATCGACGTTGCCACGGAGCGGCTCGATCGTCAGATCGGGACGCGCCGCGCGCAGCGACACCTCGCGACGAAGGCTCGACGTTCCGACCCGCGCGCCCTTCGGCAAGTCCGAAAGCTTGGCACCGCGCGTGACCAGGACGTCGCGCGGATCTTCCCGGCGTGGGACGCAGACGATCGCGAGGTTCGGAGCGAGCTCCGAGGGCACGTCCTTGATCGAGTGGACCGCGAAGTCTGCTCGACCATCGAGCAACGCCTCTTCGAGCTCTTTGACGAAGAGCCCCTTCCCGCCGATGTCCTGGAGTTTGTGCTCGGTGAAGCGATCGCCGCTCGTGACGATGTGAAGCTCCTCGATCAAGAGGTCGGGCACGCGTTCGTGGAGCGCGCGGACGAAGGCGCGCGACTGCGCCAGGGCGAGGGCGCTCTTTCGGGTGGCGAAGGTCAGCTTCTTCAAGAGGGCTCTTTCTCTTCGAGGACGTGCGCGTCCTCTCTCGTGGCTGAGCCACGCACGGGCTCGTCATCCGGGCTCTCCGAGGGCTCTCGGAGATCGAACAGGTCGCGGAGCACGTCGACGTAGTCGCCGCCGCGTGCGTCCGTTGCAAGCGCGCGGAGGCGCGACGAGGGGTGGTGGCAGAGTTTGTTCGTCGCAGCGTCGAGCATCGTCGTGAGCGCGTCGCGCTCGGTCGGGCCGAGATGCTTCAGCTTCCCGCCGAGCGAGCGCTCGAGCTCCGCCGACAAGGTCGCGCGGACGCGCGCCCGGAGGCCGACGATGATCGGGCTCATGCCGAGGGTCGCTTCCTTTGCGTCGTAGGCCGCGACCTCGGCCTCTACGATCTTCTCCGCGCGTGCGGCCTCTGCCCCGCGACCGGCGAGCGACTCGGCGACGATCTGCTCGAGATCGTCGATGTCGTAGAGATACACGCCGTCGAGCGCGCCGACTGCCGGATCGACGTCGCGCGGGACGGCGATGTCGATGAGGAACAGGTTCTTTCCGCGCCGGGCTTTGCGGGCCGTCTTGAGTGCCTCGTGCGTGATGACGAACGTCGGGCTCGACGTCGACGTCACGACGATGTCGGCTTCGAGCAAGCACCAGTTGAGCTCGCCCCAATCGCGCGGCTCGCCGCCGACCTCTGCGGCGAGCTTGCGCGCGCGCTCCGAGCTGCGGTTGACGACGATGAGCCGCGCGCCCTGCTTGACGAGGAGCTTCGCCGCGCCTTCGGCCATCTCGCCGGCGCCGACCATCACGGCGCTGCGACCCCGAAGGTCGCCGAAGATCTGCCCGGCGAGCTCGACCGCGACGTTCGAGATCGAGACCTGCCCCGCGCCGATCTGCGTTTCGGTGCGCACGCGTTTGCCGACCGTCAGGGCCTTGTGGAGGGCACGCCCGAGCGTGGGTCCGACGCTGCCGTGCTCCGTCGCCATGACCATGGCTTCCTTCAGCTGGCCGAGGATCTGCGGCTCGCCGGGGACGAGCGAGTCGAGCGAGCTCGCGACGCGGAAGAGGTGGCGAAGCGCCTCCATTCCGTGGCGGCGCATGAGCGCGGGGCCGACCGACGCGTCGCCACGCGACGCCAGCTGCGCCGCGATGGCGCGCGCGGTCTCTTCGAGCGCCGCCGCGTCCGCCTTCGTGCCGCGAGGGAGCGCGGCGTACACCTCGACGCGGTTGCACGTCGAGAGCACCGCGACCTCGCCAGCGGGGGTGCTCTGACGGATGGCGTCGATGACGGCCGTCACGTCGTCGCGCCGCACGGCGAGCTGCTCGCGGACCTCGACGGGGGCCGTCCGATGAGAGAGACCGACGCAGACGATCATGCGCTCGCTCGGGCTCCGCTCGTCGCGAGCCCGGACGGCGCGTCGACTGCGCCGGTCGCGCCGTGCGGAGGAGCGACGCGCAGCGTCGGGTCGGGTCGCAGGACGTAGACGACGACGACGCTGAGCGCGCACGCGAGCCCGAGCAGCGTCCCGTATGCGCTCCGGCGACCGCGCCAACCCGCTGCGGTTCGAAGCAGCAGCACGAGCGCGATGAGGAGCCAGGTCGTGTAGCCCAGGACGAGCCGCATCACCTCGTCGAACGATCCGCTCTCGAGTTGGTAGGCCCAGAACGTCCCGGACACGACGCCTACGGTCAGAAGTGGGAACCCGAGCAAAAGGAACCGATGGAGCGCGCGGTCGAGCGTATCGAGCGGTGGCAAGCCAGCGATGCGCGACAGCTTCTTCTGCTTCAGGCGGCGCTCTTGGACCAAGTAGAGGGTCGCGGCCGCGCCGGCCAAGAGGAAGAGGGCGACGCCGACGAGGTTCACGAGGACGTGCACGGCGATGAACGCTGGACCGAGCGACGCGCCCATCATGGGCTTGTCCAAGAAGTACGTACCCAACAAGAACGCGAGGCCGAACGGCGCGACGACGACACCGAGCGCGTCGATGCTCGCCGGGCCCTTCTTGGCGATGCGCGCGACCGTGAACACTGCAGTCGCGGCGATCGCGACTACGCTCAGGATGAAGTGCACCGATCCGACCGGGCAGGTGTGCGACACGAAGCTCGCGACGGTGATGTAGCCGGAGTGGGCGACCGCGGCGGTCGACAACAAGAACGGCGCGACCCAGGGCTTGCGCAACGTCTTCGAGGAGTCCGGGAGGCTCGCGAGGCGTGAGCCCTTCTGCGCGGCGCCGATGAAGAACAAGACGGCGCTCGCTGCGTACAGCAGCGCGCCGATCGAGAGGAGGAGCCAACCAAACGCGGCCATGTCCAGCAAATGTCACACGGTACCGAGACGCGGGCCACTACGCCGCGAAGCGATCGCCGGTTTCAGCCGGAGGCGAAGCTCGCGAGGAACTCTTCATCGCTCGCTGCGGTGGTCTCGGGGCTTGCCTTCTTGTGTTCCTCGAACGTCGTCGCAGGCGCACCCGCGAAGCCTTGGATTACGTCATAGGCGTTGTCGCCGAGGATCATCGAGCCTTCCATCACCTCGGCTCCGAGCTCGGCTAAAAAGGCGCGGCTCTTCACTTTGCCGATGAGCTCGTTCGGATCGCTGCCGTCGGTGATCTCACGAAGGACTCGGACGGCTTCCACGACACGGTAGCGCCGATTGTCCGGCCTCAACGTCAGCTCTTCGGACGAGAGGTCGACGCGGTCGTCGACCATCCACATCTCGACGGCCTCTTGGGGAAAGAAGATTCGATTTCTCATCGTGTATTCACTCCGAAGGCAGGTCCGCAGAGGCGGCGGCGCTGCGCGCGATCGCTCGGGCTCGAAGCCGTCCGGGGAGCTGCCACAGGGTCTCGAAGAGACCCATGAGCACGTAGAACCCGAGCAGCCACACCAGCACGAACGCCGGCTTCATCTGCGTCGAGATGTAGGTCGAGCTCAGGATGGCAAAGCCCACGAACGCGGCCGTTCGGAGGTTCAACTTCACGTCCTTGAACGTGCGGAAACGGACGTTGGAGACCATCAGGAAGGAGAGGCCGATCGTGATCGCCAAGATGATGCCCGCGTACTCCGCGCGGCCGATCGCGCCCTCTACGGCATGATTCGCCACCACGATGCTGACCAAGATGCCGGCGGCGCCCGGGGTCGGCAGGCCGAGGAAGTAGGGCGAGGGCTTCGACGGTTTGCCGCTCTCGCCCATCGACAGCACGTTGAAGCGCGCGAGGCGCACGGCGGCCGACGCGCAGAAAAGGAACGATACGATCAGTCCGAAGACCCCGAAGCTCTTCAGCATCCAGCCGTAGACGAGGATGGCGGGCGCGACGCCGAACGAGACGACGTCGGCGAGAGAATCGATCTGAAGCCCGAACGCGCTCTGCGTCTTCGTCATGCGCGCGACACGGCCGTCGAGCATGTCGAAGAACATGGAGAACACGATGAGCAGGGCGGCGCGGTAGTAGTCGTCCTCTGCCCCGGCTCCGGCCGCGCCGGCTGACAAGCGGATCGAGTCGAAACCGCAAAAGATCGCAGAGAGAGTGATCAGGTTCGGCAGGATGAAGAGCGTCTTGCGGAGATTCAGGCGGCGCCTGCCGAGGGGTGTCTTTTCTCTCATGCCGATCTCCGCGCCTGGGTCGCGGTGGCGACCCAACAGCACATCTGCACGTTACTTTGACGCACGCGGCCCGGGCAAGGCCAGCGGGCAGCGTCAGCGCCGATCGATGCGTCTCAGGGCTGATCGTCGGCCATTCGCTGGCCCGCTCGCGAAATGACCTCGTAGGGCAGGGCGAGATCGGTCTGGATTCGGCACGTCATGGGGTGAGCCTCGAGCCGCGAAACCCATCGTCCGGTCCCCTTCGCGCCGCCCTTCGGCGTCACTTGGCCGGCAGAGCGCCGCAGCACCCACGACCGCTCGAGATCTCCGCTCAAGATCGCGATGGCACCCGAGCGCGTGCTCGAGGCGCGAAACGCCGACACACACGGATCCTGCTTCGTCCCCTGAAGCACCGCGCCGTCGGTGAGCATCCACACGGGCTCGGACGCGGCGAAGCTCGTGGCGGCGGACGCCCCGGTCGGCGCACCGGCGTTGATGTCCGACAAGAGCACGACCCGTCGACCCGCCGGCTGGAGCCAGAGACCGCTCCTGCCGAAGTGCGGGCTCACGGCTCGGGGCGTCGTCTTGCGTTGCTCGGCGGAGCACGCCTTCGGCTTGTCCGGGATGTCCGCCAAGGTCGGAAGGTCGATCGCTGGCCCGAGGGTGCCGTCATTTTCGAGCAGCCATCCGGTCGCGGTCATGGGCAGCACGCCCGTCGAATCGCTCGCGTACGTCACGAAGCCCGAGCGATCTCCGGCGTACATCCACTCGAGCTCGGCGCCACTTCGCGCGAGCGTCGCAGCCTCGGACACCCAGCCAGAGCCAGACGGAGCGCGGCGCGCGAGGACGATGACCGAGCCGTTCGGAGCGCGGTCGACCATCCCGACTCCAAAGCCGATCCCACCGAGCCACGCCGCGTCGCTGTGCGTGATCGGCCCATGATCCGTGATGATCTCGTCCCACGCGGGATAGTCGAACGGCGTCGCTTTTCCGCCAGCGTCGAAGAACATGGCCTTGCGGTGCAGATCCACCGCCGCGACGACGCCCGGGCCCGCGACGGTCAACATCGCCGGTCGAAAGTCGGAAGCGCCTGCCAGGTTCGCGGACCACGCGCCGTCGAGCTTGACCGTGCGTCGACCGTTCGTCCCGGTGAAGAAGTTCACCCACGCGAGCTCGACGTTGTCGACGGGCTTGCCGAGATCGAGGGCGCCGGTCTTCTGGGTCGGCACGCTCGCACGCATCGCCGCGAAACCTTCGTTCTGCGGAGACAGCGTCGTGACGACGCGGCCTTTTCCGGATCTTGCGGGGAGCAGGTTCTTACGCGTCGGCGGCTCGGAAGGGGCGCTCTTGTCGGCATACGCCGCGGAGAAGAGATCGATCGCGCCGGAGTCGTCGTCGCGCGACGCGAGCGCCCAGAGCGTCTTTCCTCGAGCGAGCTCGCGCAGGCGCGGCAGTCGCGGATCGCCGGTGTCGTCGCCCCGGCCCGCCATCGGAGTCCACTCGGTCTTCGCGGTGAGTTGACACACGATCGGAGCGGACAGCTGCGGTTCGATCGCCTGCGCCACGTCCTCGGGCGCGTCGAATGGCGTCTCTGCCTGGCCCTCCCAGCCGAGTCGGAGGAGCTCGTTGCCGAGAATGCAGCCCGCCATCGAGCACGCGATGATCGACTCGCCGCGATCGAGGAACCGGGTCACGGCCTGCGTCGTGGCGATCTCGCTCCACGTGCTGCCCGCGTCGAGAGACTCCCAAGCGCGAAGAACGCCGTCGTTTTGTCCGTACGCGATCGCGATCGCGCGGCTGCCCGATCCGCCGATCTGCGCGCCGTACTCCGGAGCCGGCGAGACGTTCACGACGCGTCCCTCCGAGTCGAGCGTCGCGTACGCCGAGCCGCTCTGGGTATCCACGACCAAACCGATGGTGCCCGACTCGTCGAACGTGATCCGCGCGCCCTCGTGGAGCTCGAGCGCGCGGTTGCCTGGCGGCGGCGCGTCGTAGCCCTCTTCGTCGCCGTCGCCTCCGCCCTCTTGAGACTCGAGCGCGCGCGCGACGTAGCTGTGGCCGCCGTCTCTCGAGACGAAGATCGCGCTCCTGCCTTCCTTCTTGCTCTGACCGACGAAAAACGCCGTCTTGCCGTCGACCGAGAGCGCCGGCGCTCGACCGGTGCCGTCTTGGAGATGCGGAGCCGAGCCCTGCACGACGCTGACGCCCTTCGCCTCGCGTCGCACGAGGACGGCCCCATGGGGATCGCAGCCACTCGTGCGTGAGCCGGTCCGCTCCGGGGGTTTGACCTGCGTCGCACGGACGGGTTTGCCCGCGGCGGACTTGCCGGCTGCGCGCTTGTCGGCTGCGGACTTGTCGGCGTCCGCTTCGTCTTCGACGTCCTTGCACACGCCGAGCATCAACACCGAGCCATCGCCGCCGAGCGCGAAGCTCACGTCTGCGAACGTCTGCGCCCACACCGTCGTGAGCGGCTCGAAGGTCGCGCCGAGGTCCTTCGAGCTGAAGAGCTGCGCCTCGAGATCGCCGCGCTCTTCGTTCGACTTCAGGCACGCAAGGACGAGCTCGCGTCCGCGCGCCGCGATCTTCAGGTTCTCGCACTCGTCGCGACCGTCGAGCCCGACGACCGTGGGCGTCTTGCCCAGGAGCCCGCTCGAGAGCTTCCATCGCGCCTTCGGCTCGCCCTGCTCGCTGAGCTCGAAGTACCGACCGCCATCGAGCGCCGCGACCTGATCGGCCACCAGCCCTGCGTGCGGCCCGGTCGCGGGTTGCACCACCGCGGATGTCGCCGCGGCGTCGAGGATCGAGCCGTCGGTCTTCGTCACGCCGGTCTCTCCGAGGACGAGCGTCGATGAGAGACCGCGCGCCGCGAGCGCGCCAGTCGACGTGAGGCCGACGCGGTACGCGCCGATCCGCGGCACCGTCGTCGCGCCGGGAACCGGCGTGAAAGATCGCCCAGCGTCGTTCGACACGAGGAGCGTTTCTGGGGCGGCGATCATCAGGGCGCGGCCGTGGTCGTCTGCGCCCACGTCGACGCCGGAGAGGCCCGCGGGAAGCGTCCCCTTGTGCCAAGAGCCATCGAACGAGTAGACGGCGCCGGTCTCGTCGATCGCGGTCGTCGTCCCGCCGCGGCTCGCGATCGCGCGGAGAAACGTCGGCGCGCGCGCCGCGCGGGTGAACGGACCTATCGGATCGTGGCTCGTGTAGACGACGCCGCCCTCTGCGATGAAGCGAAAGTCGTCGCCGACCTTCTGCGCAGAGACCAGCGACTCCAGCGTCGGAGAGCCGCTCGCGTAGCCGACGCCGTCGCACGGGTGCGCCCCATTGGAAGGCGTGACGAGCCAGCGTTGACCGTCGTCGGTGAGCACCAAGCAGTGATCGCCGAGCACCAGCGAAGCGGTCGGCGTCCCCACGGACTCCGGAAACGCGATCCAGTGCGCGGGGGACTCGATCGTGACGCCGAGATCTTGCGGACGCCTCGTCTCGCGCGGCAGGACGGGATCGAGCGGCGCGCTGCTGCACCCGGTCGACGGCAGCCCCGCTACGCCCGCGGCGAGCGCGAGGATCCCGAAGAGCGCCCGCCTCGACTTCCGACCGATCACGGCTCCTCGCGGAACCGCGCGACGTACACGTCGAACGTGCCACCGCCACGCTTCGAGGTGAACGCGATCTGTCGGCCATCCTCGGTGAACGTCACGCCCTTCGCGCCTCCGAACGTGAGACGCTCGGCCGGGGCGTTCGGTTCCGCGTGCGCGCCCGAGGCGTAGAGCTCGAACGCTTCGCGATCGCGATCCGACCCGTACACCACTTGTTCGCCGCTCCCGCGGAACGCGATGGAGGCGAAGCGCGCGCCCGTCGCGAGATCGCGCGGTGAACGGCCCTCGACGCTCGCGACGACGAGCGCCTGATCTGCGGCGGACTTCTCGCGCACGTACGCGACGTACGCGCGATCGGGGCTGACCGCCGGCGTCACCTCTGCGAGCCCAGTCGCCAAGGACTTCGCCTCAGGCGTGCCGCCCCGCGGCGCGGCGAACAAGCTCAGCGGGCCGCCGTCATGCGATTTGGCGACGAGGAACGCCGTCGCGCCGTCGGGGGCGAGCCCGGCACGCGACACGTTCAGGGCCGCCGGGGTGAACGCCGGCAGCGCCGCCCCGTCGGCCTTCTTGAAGAGGCTCTCGACGGAGAAGTCGACGAGCTGGGCCGTGCTGGCGCCGCCGACCACGAAGAGCGCTTCGTTACCGCTTCGCGCCAGGGACATTCCGAGCGGGGGGTCGTTCGTGGCGCCGAGCGCCGTGATCGTTCCAGCGCCGAGGTCGATGAGGTGCAGGCTCGTGAGCTTCGAGCCGGGCGCCCGTCCGAGGAAGACGAGCACCTTGGAGTCCAGGGCGAACGCGAGCTCGTCGACGTCATACCCGTCGCTGAGTCGACGCATCTCGGTGAGGTGCGCCTCGCGCGGGTCGGCCTCGATCGCCTTGCCCGACCGGACTCGCTGCGGAAGCCATTCGGGCTCGGCCGTCGTCACCGCCGTCGGGACCTCTCCGAGCGCGTGCTTTTCGGGCGGCGGCAGCGCGCACCCGGAGAGCACGAGCCCGAGCGTGGATCCGATCGCCACCGCTGCGGCGGTGACCGCGTTTGCGCGCCCATTCATCGCCCTACCACTAGCCCGCCCGCAAGGGCGGACCGACGAAATAATGGGGGTGGCCACACGCGGTCTTTCGGCTCGTCCTCTGACCCGGACTTCACTTGCGAGCGTGAGCGAGGGCCGGGTCGGAGGACGAGACGAAACTTGGGATAGCCCCCTAGCCTCAATTCCGCTCGCGCGCGAGCGCAGCACGCCCCGAGACCCGTCGCGTAGTGTTCCAATAAGCAGAACAATAGACTTCATTGTATTCGCATTGTTGGGACATTAGTCCCGTGCGATTCATGGGGTGGGAGGCAACGATGCATTCGAATTCGTGGAAGAGCGCGCTCAGGGCTGCGACCAAGGTCGCCTTTGCGACGTCGCTGATGGGTTGTGGTGGCGTCGTGGTGATCGACAACGCGGACGATGGATCCGACACCGACAGCGAAACGACGCCTGACGTGGTCCCGCCGGATCCCCCCCGGACGGCGTGCGTCCCCCCGACCGCAGGGTGGCAGACCTACGATGCCCCGACGTTCGACTGCTGCGTCGACGCGGTGCTCGAGCGCGTCGACCAAGGCCCGCTCGAGTTCGACGGGCAGGTGACTGACGAGGTCGCCGGATGTTGCACCCAGATCGTGACGCCGAACTACGACTCGATCTGGTCGGGCGGACCGCTCGCGTACGACGCCCCGGCCGAGGCGATCGCGGGCTGCTGCACGCTCATGCACGGCGACCCGGGCTGTACGCCGTGGGGACCGCCGTCGCCGCCGGCGATGGATCCCGGAGACGCGTCTCCGTGGCTCGCGCTCATGCAACGCGCGCTCGAGGGAGCCGTCGCGTGACGCGCGTCGACCTCCGAGAGGAAGCGCGCCGCTCCGCTCCCGCCGTTCCCGAGGCGGGCGACGCGAGAGCAGCGGCGATCGCGACTTGGCGCGGTCGCATGATCAACGAGACGCTGTCTTCGTCGGTCTTCACGGCGCTCGCGGACCAGCTCGCGTCCGCGGGGCTCGGCGCCGCCGCGGCCCAAGCTTGCGAGGCGTTCAGCCGAGAAGAGCGCCGCCACGGCGTTCTCTGCGGCGCGGTGGTCGAAGCGCTCGGAGGCGAAGCGAGCTTCGATCTTCCGGACCAAGAGGAGCTGCCGCGACACGTCGACGTCTCGCCGCTCGAGGGCGTGATCCGAAACCTGCTCAGCGTGTGCTGCTTGTCCGAGACCGTCGCGGTCGCGCTCATCGGTGCAGAGCGCGCGGAGATGAAAGAGGGCGAGCTGCACTCGCTCCTGACCGGGATCTGGGCGGACGAGATCGGACACAGTCGATTTGGTTGGCGGCTCGTCGAGCGCTACGCGCCGTTCTTCGATCGTGACATGCGCGCTCGCCTCGGCGCGTATCTCCGCGTGGCGTTCCGCGCGCTCGAGGCGCACGAGCTCGCGCATCTCCCGCTCGGACGAACCGAGGAGATCCCCGAGCTCGGCGTGTGCGACGGTCGAAGCGCGCGGGCGCTCTTCTACGCGACGGTGACCGAGGTCATCGTGCCGCGACTGGAGTCGCTCGGCCTCCCCGCTCGCGCGGCGTGGCAGCTCCGGCGCGCCGAGGCACCGCCTCAGCTCTCGCTCTCGGCGTGACGCCGCGCCAGGAGCGGCGCCGCGCTCTACTGCGTGAGCGCTCGCGCGGCGTCGGTGCTCAGCGCGGCAACGAGCGTGCGAGTCGCTCGACGCCGAGACGGAGGCGACGCTCGTCTTCTCCGGCGAACCCGAGCCTGAGGAACGGACGACGTCGGCCATCGAATCCGAATCGCTTGGCCGTCTGAACCATGACTCCGGCCGCTTCGGCTCGAGCCGCCCACGCGTCGACGTCGACCCCGGGCGCGTGGACCCACACCGCCATGCCGCCGGCGGGGGGCTCGAAGTCGAGGACGCCGCCGAGGTGGCGCCGCAAGAGGTCGATGAACGTCGTGCGCCTCTGGGCGTAGACGCGTCGCATGCGGCGCGCGTGCCGCTCGATTTCGCCGTCCTCTGCGAGCTCGGCGACGGCGAGCTCGACGACGCGGTCTCCTTGGCGATCGACGAGCGCGCGGTACGACGTCATGCGCTCGAGGACAGGGCGGGGCGCGACGACGAACCCGAGGCGAAGGCCTGGCGCGAGGATCTTCGAGAGCGTGGCGAAGTAGACGACAACTCCAGCCTCGTCCTGGCTCGCGAGAGGGAGGACGGGCTTCTTGTCGTAGTGAAACTCGTGATCGTAGTCGTCCTCGAGGATCGCGAAGCGATGCCGCTTGGCGAGGAGGAGCAGCTCTCGGCGGCGCGCCTGAGAGAGCAGCCGCGTCGTCGGGTACTGGTGGTGGGGCGTGAGGTAGATCGCGCGGACGCGGCGCGAGAGGACGACGCGAAGGACGGCTTCGACGTCGACCCCTTCCGGATCGACCGGTACCGGGACGAGCTCGGCGCCGCCCGCGCGCAACGCCTCCCAAGCCGGGCGATAGCCGAGCGCTTCCACGAGCACGACGTCGCCCGGCGACAGCAGCGTTCGCGCTGCCAGGTAGAGCGCCATCTGACTGCCGCGCGTGACCAGCACATCGTCCGCTGTGGCGCTGAGCCCCCGCGACGCGCGCACCATGTCCGCGAGCGCCGCGCGAAGCCGGTGCTCGCCCTGCGGATCGCCGTAGCCCAGCGGCACGGTCGGACTGCGAAGCGCGCGACGGTACGCCCGAGCCAGGGCTGGCGTGGGGACCGACGTCAGGTCGGGCGAACCGCCGAAGAGTGAGATCGCCCCCTTGGGTACGCCCGCGCTCGTGAGCGTGCAGCTCTGCGCCGGGCCGAGATCGAACCCCACGCGATCGAGAGCGTGGCCCTGTGCTCGCGGCGTGTGCGCGCGTTCTCGCGGAAGCTCGGTCGAGACGCGGGTCGCGCGCGCGGCCGTCGCCTCGGTGAAGCCCTCTGCCTCGAGCTCGTGGTACGCGGCGAGCACGGTGTTCCGGTGCACGCCGAGCGAGGCCGCGAGAGTTCGCGAGCCCGGGAGCGGCGCGCCGGGCTTCAGGCGCCCGCGGAGGATATCGTCGGCGATCGACCGCGCGATCGAGAGGAACATCGGCTCTCCGTCGGGACGCCGTCCGAGATCGATGGCCAAGGTCGCGCGCATCACCGGCGACGATACTGGTCTACCAATAATCGTCAATCTGGTACTTTATGATGGACCAGTGTGGGACCAAGCTCTGCGGCATGCGACGGACCGTGTTTCGAGCCCCCCACGATGCAGCGATCGACCTCTTCCGAGAGAGCCCTACCTTCGAGCTTGCTTCCACGACCCCGGACGGCGAGCCCGTGCTTCGGACGCTGCACGGCGTGGTCGTCGACGGCTGCCTCGCGTTCCACGGCTCGCCCGTCGGCGAGAAGATGGAGATCGAGGGCCGGCGCGCCGTCGTCGCCGTGAGCCGCACCGTCGCGTCGCTGCCGAGCTGGTTCCGCGACGCGGAGAAGGCATGCCCTGCGACGACGCTCTACGACAGCGCGCAAGCGCACGGCGTCGTCGTTCGGGTCACGGATCCCGAGCGCAAGGCGCGCGTCCTTCAGGCGCTCATGCAGAAGCTCCAACCCGAGGGACGCTACGTGCCGATCGACGCCGTGAACCCCCTCTATCGAAAGGTCGTGGCGTCGATCGCCGTGATGGAGATCCGCCTCGACCACGTCGACGGAAAGTCGAAGACGATGCAGCAGAACGGACCGGCCGAGCGCGCGAAGGTCGTCGCCGGCCTCTGGGGCAGGGGAGCGGACGCGGACGCGAACGCGATCGAGCGCATCCTCGCCGCCGCTGCGCCCGCCGAGCGTCCGGCGTTCCTTCGGGGGCCCGAAGAGACGACGCTGCACGTCGCGCTCGCGCCTGGCGACGCCGAGCACGCGGCCGAGATGCTCGTCGATGCGTACTGGAACGACGATGTCACCCGCGAGGAGATCGCCGCGGCCCACCATGAGTCTTCCGCGTGGGTCGGCGCGAAGGACCCGGATGGACGGCTCGTCGCGTCGGCTCGCGCGCTCTCTGACGGCGCGAAGCACGCGTGGATCTACGACGTCGTCGTCGCGTCAACCTGGCGAGGGCGTGGCGTCGGCGACGCTGTCATGCGTCTCTTGCTCGAGCACCCCGCGGTGCGGAGGGTGCGCAACGTCCACCTCGGCACGCGCGACGCCATGAAGTTCTACGGCGCCATGGGGTTCGTCGAGAAGGCTTCGATCGCGCGACCCTATCGAACCACCGAGATGGTGCTCCGCCGTCCAGGTCCTTGCGCGTCTGCCGTGGAAGATGGGACCGCGGCCCATCGAGGAGGCGGGCTCCTCGCTACCGGCGAGGCGAGCTCGGTGCGACCCGTCCACGAAACGTGACGCGCCGCCGCGGCCTTGTTACGGCTGAGCCCGTCGGAGGCCATTCATGCGCAAGCACGCGATCCGTCTTCTTCCGTCCGTGTCGGGGCTCCTCGGTCTCTCGGCCCTTGTCGCGCTCGCAGGGTGCGATCAGTCCGAGTTCGCGAAAGAGCTCATCGAGAAAGATGGCTACACCGACGTCGTCGTGACGAAGGGCGAAGACCATCACTACAAGTTCACGGGGAAGAAGGACGGGAAGAGCTGCGACGGCGACATGGAGCTGAAGGGCAACCGCAACAACTACGACTCTTCCACGAGCGTCACCTGCAAGTGAGGGTCCCCGCCTTCCTCTCCCGCGCCGCGTGGGCGCTCGCGCTCGGCGGTGCTCTCGTCGGCGCGTCGAGCGCGGATGCGCGCGCCGACGACGCGCCGACGGCGAACGAGCCGGACGCCGCCGCCGACGCCGGAGCGCGCGAAGCAGGGACGGACGGCGCGACGAGCGACGTCGAGCTCGCCGGCGAGGGCGGCGCCGACGGGCCGGCAGGGACGAAGAAGCCGACGGACGGCGCGCCGCCCTACGAGCCGGCGTGGTGCGCGCCCGAATTCGAGACGCTTCCCGGTGACGTGTGCTTCGCGCCGGCGCCTACGAGCAAACAGGCGTCGCGGCGCACGCTCGTCATCTTTCTCCACGGCCTCACGCAGACGAACACGACCTGGCAGTACTCCCTGCAGCGGGGCGTCGCGATGTTCGGCAAACGTCTCGGGTACGCCGTGCTCGCGCCGAAGGGCATGGCGGGCATCGGCCCTGGGAAGAAGGCCGACACGATCGCCTGGCCCACCGCCGAAACGGAGCGGCGAGCACACGAAGACGCCATGCTCCTTTTGATCGAGCAAGCGAAAGAGGCCATCGAGAAGCGCGACGGCGCCCCCTTCGACGAGGTGTTCGTCATGGGATTCTCGAACGGCGCCTACTACGCATCGTCGCTCGCGCTACGCGGACGCCTCGCGGTCGACGGGTACGCCGTCTTCGCCGGAGGCTCTGCGCCGAAGGGCACAGAGCGCATGGCGCGCGCCATCAAGAATCGCGTTCCCGTGTTCGTCGGCGTCGCTTCTAGAGACGACACGGCGAAGAAGGGGCGCGAGCTCGCCAAGCTCCTGGCCGCCGTCCACTGGCCTCACGAGACCAGCGAGAGGCCCGTCGGACACGTCGTCGCGGACGCGCAACTCGAGCGCGCCGTAGCCTATTTGCGTGGGAAGGTCGACGCGAAGAAAGGCGGCGCTGCAGTCTCGACCGCGGAAGCGACCGACGCAGACGACGGCGCCACCGAAAAGGCTCCGCCGAAGAAGACGGCGAAGCGGGGCAAGAACAAACCCGCTCCGAAGGCGAGGTCGAAGTCGTCGGCGAAGTCCAAGCACGCGAAGTAGCCACGCGCGGGGCGGGTCGCGTGTCGACTCGCCCGTGCTCTGCGCGCCCGTGCTCTGCGCGCCCATTCTCTGCGCGCCCATTCTCTGCGCGCCCGTGCTCTGCGCGCCCATTCTCTGCGCGCCCGTGCTCTGCGCGCCCGCGCTAGAGGACCGCGTCCTTGACGGCGGCGGCGCGCTACTTCGTCACGTAGCCCGAGAACCCGACGAGGCCCATGATTCCGGCGCCGACTGGGCTCGACGATTCGGAGGGGAGGAACTCGATCCACGGGCGCGCCATGATCTTGAAGCCGAAGGTCTCGTGCGGGCTGTCGAGCTCGATGCCGAGCTCTGCCGGGACGCGCAGCGTGCCCGTGGTGAGCGAGTTGCCGACCACGATGGCGAAGCCGATGCCTGGGCCCAGGATGCCGCGGACGATGCCACTCCCCAGGTTGAAGTTCAGGAACACGTCGCTGCGCCAGATGAACGCGTCCGTCGCCGCCTTCACGACGATCATGTTCGTCACGGGCAGGGTGACGTCGATGCTCCACTCGTTGTCGAAGAAGCCTTGAAGCTCGAGCGTGGGAAGCTCGACCGCGTACCTTAGGTCGTCGGGGATCGGCTCGTCGAAGTTCACGCCTGGCGAGTCGGTGGCGATGCCGGCGCCGAGCGCGGTGCCGATGCCGAAGATGCGGTGATCGGCCTTGCCGGCGTGGGCGGTCCCCGCCATCGAGAGGATCGCGACAGTGCAGGCTGTCGAAGCGAGGACAATCGAGGTTCGCATGCGGTCACCTTGCCCCGATCGTCGGAGCCCGCAAGGACCTTTCCGTCCTCGAGGTTCGCGGCGGCAGGCGCGCCCTCACGGAGGACGCCTGCCGAGCGTACGTCAACCGCCGCGCATGGCCGTCACTGGAGAGGTTCTCGCGGCGCGGACCGCGGGCAAAAAGCCTCCGACGAAGCCCATGACGGCCGCGAAGACGAGAGAGCCGATGATGATCGACGGGGTCGGCTCGAAGCCGAAGACCATCTCCGACCAACTGGCGAAGTTCAACATGCTGAACTTCACCGAGCCCATCGCCAGCGCGCCGGCTACGCCGAGCGCGCCCCCGACGAACGACAAGAACGTCGATTCGAGCACGAAGGATATGAGGATGCTCGTCCGCGAGAAGCCGAGCGCACGGAGAATGCCGATCTCGCGCTTTCGGTTCGCGATCGCGGCGTACATCGTGTTCATCGCGCCGATCATCGCGCCCGCTGCGCAGAACACGCTGATGAGGACGCCGAGCGCTCCGACGAAGATGCTCGTCCCCTCGGATTGCTTTTCGTAATAGGCATCTTCTCGCATGACGAGTAGGCCGAGCCTCTTGTCGGACTCGATCGCCGTCTTGAACGCGTCGAACTTCGACGGAGACTCGAGCCGGGCGCGGACGCTCGAGACGCCCGTCCTGCCGAACGATGTCCGGACGGTGTCGACGTCCGCCCAGATTTCGGACTCGTAGGAAGAGCCGTCATCCTCGAACACCCCGACGATCGTGACCGGGCGGTTCTTCTTGATGTCGAACTTCTCGTCGAGGCCGACGTTCTTGAAGCGACCCGCGATGCGGGCGCCGACGACCGCTTCGTCGGTCCCTGGTTTGGCGGCGCGCCCCTGGACGATGTGCGCGCCCGGGCGGAACTTCATGCCGTCGGCGGGGATGCCGCGGATTTGGACGTTCGAGATGCCAGAGGCGCCGAGCTTCTCCATCGCCGACACGACGACGACCTCTCCGACGGTGACGCCGTTCCCGTCTGGGCCCTTGAGGACGCCGGGGGTCGCCCGGATCAGCGAGATCTGCGTGTCCTCGACGCCGCTGGCGAGCTCGGCGTCGCTGCCCTTTCTAAGGACCACCGCCACGTCGGGGCTGCCCGAGCTGCCGAGCGTCTTCTTCACGCCCGCGGAGAGCATCAGGCTGGTCGCGAACACCCAGACGGCGAAGCCGACGCCGACCGCGGTCGCGATCGTCGTCGCCTTGCGGACGAAGAGGCTCCTGACATTGTATTTGATGGGGACCATCAGGACCTCACGCGACCCTGCGAAGGGCTTCAGTGACCTTGAGGCGAGAGGCGCCCCAGGCGGGTAGCAGGGCCGCGAGCAGGCCGAGCAGAATCGACAGCCCGAACGCCATCGCCGCGTCGGCGACGGGGATCCGGAAGTAGGGAATGATGTTGCCGAGGTTCTCTTCGATGAACCGGCCCATGCCCTTCTCGATGATCGGATAAGAGAGCGCGAGCCCGAGGGCGCCGCCGAGCGCCGCGGTGAGGACCGCCTCTCCCACGATGAACACGGTGATGTGCCAGGGACGGAAGCCGATCGCGCGGAGGACACCGTACTCTTGCGTGCGCTCCCGAACGCCCATCGCGATCGTGTTGCCCAGGATGAGCAGCATGATGATGAGGATGACGCCGCAGACGATGTCGAGCGCGGACAGGACCGCGGAGATTCCGGCGAGGAAGGACTTGTTGAAGGCGCGCTCGTCTTGGCTGAGCGTGAGCGTGTCCTCGATCTCGAATTTCTTGTCGATCGCGACGCCGACGTCGGCGGCCGTCGACCCCTCGGTCACGCGGCTCATGATCCAGCCGATCTGATCTTTGCGATTCTCCGGCAGGGCGTCGTTCAGATACGTCCAGTGGAACAGGAACGAGGCGCGGTCGACGCTCTTCGCGGTCGCGGTGTAGATGCCGCGCACCGTGAACGTCCAAGGCTGGTCGTCGGGCGCCGGGTAGATGCCGCTCTCGAGCGTGATCTTGTCGCCCACGGACAGGCCGAGCTTCTTCGCGAGCACGTCGCCGACGATCGCCCCCTGCTTGTCGTTCTTCCAAGCGTCGAAGTCCGACGCCGGAATGCTCATCTCGTTCACGACGTCGAAGTAGTTCTCGTCGACGGCGAACGTCCCGAAGAACTCCGTGTCGTGCTTCGGATCTTTGCCGCCGAACCAGTTCGCGAACGTCGCCTCTTTGACGCCAGGAGTGCGGACGACCTCTTGCATGTACCGCTTCGGCAGCGGCATCACGAAGGTGACCTTGTTCCGCGTGACGACGCGATCGCGTGCGGCGTT
>Ga0164241_10001622_pt1 | contig 26944 bp, 24 predicted proteins | sample OricomyardsoilBY_FD_108780 | JGI IMG/M metagenome (GOLD analysis project Ga0164241, IMG submission 108780) | Backyard soil microbial communities from Emeryville, California, USA - Original compost - Back yard soil (BY) | ecosystem: Environmental > Terrestrial > Soil > Unclassified | place: USA... | reverse complement strand
GGACGTTGCATGTCGGCTGCGACCAACAACGGCGACTTGCCTTGCTTCTCGAACCAACGGGCGAGCTTGGCCGTGGTGGTCGTCTTACCGGAACCCTGCAAGCCGACCATCATCACGCCGGTCGGTCCAGAGGTTGCAAAGGTGATGGGCTCACCCTCGTGACCCATCATGGCCACGAGCTCGTCGTGACAGATGCGCACGAATTGATCGCCCGCGGTTACGCGGTGCGTCTCGCCGCCGTGACGCACGCGCGTCTGTACGGTTTGACCGAGCGCCTTCTCCTCGACGGTGGCCAAGAAGCGCTTGACCACGCCGAGCTCGACGTCCGCCTCGAGCAACGAGAGCCGCACCTCCTTGAGGGCGGCTTGGACATTTTTGGGGTTTAGCTCGGTGAGACCGGCGAGGCGGTTTTGAGCTTCACGAAAGCCTTTGCTGAGCGCTTCGAACACGGGCGGGGTCTTAGCATAGTCGGGGCGGAAGGGAGGCCGGGAGGCCTCCGGACCGCGGCTCAGCTGCGCCGTAAGCGAAAAAAGGCCGGCGGGGCGCCCACGAAACGGCGCTCGAAGACCCAGTAGAAGGCGTACGAGAACAGCACCGACAGGGGCACGCTGAGCATGATCAGACTGAGCATCTCCGCGTTCGGCGAGAGCTCGAGCCGCCGCAGACCGAAGTAGCACAGCGCCACCACCGGCAAATGGGTCAGGTACAGGCTGTACGAAAACCGACCCAGGCCGACGAGCGGCCCGGACTGCAAGATCCGTAGCGGGAGCGGCGCTCGCTCGCTCGAGCGCAGTGCGTATGGCGTGAGGTAGAGCAGCGCGCTCGCCGTCGCCGCGCCGACGAGCGCGTCGCTGTAGGGCATGACGCGGAACCAATACTTGATCAGCACCGTGATTCCGCAGACGACGGCAGCCAGCATGCCCACGCACACGATGCCCCACGGCACCCGCTCACGTAACCGTTGTTCGCCCGGCCGCGGGGCGAAACTGATGCCCGCTGCACACATGCCCAGCCCAAAGAGCCCAATGTACCAAGAGCACGAGCTACGTGCAGCAGAGGGCACGATGAACGTCAATGCCGAGCCGAGCGCGAAGGCAACCGCCACGGTGCTCGCCGCGCCGAAGCGCCGCCAGACGGGCAAGAGTACGAACGGGAAAACGAAATAGATCTGCCATTCGGTCGCCACGCTCCACAAGGGGCCGTTGATGCGATTGCTCCACGCCGGAGATAGGTTGTGAATCAAGAGCAGGTGGCTCGTGATCGCGCCGAACTCGAACGCGGGAAAGGTATCAGCCCAGATTGATTTCGTGGGCGTTTCGAGCACCGGCACGAGCGCGATGAGCAGCAGCGAACCGGCGAGCGTCGCGAAATATGGCGGGAGAATGCGCCAGGCACGTCGGGCAATGTAGTCTGGAACTCCGCGCACGAGTTGCCCGGGCACGGGCGCGCGCGCCACCGGCAGCATCAAGCAGTAGCCCGACAGAACGATGAACACGGCAACCGCGTCATGCCCAAAGCTCAAGCCACGCTGCAAATGGCGCGCAAATCCGGCGAGCTGCCGCTGCGGGTCGAGAAAGCCGACGCCCGCATGAAAAAGCACGACGTAGAGCGCGGCGACCGCCCGAAGGCCGTCGAGGTACTCGAGCCGCAGAGCCTCTTTTCTAGTCATTTGCTGATGCGGGTGGAGCGCCTGGAGTCTAGACGCTTCGGGCGTTCCGGAGTACATGGGAAATGTTTGTTTAGGTTCCGATGGCGCTGTTCCCATGGGTCAAGAGCGTCGGAGTATGAAAGCCAATGATCGAACGTACCGCCGCCGTCAATATCGTCTACGCGAGCATCCAAGAAGTGTTCGCCCAAACTGGTCAAGACGCCCCTGCCGCCCTGAATGAGGATACCGTGCTCGTCGGAAAAGACGCGGTCCTCGACTCACTCGGCGTCGTCTCCCTGATCGTGGAAGTGGAGCAGCGGATCGAGGGGGAGCACGGCGCGTCGGTCACCCTCGCGAATGACAAGGCCATGTCGCAGCGCAATAGCCCCTTCCGGACCGTCGGTGTGCTTGCCGACCACGTCGTGGCCATGGTCGCGGAAGTGAGTGCAGCGTGAGCGAACGAATCGTGAGCGAGAAGCCGGTCATGCTGGTGACCGGAAGCCGCAAGGGCATCGGCCGCTACCTGTGCGAGTACTACCTGCAGAAGGGGTACCTGGTCGAAGGTTGCAGCCGCGGCGTCAGTGACTTGAAGGACTCGAACTACAATCACCATGAGGTGGACGTCGCCGATGAGCGCGCCGTGCGCCTGATGATCGCCGACATTACCAAGCGCCACGGCCGCATCGACGTGGTGCTGAACAATGCGGCGATCGCGAGCATGAATCATATTCTGCTCACGCCGGCCAAATCTGCCGATCGCATGCTCTCGGTCAACGTGACCGGCACCATGCTCGTCTGCCGTGACGCGGCCAAGGTGATGATTCGCCGCAAGTATGGGCGCATCGTCAACTTCACCACGATCGTTGCGCCGATCGCGCTCGCGGGTGAAGCGATCTACGCCGCGTCCAAGAGCGCGGTCGTCACGTTCACGCGCATCTTGGCGTTCGAACTCGGCCAGTGGGGCATCACCTGCAACTCGTTCGGCGCCACGCCGATCATGACGGACATGATCAAGGGCGTGCCGCAGGACAAGATCGACGCGGTCGTCAACAACCTGGCGATCAAGCGCTTGGGGACGAACTTCGATTGCGCCAACGTGTGTGATTTCTTCATCAGCCCCAGCAGCGACAACATCACCGGTCAGGTCATCTACCTCGGCGGCGTGACCTAGCCGTCAGAAGCCACGATTTCAGACGAAATTCGTGCGAAAGCAACCCGCGGCTCGGCCTGCCCGAGCCGTCGGGGTGCATGCTAAACTTTCGTAGGTTCCGCCAAGTCTCGGGCCTCGGCTCCGACTTTCGAACGAGTTCAAATGGCCTCCACTTCGGCTGACCACTCATGATCGTCCCTTGGCTGTTCGAGCGCATCGTCACTTGGGGCGATGCGCCAGCATTGGTCTGGAATGACTCCGTTACCAGCTACACCGAGCTTTCGAAGCTCATTGATAGCTGGCAAGAGCGGTTCCAAGCGCGGGGCCTGAAACCAGGTCACGTCGTCGCGCTCGAAGGTTCGTTTTCACCCAACGCGTGCGGGGCCTTGGTCGCGCTCGTGCGCATGGGAGCGATCATCGCGCCGCTCACGCCGCTGATGCGCGCGCAGCGTGACCAGTTTTTGGATATTGCCGAAGCGCGCTTGCTCGTCGAATTCGACGAAACGGATGCTTCTGCGTTCTTCGATTTCGAACGCACGGTTCAGAATGCCGTCACGCAGAAGCTGATTGCGCGCGATCACCCGGGCCTCATCATCTTCTCCTCCGGCTCGACTGGTAAGCCGAAAGCGATTCTGCACGACTTCGCGTCGCTGCTCGAAAAGTTCCACAAGGTCCGTCAGAAGAAGACCACGCTGACGTTCCTACTCTTCGACCACATCGGCGGCATCGACACGCTGTTCAACACTTTGGCAAGCGGCGGGACCGTGGTGACCGTGCCCAACCGCGATCCGGAAACGGTGTCGCGCGCGCTCGAGAAGTACCGCGTGCACACCTTGCCGGCGTCACCCACGTTCCTCAATCTGTGGCTGATGTCGGGCCTGTTCGAGCAGTATGATTTCTCGTCGCTGCAGGTGATCGCCTACGGCACCGAGCCCATGCCGCCCAGCACGCTCAAGAAGCTTCACGAGGTGTTCCCCGAGGTGTCGCTGGTGCAAACCTACGGCATGTCCGAACTCGGCGTGCTGCGCTCGCGCTCGCGCGATTCGGAATCACTCTGGATCAAGTTCACCGGCGAGGGCTTCGAGACCAAAATCGTCGACGGCATTCTATGGGTCAAAGCCGACGCCGCGATGATCGGCTACCTGAACGCGCCTGATTTGTTCGACGAAGAAGGCTGGCTCAACACTCAAGATGCCGTCGAGGTCGACGGTGAGTACCTGCGCATTTTGGGGCGTGCCAGCGACCTGATCAACGTCGGCGGTCAGAAGGTTTACCCGGCCGAGGTCGAGAACATCCTACTTCAGATGGACAACGTGCAAGAAGTGGCGGTGTTCGGCAAAGCGCACCCGATGATGGGTCAGATGGTGGCTGCGCGCTTCAATCTGAAGACGCCGGAACCGCTCGCGGACTTCAAGCGGCGCATGGGCGTCTTTTGCCGTGACCGCATGGCGGCCTATCAGATCCCCCGCCTCGTCGAGATCTCGGACGACGAGCAGTACGGCTCGCGTTTCAAGAAACTTCGGAATGCCTAGCAAGCTCTCGTGATGTCGAGTCTCAGCCGCAAAGGGTGGATTGTCTTGGGATTGGCCGCAGTCGCTGCCTTGTCGCTTGGAACCTTCGCCCGCATTTTCGGCGAAAAGAGGCTGCGTTTTCCGTACCTCAACCAATCCCTCCCGCCCGCGGCGTATCAGGCACTGTCCGCGCAGCCCGGCTGGGCCGCGCGGCAAATCACGGTCGCACCTGGGGTTCGTCTCAACGGTCTGGTGCGTCGACCTCAGGCAGGGGACGCGCCGTGGGTACTCTTCTATCAGGGCAACGATGCCCACATGTTGAAGGTGGGTCAGGCCTTCCTCTCACGTTTGGCTGCGAATCGAGATTGGGGGCTCGCGATCTACGCTTACCGTGGCTACGACTCTTCGGACGGTACCCCGCGCCTCCCACTGCTGGCCGCGGATGCCCCGCAGATTTTGGAGCAATTGTGCGCGACCGAGCATGTCGACCGCGGGCGCGTCCACGTGGCAGGTTTCTCGATCGGTGGCCACATCGCGGTCCGCGCGATGGTCGAGGCGGCGCGCAAGCAACCCAAGCCGCCGACCCTGACGTTGCTCGCGTCGGTCGAAGACATCACCATGGTTCCGCGCTCGTTCTACGATCGCCTCGACCCAGGGGACGACTACCGAACAGGCCCGTATTTAGCCGACATTCCTGGCCCCGTCCTGGTCGTACAAGGCACCAAGGACGAAGCGCTGATGGGCCCCGAGCAGGGCCGCAAGATCGCCGCAGCGCTCGGATCGCGCGCTAAGTACCTCGAGCTTCCGGGCGTCGGCCACGTCGAGCTGATGGCGAACGAGCCGACGCTCGCGGCCATGCGTGAATTCATCGAGACTCATCCATAGAGCGAAGCTCGGAGGAAGCATGCGCAACTTCACCTTCCAGAACCCGACTCGGATTCTATTCGGTCGCGGCCAAATAGAAGCCATTGCCGACGAGATCCCGGCGGACGCGCGGATACTGCTCGTCGCGGGTGGCGGTTCGATTCGCAGCAACGGCGTGCTCGACAAAGTCCTGAAGGCGCTCGAAGGACGCACCCTGCGTGAGTTCTGGGGCGTCACTCCCAACCCCGATCTCACTGCGCTATTGCCAGCGCTCGAGATCATTCGCTCCGAATCGATCGACTTCATTCTCGCGGTCGGCGGCGGCTCGGTGATCGACGGCGCAAAGTTGCTTGCTGCAGCCGCGAGCAGTGACGTAGAGCCTTGGGCCATTCTGGCCAAGGGCGCTCGCGTGACCAGCGCTATACCCATTGGTGTCGTGCTCACGTTGCCCGCGACTGGTTCCGAAGCGAACGGTGCCGCCGCGATCAGCAACAGAGAAACCGGCCAAAAACTCGTATTCGTGAGTCCCCACTGCTTTCCTCGATTTGCGGTGCTGGACCCGGAGACCACGTTTTCCCTGCCTCCACGGCAAATCGCGAACGGCATCGCGGACGCGTTCGTGCACGTGCTCGAACAATACCTGACCTTTCCCGTCGGCGGCGCCGTCCCCGATCGAATCGCTGAAGCATTGCTGCTCACGCTGAAGGAGCAAGGGCCACTCGCGCTCACCGATCCTCAAAATTACGAAGTTCGAGCCAACTTGATGTGGGCCGCGAGTCTTGCGCTCAACGGTCTGATCGGGCAGGGCGTGCCCCAGGACTGGACGACGCATCACATCGGTCACGAACTCACGGCGCTCTACGCCATCGATCACGCGCGCAGTCTCGCGATCGTCCTGCCCGCAATACTCGAGGCGCGGCGCGAACAGAAAGCTGCAAAGTTGCTGCAGTTCGGCGCGCGTGTCTTCGGCATCACGGACTCCAGCGACAGTGAAGCCATCGACGCGACGATCGCTCAAACGGTGGCTTTCTTCGAATCCTTGGGCATCCCCACACGCCTCTCGGCCTACGGCATCGGGGAAGAAGCGATTCCGCAGATCGTCGCCAAGCTCAAAGCAAACCGCCGTTTGCGTATGGGAGAGCGGCTCGACATCACGCCCGACGCGGTGGGAAAGATGCTGACGCTCGCCTTGTAGAGGCACGCAAGTTCGCGTTGTCGGCTTCTGTGATGGGCGCTCACGATCCCGCATCGCACCTCACGGCTCGGATCTATTCCCGTCGCGGTGCCGCCGCGCAGCGAATCTCAGCGCAACGCACCAACCGCCGACACGACTTGCTCTGCCGTCGCGTCTGCGGGCGCGACCCAGCGCACGACACCGTGCGCATCGAGCAATAGCGTTTCGGGCACCGCCCCAACGCCGGCTTCACGCCGCATCACGTCACCCCGATCGACGAGAAAAGGCTCATTGATGCCCCATTGCGAGAGCGCGGCGCGCGCGTCGTCGGACGATTCACTGTCCGCCAAAACCGCAACCAACACCAACTTGCCGCCGCGCGCTTCGAGCTCGCCCTTTCGCGCAGTCAGCGCGGGCAACTTCTTGCGGCACGGGGCACAACTCGGCGCCCAAACGTCAATCACAGTCGTTGCCGCGCCGGCAAGCGGGATCGCGACGAGCGACCCGCGATCGCTCGGCAACGAAAACTCGATCGCTTGATGCAACACCGGGCTCGGCGCACTTGCCGGCAACCCGCCGGAACATCCCAGCGCCCAGAAGGCAACACTCAGGTATCCCAACGGGCTGAATCTGGACCGACGCACAATCCAACATTCTCGAGGCGACATCGGCAATCCTTAGCGCCCTGGCTCGAGTGCTCGCTGGAGGTGCCGCTCGATCACCGGCAAAATGTCGTGCGCGCGCTCGACAATCAGATCATGGGTTCCACCTGGGACCACGATGAGCTCGGCGTGAGGCAGCAAGTTCGCCAGGTGACGACCCACCGCAACCGGGCTGATCGGATCTGCATCTCCCCAGAGCAGCAACACGGGCGCCGAAATCCGGGGCAGCTGCTCGGTGAGATCGTCTCGCGCCTCGAGAAACCAGCGCGGCGCACCCGGGTTGTTCAGCGCGAACTGCGGCCGCCAGTCGGCCGCGCCGAGCGCGCGGACGTCGACGCCTCCCGAGGTCACCGCAAGCACCATCGCGCGAACTCGTTCCGGCTTCGCCAGGGCCGCGCGCATCGCGATCAGTCCGCCCATCGAGTGCGCGAACAGCACTACCGGACCGGTGATTTCACGCGCGACCCGCTCGGCGAGATCGGATATTCCGCGCACGCGTGGGTCAGCCGGCGCCCCGGCAAAGCCGGGCCAGGTAAAGAAGTGCCTTCGCCCGCGCTGGGAGAGGCCGTCACTGACTGGCTGCCACATTGCGGCGTAGCCGCCCGCGCCTGGGAGGAAGAGCAAGCTTGCAGCTTCGGAGGCCGTGATCACGTGCTGGCTCTTAGCATCCCTCGATACGTCGGTCATCCAGGCCGACGGTACGTACGTGATCGGCAATCAGCTCCGCCAACGCATCCGCTTGAAAGTCGATCAACATGTGACCCGCACGCGGAAGCTTTTCGAAACGCGTTCGACCTCCGCCTTGCTCGATACGCTCGTGGATGTTTCGCGCACGGACGGCGGGTACGATGGCATCCTCCGCGCCGTGGACGAACAGGGTGGGGCAGCGGATCCGAGGCGCTGACTCGAGCAATCGCTTGCACGGACTACCGAATGCAACTTGGACCATGCTGACGAGGAGTTCGGGGCGGACAGCAAATGAGGTCAGTTCGCGCTCGAGTTTTTCGGCGCTCACTGCTTCTGGATAATAGATGCCGCGCATGACTTGGCGCAGCACCGCGCGGGTCACCGGCCGCAGATAGCGCGAGCGAAACATCACTCCCAGCAGTTTGGCAACGCGTTCCGCGCCGGGCAGCGCCATGAGGCGATAACTGCCGTGTGCGGGAGAGCCCAGTGTACCGACGAGTACCAGACCTGCGATGCGCTTCGGATAAAGCGCAGCCGTGATCTGCGCCACGCCTCCGCCATGACTGTGACCGACGAGATGGACTGGCTGATGCCACGAAAGCGCGTCTGCAGCTGCGATGACCGCCTCGGCAAGGCGCTCGAGGCTCATGCATTCGGGACCGGCATCTGCCCTTGGGCTCTGGCCGAAGCCCGGCAGGTCGATCGCTGCCACGTCAGCTACGGCGCTCAGCCGCGGAGAGAGGCGCGCCCAATCGTGTAGCGAACCTGGATTGCCGTGAAGGAGGAGACACCTCGGCCGCGCGCGGTCATGTTCCGAGTAAAGCTGCGCGTGCACTTCTCCCCCCGTCGATAGCCGCAGTCTCATGGAATGCTCGTCTTGACTCAAAGTCGTCCCGCCCTCGTTGACTCCCGCGCGTGTCATTCATGTAGTGCTGTTGAGCGGCGGAGGCGAGCGGGAATCCCGCCCGAACCGAAGACTCCGGTTGTTGCGGAATTTGAGCTGAAAATTCCATTCCTGTAACGCGGCTTTAATCTTGTAGCGGGCTGGCAGCTCGGTACTCTGGAGCGACTCGTAGAGAGCCGTGGTGGTCTCTCTGCATTGCCCGGGAAAGAGAGCTCATGTCGAGTTCCCGCTCGCATTCATTGCGATATTCGTTCGGAGTGCTGCTGGCTTTGCTGTCGGCTGGCTGCAGCTCCGAACCTCAGAACCACAATCGCGTTGGTTCGGGTGGCGCACCCGCTCAGCCCGGCAGTGGAAGCACAGCGGGAGCGGCCACCGGTGTTGGCTCACCCGATGGCACGTGTGACAGCGTTACGCCCGATGTGGGGAGCAGCGTGCTGCGCCGCCTGTCGGCGCTCGAGTACCAGCTGACACTGCAAGATCTGTTTCAGTTGCCAACTCCACCGAATCTCGATGGGCTGCCGGCTGATACGGAGAAAGACGGCTTCAAGGTCTATGCCGATGTGCAGACGGTGTCCGCCCAGCACATGCGGGGCTATTGGGCCAAAGCACAGGAGCTTGGCGCCGCGTTGATGAGCGACAGTGCACGCCGCAAGTCGGTGATCGGCTGCGAGCCGAGCACAAGCGACTGCTTGAAGCGGTTCGTCTCGCGATTTGGGCGCTTGGCGTACCGTCGCGCGCTGACGACCGAAGAGATCGACGCGCTGGCTGCGCGGGCAGAGCGCGATGCGCTCGACGGCAATGATCGCTTTCAGTTCGTGATCGAAGTACTGCTCACGGCCCCCGACTTCCTCTATCGCACCGAGGTGGGCGCGGCGCCCGAGGGCGTGTCCAAGCTCAGTGCGTCGGAGCTCGCGGCCAAGCTTTCATTCGCTATTTGGGGTCGCGCGCCGAGCGCCGAGCTATTGGATAAAGCCGAGCAGGGAGGGCTCGACACCGAACAAGGCCTGGCGGCGGTCGTCGACCAACTGCTCGCCGATGTGCGCGCGCAAGGCTTCTACTCCGGGTTCTTCCGTCAGTGGCTCGGCTACGAGGCCGTGCGCGCTCCCACCACGACGGTGAAGGGCTGGAATGACGCTCTTCTCCCCGCGATGCAGGCCGAAACCGACGCTGTCATGAAGGAGTTCGCCTGGGGCGGTCTCAATTTCCTGGACGCGCTGACCGCCAATCACACCAACGTGAGCAAGGAACTCGCGACGTTCTACGGTCTGTCCGCGCCGGATCCGAATGGCGCGGTGACGTTCCCGAGTTCGCACGTACGCGCCAACACCGGCCTACTCACGCATGCGAGCTTGCTCGGCGCGAAGTCCGACGGCGACCTGATCGCGCTCCGCGGTGATTGGCTACGCGAGACCTTCTTGTGTCAGCATATGCAGGTTCCCGCTGCCGTCGCAGAGCAATTGGGAGAGATCTTGGTCGGATTGACCCGCGTTCAGATCGTGAAAGAGCGCAATAGCCGGGCCGAGTGCCGAGGCTGTCACGCGATCATCGACCCGATCGGTGTCGGTCTTTCACAGTTCGACCGCGCGGGACGCTACGACGAGACCCTCGATATCAGTGAGTACGGCATCGCACCAGCGTTGCCCGATGCAGCGAGCCCCGCGTTCGGTTCCGTTGCGGAGCTCGCCGCGAAGCTGCGGGAGATGCCGCAGGTCTCTACGTGCCTGACGAGTCGCGCATTCCTGTACGTCAATGGTCGCGAACCCGCGGCTCCCGATCGCTGCACGACGCAAAGCGCCGAGCAGCGCTTTGCCGCTCAATCCAGCAATTTCCCCGGCCTTTTGCGGGCCCTACTGGCCGCACCTTCTTTCCGGCTGCGCCGCAGCGAGTGATCGAATTCGAACCGGAGCACCCATGGCGACCTCTATCCCTCGAAGAACCTTGTTGCGTGGCGTCGGCGCCTGCTTGGCGTTGCCGCTGCTCGAGATCATGAGCACCGAACGCGCAGCGGCACAGAGCGCCCCCATTCAACGCTTCATCGCGTTCTTCTATCCAAACGGCACCGATCCTCGAAAGTGGAATCCAGCGGCAGGCGCGCTGAGCGCCACGAATTTGCCGGAGTGCCTGAAAGATCTCGGTGGCTTCGCGGCGGAAGAGATTTGGCCCGCAGGTGACGCGATCTTCCAAGACGTCACGGCGGTCACGGGCATCGATCACTCGGGCGTCTGTGTCGATATTCACATGCCGTCGATGGCGCTCTCGGCTCACAAGGGCACCAAGAACAACTACACGCCGGCCCAGCCTACCCTCGATCAATACCTGGCTGAACGGCTCAAAGCTTCCACTCCTTATCGAAACTTGGCGCTCGCGGCCACGCCCAGCACCGACATCGGGCAGGGCAACATTTCTTTCCGCGCCGACGGGCAAGTCGAGACGGTGACGCGTAACCCGAAGCAGCTCTTCGACTCCCTCTTCAAGGGCATGTCGTCCTCGGCGGATCCAAACGCGGAAAAGCGTAGCAAGCGCAACGCGAGCGTGCTCGACGCAGTGAAAGAAGATCACGCTCGCCTGAATGCGCGCCTCGGTCGAGCCGACCAGATGCGCATCGCGCAGTACCTGGAGTCCGTTTCAGAGCTCGAGAAGCAAGTGGCCAACCCGACCATGACCACGAGCTGCAGCGCACCCTCTGCTCCCACCACCGGCGGCGATTGGCACAGCAAGAGCAAACAGTTCATCGACTTGCTCGTGCTCGCGATGGCCTGCGACCTTACCCGAGTGGTCACCCTTCAATATAGTGACAGTTGGGGCGTCAACTACTCAGGCTACACGATCGGCTCCGGCAAAGAAGCGCTCGGCACTTGGAGCGATCACTTCATCTCCCACAAGCTCGACGACACCGATCGCGCGACGGATCTCGACGGCCTCGATCGCGCTGAAGCTCAGCGCATCGCAGACGCCCGTGTGGTCGCCACCTCGCGCTTCAAAGTCCGCCGTTTCGCCTACTTGGTCAACGCGCTGAAAAACGTGAAGACGCCCACCGGCACGCTGCTCGACGAGGCGCTCGTCATGTACTGCTCCGAAAATGGCGACGGCGACAGCCACGCCCGAAAAAATATGCCCATTCTGCTCGCAGGTCACGCTGGCGGTTTCAAGACTGGGCGGAGCGTGGCTGCAGCCAGCCAGAACACCGGCGCGTTGCACGCTTCGATCATTCAACGCTTTGGGTTCGAAGCGGCGAGCTATGGCTCGCCCGCGGGCAAGCCGATCGCGGATTTGTGACGTGATCAGGTGACGAAGCGGTGGAGTGGCGGCAGCTCGACTCACGCCTCGAGCGCCGTCATTCGCCGGCTTCTTCTCTCACGCGCTGTACCAGCGCATAGAGCTCGCGGCGCGCAATTCCGGTCGTCTCTTCGCCGAGCTCCGCCACCACGGTTTTCACGGTCGCACCTTCCGCGAGCCGGGCCCTGGCTCGCGCTTCGAGCACGCTCGGATCCACGCTCTCCTCGCTGCTTTCATCCGCAGCAGCGATGACCAACGTGATCTCGCCACGCCACTCCGCTTCGCGGGCCGCGAGCTCTGCGAGCGTGCTCGGCGCAATCTCCTCGTGGAGCTTGGTCAGCTCGCGACACAGCGTGCAGGCGCGCTCCGGGATGCGCTCACTCAGCTCGCGTAGGGTGGCGGCCATGCGCTGCGGTGACTCGAAAATAATCACCGGATCGGCGCTCTTCTCGATTCGTGCCAGGGCCTCTTTGCGCTTGCGCCCATGGCGCGGCAAAAATCCCAAGAAGACGAAGCTCGCGTCCACCAAACCCGACACACCAACTGCGGCAGTGACGGCACTTGCGCCGGCAATGGGCACTACCACGATGCCTCGCGCATGCGCGCCGCGCACCAGCGCGGTCCCCGGATCGCTCACCGAGGGCATGCCCGCGTCGGTGACGAGCGCAACGTCTTCGCCGCCCTCCAGCAACTGCAGCAGCTCTTCGAGCTTGCGAGGGCTAGCGTTGGCGTCGAGCGCGTGCAGCGCGCGTTCGAGGATCGAAAAATGCGTGAGCAGCTGCCGCGTTCGACGCGTATCTTCTGCGGCGATGTGCCGCGTTTGTTTGAGCGTCTCGAGGGCCCGGAGCGTGATGTCACCCAGGTTGCCGATCGGCGTGCCGACCAGGTAGAGCTTGCCGAGCACGGCTGCTGCAGGTGGGCTCAATTGCCGTTGCTACCGACGCTCACGGCGTCGCCGACGCCCACGGCGTCACCGAAGTTTTGGCGCAGATGTTCGCGGAGCTTGCCCATCAAGCGTGACTCGAGTTGCCGCACGCGCTCGCGCGACACGCCGAATTGGTCGCCCAGCTCCTGCAGCGTGAGCGGCTCGTCCGCGACCACGCGTTTGTCGAAGATTTCGAGATCTTTGCCCGCGAGCGTGGTGCGAAATTGGTCCAGCTGAGTATGGAGCAATTCCGAAAACTCCGAGCCCTCGGCGATTTGATCCGGTGTGGCGCTGCTCGAGGGCATGAGTTCGAGGCGCGTGGTCGAGCGGCCGTCGGCTTCGTTGACGGTCGCATCTAGAGAAGCGTCCGCGCGAGCCAAGCGGCGATCCATCTCCGTCACTTCCGACTCGGCGACGTTGAGGCGCTTGGCAATTTCGGCGTGGCTGGGCTCGATGCCCATGGCCGTCAGGCGCGCCTTCTCCTTGTTCAAGTTGAAGAACAGCTTGCGCTGGGCTTGGGTGGTGCCGACTTTGACCAAGCGCCAGTTGTTCAGGATGAAGCGCAGCATGTACGCGCGGATCCACCACGCCGCGTAGCTCGAGAGTTTGACGCCGCGGTAAGGGTCGTAGCGCTTGACGGCTTGCATCAAACCGATGTTCCCCTCTTGAACGAGGTCCATCATGTTGCGATACGCGCGGCGGTACTCGTAAGCGATTTTCACCACCAAGCGCAGGTTCGCGGTCACCAATCGCGCGGCCACGTCGCGATCCTGACCCTTCTGGTATTGAACGGCGAGTTTGTGCTCTTCGTCGGCGGAGAGCAGCGGGTGGCGCTGGACCTCGCGCATGTACGCTTGAAGAGCGTCGAAACGCGCAAGACCTCGCTCGTCCGCGTCGGCCTCGCGCTCGCCGTCTTCATCGCGGTCGCGCTCGCGCTCGCCCGCGTACTCGATCTCCGCGCTGGGATCGCGTTCGTCGCTCGGTTCACGTCGCTCGTCCAGGTCGGCGTCTTCGGACTCGACGATTTCGGCTTCGGTGTCGAAGACCTCGCGGTCATCGCCGAGCGCTTCGGGCTCTCGGTCGTCCGACTCCGAGTCCTCTTCGTTGCCCTCCTCGGGGTTCGCGGCCTCGGAGTCGCCTTTAGGTTGTTCGGCGCGCGCACGAGGGCTCGGTGCTCGCTTAGCGGCTTGCGGTTTGGCGCGTTTCTTTGCGTCTACTTTGGCTGTCACGGGGTGCTCGAGGCCGCTCTCGGGCGCGTGCGTGCGACCTGGCAACCGCGGCAGAGCGTGTTCCGCTCGCCCCGCGTCGTCAAGGGAACGCCGGAGATCTGCTGGGTTTTCGCCTAGGCGCGACCCAGCCATTCGCTACCGAGGAAAAAGTATGGGACACTTTTCACGAAATCTTGGTTGAGGGGCCAATGAAATCTATTTCCGTTTCCAGCAATTTCACGCGACGTGGCGAAGATTTGCACGCCTTCGTGGACCCGGAGGCGACCGAACTGCATCGCGCCGAGACCGAACGAATGGCATCGCTCGGCACTTTGGCCGCAGGCGTCGCACACGAGATCAACAATCCGCTGTCCTACGTGCTGGGTAGCTTGGACCTTGGGCTGCGCGAGCTTCACGGTTTGCAGCTGTTACTCCAGGGGCACCGGAACGAAGCGCTGCAACGCGTTTCGGGCGCCGTGGCCGCACTGGACAGCGCTCGTGAAGGTGCTGAACGCGTGCGCAATATCGTGCGCGATTTGATGGATTTCTCCCGCGCAACGCCCGGCAACGGTGAGGCGGTCGAAGTCGAGGCGGTGATGGACGCGACGATTCGCGTGGCGTGGAACGAGGTGCGGCATCGTGCGCGGCTCATCAAGCGCTACGCAGGTATCTCGCGCGTGATTGGGGATGAAGCGCGCCTTGGTCAAGTCTTTCTCAATTTGATCATGAACGCCGCACAGGCAATCGAGGGTGACCCGTCCGTAAATGAGATTATCGTCAGCACCAGTGCCGAGCATGGCTGCGCGGTGATCGAAATCTCGGACACCGGAGGTGGCATTCACGAGCAGGATATGGCTCGCATTTTCGACCCGTTCTTTACCACCAAGGTGGCCGGCGCGGGAACTGGCCTAGGTCTTGCCATCTGCCGCGGAATTCTGACTTCATTGGGCGGCGAGATATCCGTGTCGAGCGAGCTCGGTCGTGGTACCACTTTCAAAGTGGTTTTGCCGTTCGCGTCTGAGGAGAGCGCGTCGCAGCGCATCGTTGCGGAAGTTCCGATCCCGGAGCTGCCCGCGCCCTCGCGCATCCTGATCATCGACGACGAGCCGTTGCTCGGCCAAACCCTGCTCTACGCCTTCAAAGGGCGTCATGACGTCAGCATCTGCACCAGCGGTCGCGAGGCGCTCACGCGCCTCCGCACTGACTCCGCCTTCGATTTGGTATTGTGTGATTTGATGATGCCGGACGTGAACGGCGCGGCCGTCTACAGCTCCGTCAAGCAGGACTTTCCGGAGCTGGCGGAGCGCTTCGTGTTCATGACGGGTGGCGCATTCACTTCGCGCGCGCGAGAGTTCCTCGCTCAACACCCCGGCGCTCAACTCGAAAAGCCATTCAACATCGCCGACGTCGAGCGCCTCTTGTCCCAATTCGCCGCCGCCGCTACCGGCCCAGTTACCGTCCGCGCCGACGGCCCAATTTCTCGCTAGCGTCGTCCGCTCGGGAGAGTGTGGCGATCCCAATCCAGCATCGCACCTCCGAGTGCGCGCCGTTCCCGACTCGACAAGCTCGGTAACCACCGTTGCCACGAGCAACATCGGCCAATCCCCCCTCGTCCACCGCGCGAAGCTCGGTGGCTGCGACGTATTGAGCGAGTTCGTGCGCTCGTCAGTGACGTAGCGATACCTTATGTCCCGGCACCGGCGTTTCGCCGAGCAGCACGAAACCGTCGAAGCTGGCTTTGGGCAGCGTCTTTGCCGAGGCGGCCAAGTCGTACGCGAGGCCCCACTCCACGCTCGGCCCGACCGAGACGAAGAGCGTGGTCGAGTATTTGCAGCCCTTGGCGAAGCGCTCGATGTTGTCGCCGGTCATGCTCAAATCAGGCCCTGCCATGCCCTTACCGTGTTTGGTCGCGACGCCACCCGAGAGCTTCCACACCGCCGTGCCGCGATCTTCCAAGACCATCGCGACCACGCTGCAGTCAGGCGGAGACTTGAGTGACAGTTCGGGGCTGAAGGGCAGGCTCGGCGCGTATTCTTTGCGCGTCTCGGTCTTGATGATCACGTGCTTGGCGCCGAGCTTGCCGAGCTCATCGATGTAAGCGACCACCCAGGGGAGCTTCGCGCTACGGTCCACGACCAACGTCACATCATTGCCGCTGACGTACTTTTCCGTCGGCTTGAGCAAGCTTTCCAGGTTGGTGCGCCCGTCGTTTTTGTCGAGCAGTGCTCGCTCGAAGCCCACCTTGGTGCTGAGCGTGTCGATCTCGAACGTGGGAGGCCCGGCGGGTTTCGGGGCTTCCGTCGCGGTGGCGGTCGCCGTCGCTTCTGCTTTGGGCGCGGGCTTCGGCGGATCATCGCAACCGACGAGCGCCGAGCTGCACAGCAGCGTGCCCAGAATTCCCTGCCAGGCCCGGATATTCATCGCAAATCCTCGCAAACGCCGCTGCTGGCCGACAGGGTGATGGTCGAGACGCACATGCCCGCGCTCGAGTTGACCGGAATGTCGCAAACGTTGGTCGTGCAGTCATCATCCTGCATGCATTTCGCAGGGCTGACTTTTTCGGTGCACTTGCTGGTGTCGGGGTCGCACACCAAGCCGGTTTGGCACTCGAAGTCGGCCGCGCACGCCTTGCCGACTGCTTTGCTTTGCACGCAGGCCTCGTCCACGCCGCAGTAGTAACCGGTGTGACAGGCCGCGCCTTTCGCGGAGCAAGAGTTGCCATTCGCAATCAACGTCGGAATTTGACAGGTGCCCTCGCCGTTCTTCGTCACGCACACGAAGTCTTTGAGCGTGTTGCACTCGTCGTCGCTCGCGCAGCTCTCACCTTCACCCTGCGGGCCTTTGATCAGGTGGTTGCACGGTTCGGCGCGGTGACGCACGATCGCGATCTCTTCGGCGGTGAGCCGCGCGTCCTTGTACGCGGCCTGCACCGCGTTCAGGCACTGCGTGGCTTTCTGTGAGCTGTAGCCTTTGGTCGGCAGCAGCCCCTCACAAAAGATTCGTTGCGTCATCACGCACGCGTCGGTGTCGCTGGCATCGGCTTTATCGACGCCCGCGCACGCCTCGACCACCGTGTTCGAACACGCGGCCTTGGCCCAGTTGCCGCAGAAGCCGCTCACGGTCGCGTTCGGATCGGGCGCGTCCTCCGTGCTCGAACAGCCGCCGACACCCAACAAACACACCAAAACGAAGCTAAATTTCAGGCCCTGAGCCTGCTGACCCATCATTTGCCGGAAGATACACGACCCGCGCCGGGGGCCGAAGTCTTTGGCAACGCGCGTTTCGCCCGATGCGGAGGTAGAATCCAAGCGCTCATGACCTCGGCCAGTCTTGCACCGCTTTCGCCATCTTCGGCCAAGGAAATTCCAACAAGACTGCAAGCGGTCCTGTTCTGGTTGATGGCGCTGATAGCGGTCTTCGTGACCGGAGTTGGCGTTGCGGCGACGGCCGCAGTGCTCGCGGTTCGCGCTGGGCTGCCCGTGGAGCGCGCGTTGGCATTGGTGAGTGATCCGCACTCGTCACCGCTCGTCACCAGTTCGACTTGGATCGCCGTTTCGATCGCGGTGAACGAGCTGGCCGTCGCCATCACGCTCACGCTTTGGATTATTCGTTACCGTCCTCACATCGGACACGTGTTCCCGATCGGGCATCCGACGTTTCGCACGATCTGCGCTGGGCTCATGATCGTGTTCGGCTTTGGCCCGCTCGCTGAGCTCGCGGGGGAACTCGCGTTCCGCTTTTTGGGGCGCGAACTCAACGCCGAACGCTTGGTGGTGGCGGTTTCGCAGAACGCGACCAACGAAGGTTTGATCGGTGTCTTGTTCGCTGCCGCCGTGTTGCCCGCGTTGGTCGAAGAGCTGATGTTTCGCGGACTGGTCACGCGTGCCTTCGAAAAGCGGTCGCACGCGGAGATGGTGCTCGTCCCGAGCGTCTTGTTCGGGCTGTTCCACCTCGAACCGACGCAGATCGCCGGCACGGTCGTGCTCGGCATCGCGTTTGGGCTGACACGCTTGTACAGCGGGTCGCTCGTGCCTTCGATCATCGGGCACGCGGCATACAATGCGATGGTGATCCTATCGGTGCGATTTTTAGGGCGAATCGGCGATCACGGGCTGCACTTTGGGCGCGTGGCAGGCGGGCTCGGCGTCGCAGCGCTCGGCACGCTGTTGATGGTGAGCTCTCCGGCGAAGCTGATCCCGGCGCTTCGGCATCGCAGTTAGTCAGATGTTGACGCGTCGTACGTGGCTCGCTTCGCTCGGTTCGTTGTTTGCGACGAGTGCGCGTGCCGCCGAATCGACGCTGCTGAGCGTTCGCGAACTTTCCCTGTCGAAGCCTGGGCGATTTGGGCAGAAGTGCTTGCTACTCCGCCCGGCGCGCGTGCCGGAGACCGAAGCGTTGCCGCTGCTGGTGTTGTTTCATGGGCTCGGTGAGACGGGCAGTGAGGCGCTCGGCATTCGCGCTTGGTACGACCGTTACGGATTGCCGCAAGCGTACGCACGATTGAGTGCACCACCGATCGAACGCACGCTTCCGCGTGAGCGTTACCTCACGGACGAGCGCCTACTGGAGCTCAATCGCGAGCTCAGCGCGCGACCTTTTCCGGACGTGGCCATGGTTTGCCCGTTCACGCCCAACGTGTTCAAGCAGCATCCGAGCGCGCCGTTTTTGGATCGCTACGCCGATTACATCGAGCAAAGGCTGCTCCCGGCAGTGCGAGCGGCGACGCCCATCTCGAGCGGCCCCGAACATTGCGGCGTGGCCGGCGTGTCGCTCGGGGGCTACGTCGCGCTCGAGGTGTATCTGCGAAAGTCTTCGCTATTTTCGGCTCTGAGCGGTGTGCAGGCGGCCATCAGTGTCGCGGCCGTCGAGCAATATGCGCGGAGGTTCGCCGAACTGAAAACTTCGACGAGCGAGGCGCGTATTCAACTCGTGACCTCGACACTCGACCCATTTCGAGACGCGAGCCAACGTCTGGCCAAGCGTTTCGCGGAACGCGATGTGAGCGCGACGTTGCTCTGTCCATCAGGACCCCACGACCAGCGCTTCCTACGCGAAGCGGGCACGCTCGAAATGCTGCTCTTCCAAGCGAGTGCCCTGCACGGTAGCGTCGCGCCGTGATTGGACGTGTCACACGAAAGGTCTTGGGTAGCGCAGCCGGCGCAGTCGACCGCGCAGCCACGCTGGCCGTGCAAGCACGCAACAAAGTTGGACGGTCAGCCAAGACGGAAGCGCCGGTCGACCAGCGCGTCGAGAAATGGCGCGGCTTCGTTGCTTCGTATCCGGATTCTCTGGGAGACGAATTTTTTCTGACGCCGCGCAGCATCGCGCCCGTCGGGCGCGAGCTCCCGAGCGACACGGGCTTTGCGCGCGCGCTGGATCTATCGTGGGCCAGCGAGTATCAGCCATTTCTTCCGACGTTTGCCGCGCGGTACGTGCGCACGACCGAGAATCACGCTGCTGCCGTCCGATTCTTAACCTCGGGTGAGGAGCGCCCCGTGGCGATTCTCATCCACGGATATATGGGGGGTAACTACCAGGTCGAGCAGCGGGTCTGGCCGCTGCAGCGCTTGCTCCGCAGCGGCTATGACGTAGCGCTCTTTACTTTACCCTTCCACGGCGTGCGGGCAGACGCGGCACGACGCGGCGCGCCAGAGTTCCCAGGTTCCGATCCGCGCTTCAGCAATGAAGGCTTTCGACAGGTGATCGCGGACCTGCGCAATTTCGTGGCCTGGCTCAAAGCCCAGGGTAGGCCGCAGATCGGTGTCATGGGCATGAGCCTCGGGGGTTATACGGCCTCGCTGCTCGCCACCATCGAACCGGGCCTTTCGTTCTGCGTGCCCGTGATCCCGCTCGCCTCACTGGCCGATTTCATCCGCGAGCAGGGTGGACTCAGTAGTGAGCCAGGAACGGCTGCCAACGAGCACGCCCTATTGGAGCGGATTTATCGCGTGGTGAGCCCACTCGACCGCCGCCCGCTGATTCATCCCTCCCGCACGCTGGTAGTCGCCGGTAAGGCCGATCGCATTACCCCTGTCACACACGCCCGCAAGCTCGCCGCGCATTTTGGTTCGCAGCTGGTGTCTTGGCACGGTGGCCATTTGCTGCAGCTGGGCAGAAACGCAGCCTTTCGCCGCGTCGAGGCGCTGCTCCGCGAGCTACGCGGACGGCCGATTTAGGCCCTCCGGCAGAAGGCAAAACCTGAAACATTCGAAACGGCGTACCGGTCGGCGACGGCGCTGTTTCGAGAGAACGCGAAGTCCACTTGGCTCGCCACCTGGATCGAGGTTAGAGGAGCACATGCGCGGCTACTATCGGCACACGAAAATCATTGCGACCGTCGGACCTGCCACCGACAGCGAAGAAAAGCTTGGGCAGCTCATCACCGCCGGGGTCGACGTGCTCCGCCTCAACATGGCTCACGGCTCGGGTGACTGGGCCAAGAACCTGATTGAGCGCGTACGCAAAGTCTCGAATCAACTCGGTCGTCACGTCGCCGTGATGATGGACGTCAAAGGTCCGGAGATCCGCACCGGTGTCGTCGAGACTCCGATCGAACTCGCAGTCGGCGATCAGTTCGAGTTCTACACGGACACTCCCACGCCCGGAATGCGCGGCGTGTCGGTGAACTATCCAGGTCTGCCCACGGACGTTGCGGTCGGTGCCACGATCTTGGTCGACAGCGGCTTGATGCGTCTCGAGGTGCAAGATCTCGATGCGACGCACGTGCGCTGTAAGGTGCTGACCGCGGGCAAGCTCGGTTCGCGTCGTCACGTCAATCTGCCGGGCATGATGGTGAACTTGCCGTCCCTGACCGAGAAGGACGAGCGCGATCTGCGCGCTGGCGTGGAAGCTGGCATCGACTTCGTAGCGCTGTCCTTCGTGCGCCGCAGCGAGGACATCCTGCTCTTGCGCGACTTCCTCGACAACCTCGGCTCCAAGGCGCGGATCATCGCGAAAATCGAGGATCAGAGCGGCGTGCGCAACATGCACGCGATCATCAAAGTCACCGACGCGGTGATGGTGGCGCGCGGTGATTTGGGCATCGAAATCGACTACCACACGCTGCCGCTCGTTCAGACGCAGATGGTCGATCTGTGTTTGAAAGAGGGCAAGCCCGTGATTATCGCCACGCACTTGCTGGAGTCGATGATCAGCGCGCCGATGCCGACGCGCGCGGAGATCTCGGACATCTCGACCGCCGTGCGCGAGCGCGCGGACGCGGTGATGCTGTCGGGTGAAACGACCACTGGGCAATATCCGCTCGAGTGTGTGGACGTGATGAAGAACATCATCGGCACCATCGAGCCGACCGAGAAGCGCTCGTTCAACGAGACGATCGAGCTCGAGCAGCCGAAAGCCAAGATGCTGCGCGCAGCGACCGTCTTGGCCAAGGAGCTTGGCGAGTCGGGCATCGTGGTCTTCACGCGCAGCGGGTTCTTGGCCTACACGCTGGCCGCCCTGCGCGCGGTGGGCGTGCCGATCTACGCCTTCACGGACGACGTCGAGACGTTCCGACACTTGCTCTTGCCGTGGGGCGTCGAGCCCTTCTTGATGCCGTTCAGCGACGATCCGGAAGAGACCGTGAAGAATGCGCTCGCCTACCTGAAGCGCCAGAACTGGTGTGACGAAGGCACGTGGCTGGTCGTGATCACCAACGTCTTGGCGCAAGGTCGCATCGTCGATGCGCTGCAGCTGCGCCAAGTCGACCCGGGTGCGCCCAACAGCGGTCGTCGCGACTGAGCGAGGCTTTGCGACGCGCGAGCCACTGGATCATCTCAGTGGCTCGCGGCCCTCTGTGTCAGCGACTCGTGCCGCGTGCACAGCGTGGATGATCGACGATCACGGTGACGCCGCGGTTGCTCGGAACGAGGCTGTTCCAGAGCGCGGTGATCTCTCGATGTCCGGTGAACACGTCGACGTGCTCACCTTTGACTCGCACACCGCGGTCCTGCGCGATGAAGCAGCCGTCATGAACCGCGCTGCGCGCCGGATCGCGCGGGATCCCGTCGTATTCGGGAATGTATATCGGTGTATCGAGCGGGATCAGATCGCTGTCGACGGCGATCGTGACGAGCGGCGTGATGGCGCGCCCCGTCGCACCGCGACCCCAAGGGTAGCTTTTCGCGTCGAGCTCGTCGAAGCAGATGTGTTGTCCCGTTCGCGGACACAGTTCTGCGCACTCGCAGTCGCGCTTGGCAAAGCTTACCGTGCTGCCGCTCGAAAGCGTGCCGCTGCCTTGCACGCACAGCGATTCGTAGAACGTGCGTGCGACGCTCTTGATCGTTTTGCAGCGCTGGTTCTTGAGCGGCACGGTTTCACCGCTGAAATCCGACTCGCTGGGGAAGTCGTAGTAGGTGTTGCGGAAGGTGCCGAGGACTTTCCCTCCGGGCGCCCGTGGATTGAGCTTGACTGCTGGCGCGCTGATCGTGCTTGACGATCCGGACGATGCGGTGCTCGGGTTGAGTGGCAAGAAATGATCATCGAGCGGCGGTGCCTCGCTCAGCACGCGCGATTGAACGCGCGGCGGTGGTGACGTTTTCGGGTCGTCTTGGCTCGCGCTGCGAGCGCTCCCCTCCGGAGCTGGCCCATCACCCCAGGCACTCGTCGACAACGGTTGATTCATCCACGCCGACCCCGCGGTGTTGCACGCACCGAGCGAAGCGGCGAATGCGAGCCAGCCCCAGCGCAGGTTCATCCCTAAGTCGAGCCGGAACGATTGCTGTGTCGAGGATCGCATTGGTCCAGAGCGTTGTCGGTGATTTCCGTCTGCAAGGAAAGGGTATGCGCGATCCAAGCCTCGCTCACTTCTTTCGGCACCTGAAACGACGCGAGAGTCTCTTTCAGGATTTGTAAGCGGCGCATGAATTGTCCGCCGGTAATGCGATGGGGCCGGTGCGCCTCGTGGATGGGCCGCCCGGTGTACGAGACCGGCCCGCCCAGGTGACCAGCCGCAAACTCGTACTCTTTGGCTTTCACTCGCTCGCGATCGGCCGCTCGGAACAGGTAGCCGATCATCAAGTCGTCGAAAATTCGATCGACGAAGCGATCGATGATCGCGCGCAAGACCGTTTCTCCGCCGAGCCGCCCGAACAGCGTCTGATCTTGCATGTCTGCGATCTAGCGCGATTTACGCCCAATAGCACTCTCTCGCCTGTCGTGTGCCCGCGTCCGTTCCCTCTCGCTCCGTTTTTTGGATGGTCAATTCCCGCAACCTGCCGGCATAGCTTCGGCGTCCAAGGGTGGGAACTCACTCGACCTACGAGGTGCGATGCTGGACCGCGATCGCCCCTCTCTCCCGGATGCGAAGTAGGGCTTTTCTAAGGCTTTTTCAGGCGACTGATGCGCAGCTTCGCGGGATAGTTGGCCGGATCGAGCTGCAGCGCTTCACGCCACTCCACTTCGGCCGCGGCGCGATCGCCCCGCTGCGCCAAGACGTCGCCGAGCGCGACGCGGGCGCCGGCATCGCGCGGCGCGATGGCTACGGAGTGATTCGCCCAGCGCAGGGCCGAGGCGGGGTCGCCCAGCTTGAGCAGCGAGTCGGCGAGGCCATTGCTCGCTGCCACGTTGTCGCCGTCCATCACCACGCCGCGCCGGAAGAAGCGCTCGGCGCGGGCGAGATCGCCCCGTTTCATCGAAGCTTGGGCTTCGTGCACGCTGCTGAACGAGAGCGCCTTGAACTGCTGCGGGTCGTCGTTCGGTTCGAGGCGCAGCGATACGAGCCAAGCGCGCTTGGCGCCTTGGTAGTCGCCCACGCGCGCGAGACCGTCGCCCAAGATGCCCTGGCCACGCGCGCTGGCGGCATCGAGCACGAGGCCTTTTTTTGCCCACTCCACTGCTTGCGCGCCATCTCGGCGCAGCAGGAATAGTTGCGCGAGTTCGAGCGGCAGCGCGGGATTACTCTGGTTCCAGAGCACGGCTTTGCACAGCGCGGTTTGCGCCGCGTTGATATCGCCGCGGACCAAGGCGCGATTGGCTTCACGCACTTGGCCGTAGGCCGCGCCTGGATACTCGCCGGCCTTGACCTTCTCGCTGCCGAAAGAGTCGTTGCAGCTGGGCGCGCTCGTGCCGCTTTCGTCAGGAGCACCGCTCGGGTTCGGAAGCGCGCTGGGGGCGGGCGCGGCAACCGCGGCTGCGGCTGCGGGCGCGGCAACCGCGCTGGGGGCGGGCGCGGCACTCGCGGTTGCGGCTGGTGCGGCCTGATCGAGGGCCGAAATACTGGCCGCGGGGCTCGCTGCGTGCTTCGTGTGCCGAGGTTTCAGGAGCAAGCTGAGTGCAGCTACGACCAACAGCCCTTGCAGCGCTGCGAGCGCGACGAAGAACAGCGCTGCCGGCAAGCTGACGCCGCTGTGCGGTCGCGCGAAGAGCGAAGAAATCGAGCGAGGCAACGTTTGTGGCGGTGCCTGAGTCGGCAGTGCAACCGGTGGAGGTAAGCTCGCGTCGAGGGGAGGCACACCCGGCGGCGGCGGTGGGCTTTGGGCCGCAGTGCTCGGAATCGACGGCGTGATCGGCGCGGGCTCCGAATCAGCCATGTTGAGCGCGACGTCGACCGTGGCCATCACGTTGGTGACCGCGGGCTGACTCACGGGCGCGACGTGAACGCGTCCGGAACTCAACACCATGAGCGCCGACAAGGCCAATGCGCCCTCCCATTTTTGAGTCGGATCGAGCCGCGACTCACCTGCCGCACCGACGATTAGGCCGTCAGAAATATCGACGCTCACGCTCGCGCGCGCGTTGTTGACGGTGACTCGCAGCGGGCGCGGCGTGGTGGTGAGCGCGCGCAAACAGCGCGCGGGTCCCGTGATTTCCAAGCGCGCATCGAAGGCCTCGCCCGTTTCGGCCCAGGTGTGCAGTGTGCGATCGGCCTCGGACAGTGCGGCGAGCGCGGTTTCCAGCCGATCGACGGCTGGCACGGAGAGCGCGTCGGACCAAATCTCGTCCCAGCGCACGACCAACAACGACGCCCAGCGCAAGCGCGTGTCGCGTCGCATGCGTCGCAGCAGTTCGTAGCCCTGACCTTTGACGTGCGTTTCACCGATCAGGAGCACTTCTGGGTCGACGTGACGCAGCTTCGCAAAACGCAAATCGGTCGGCGATAGATCGGTGACCACGACGGTCGCGCCACGTGCTCGCAGCTCTTGAGCGACGCTATCCGCACGGCCCGTGTCGTCATCAGCCAGCGCGACGCGCACGCCTTTGATGCTCACGCGCTCGGGTTCGTTATTTGGTGCAGCGGCGTCGAACAACGCGATCGTGCCGCTCGCGTGCTCGTCGAACTCGTATTTGAGTGGCTCGGCGTGCACGACGTGCGACTTCACCTGGCGCACGAAGTCGTCGATGAACGCGGCCAGTGGGCGTCCGCTACCGAGCACCAAGCGCACGGCTTCGTCGTTGCCTTTGCCGGTGTGAACCGACAAGATCCCGCTGCGCAATTCACGACTCAGCGTGCCGACGAACTCGTTCAACGTTGCTTCGCCCACGACGCCGAGTGATTCGCTGCCGCGCTCCGGAATCTCACGCGCCAGCTTTGCGACCTGTTCGGCGATCGCGTCGATACTCGCGGACGGCGCGATCACCGCGGCAGCTCCGTGGCGAAACGCGCGCAAGCGCATGTCCAGTGCGGTGTTGTCGTCCAAAATGGCGACTGGAATCACCGAGCACACGGGCGAGCTCATCAACGTTTGAAGTACGGCGCTCCCGCCGTCGCGCGCGGCCGGTCCGACGAGCAACACCAGATCAGGAGCTGCAGCAATTACGGTTTCTGCGACCGTCTCAGCCGTCGTAGTCTCGACGTAGACGCGATGTCGCGCAAGCGAGGCGCGCAGTGCGGGCTCGAACGTGGTGTCAGCACCGACGAGTAAGATCGTTGGTTCGATCGCCGCCGGTGTCGGCGCAGGCCGCCGAGCTGCCAGCATCGGCCCGGAGGCAGGGCGCGCAGGCTTCTTCGGCGGAGTCGGCCGCACAGCGAAGGCGGCTGCAGGCCGCGCCGACGAGCGATCGTTCATTCTCCGGTATCATCCTCCACCCGTGAGTGGCGGACCAGTCCGGAATTCGTCCGAGTTTCCCGCTCGCGCGGCGTTCGGCCTGGAGGATCCACGAGATCCGTCGCGAGATCCGGGTGTTCGCAACTAGAACGTGAACACCCGACACGTCGGGCGGCGTACCATCAAGTGGGCAACGCGCGCCGAATTCTTCAGGCTTCGGCGCCGTGGCACTTCTTGTACTTCTTGCCGCTACCACAGGGGCAAGGGTCGTTACGGCCCACGCGCGGCTCCGTGCGACGGATGGGTGGACCTTTGAGTTCAACACCGTCCACGAAGTACCACTTGCCGTCTTCTTTCTTGAAGGTGGCGCGCTCGCGGTGGTCGATCTTCATCTTTTGCAGCTTGTAGCTGGCGACGAATTCGACCGTGCCCTCGTTGTCAGCGGCCGCGCCGCCTTCGGTTGCCAGGATTTCCAGACCCAGCCACTCCGAGTTCTTGGCCCAGGCTTCGGTGTTGGCGCGATCGACCTCGCCGGCCGTCTTTGGCTCGTGTGACGCAATCACGAAGTCGACATCGTGGGTGGCGTACGCGGTGTAGCGCGCACGCATCAGCTCTTCCGCGGTTTCCGCCTGGCGCTTACCGCTCAGGATCGGACCACAGCACACCTCGAGGGACTCACCTTTTCCGCAGGGACACGCCACTATCAGCCTCTTTTTGCTATTCCGGAACGCGATTCGGAGCGCCCGCGTTTAGCACCCTTCGCCCGGGACCGCACGGGCCTTTCTTCAGCGGCTCAGGCGTTCCAGCAATTTCGCGTGAATGCCGCCGAACGCCCCATTCGAGAGCAGCGCGATGACGCTGCCCGGGAGTGCGTTCGGGGCCAAGTAGTCCAGGATGGCGTCGACACTCGGCAACGCTTGGGCGGTCTTGCCGCGCGCGTTCAAGTCGCTC
>Ga0164241_10001621_pt1 | contig 26948 bp, 25 predicted proteins | sample OricomyardsoilBY_FD_108780 | JGI IMG/M metagenome (GOLD analysis project Ga0164241, IMG submission 108780) | Backyard soil microbial communities from Emeryville, California, USA - Original compost - Back yard soil (BY) | ecosystem: Environmental > Terrestrial > Soil > Unclassified | place: USA... | reverse complement strand
TGACCTCGCTGGCGCGTACCTGGCCTTCGACGCGCGCGCCGCTGTCGATGTGCAGGTTGCCCTCGACCTGTACGTCGCCCTTGAACTTGCCGGCGACGCGCACATGGCCGGCGCCGATGATCTTGCCCTCGATCGAGAGCCCGGAGGCGATGATGGATTCTTTCATTTCACTGCGCTCCTTCGGCGCCTTGGACGTGTCGATGGACACCGGCGCAGCGCCGGCAGGCGGTGTTGCCGGACGAGGTGTCGCAGGATTGGCGGAGGGCGCGGGTACGGGCGCGGATTCCGGCTTGTCCCAAATGGCCATGATTGCTAACTCCCTAAAGGACGGGAACGCCGAAGGTAACCCGGTACGAGGTGCGGGGGGAAGGCCGTCGCCAAATGGCGAATATTTGACCAGGGGCCTAAGGCGTGTGTAGCGCGGCCAGTACGCGCTCCGGCGTGAGCGGATAACGCTCCATGCGCCGGCCGGTGGCGTCGAAGAAGGCATTGGCGATGGCTGCCGCGGCTGCAGCCATGGTTTCCTCGCCAGCGCCTGTGGAGCGCTCCTGCGGCCGCTGCACGATGACGGGTGTCACTTCGGGGCAGGCGTCCATGCGCAGCACCGGGTAGGAGCGCCAGTCCAGGCTGGTGACGCGCTGCGTGTCGAAGTGCACCTCTTCGAGCAGCATGCGGCTGGCGGTCTGCACCAGCTGGCCTTCGATCTGGTGTTCCACCGTCAGTGGATTCACCACCAGCCCGGCATCGAGCGCGCCGTACAGATGCAGGATGCGCACCTGGCCGGTCTGGGTGTCCACTTCGAGGTCCGCGACAGCCGCGCCATACGACACCAGATGCGTGCCCAGTCCGATTCCGCGGCCGCGACGCGTGCGCGAATTTTCCAGCCGGCCCGGGGTGCGCGGCGCATGCCAGCCCGCGGCCGCTGCGACGGCATCGAGCACACCCAGCCAGCGCGGATTGCCGAGGTTGCGGCGGCGGAATTCCAGCGGATCGATGCCGAGCCGCACCGCGAGCTGATCGATGGCCTGCTCCGACACGAAGGTGAAGGACAGGTCGAGCGGTGAGCGCAGCCACGCGCCACGCAGATACCGCAGTGCCGGCAGGCGGTGATTGACCAGCCGCGTGTTCGCGATGTCATACATGCCGCCGCAGGCCAGCGGGTTCACGCCCTGCACGCCGGCATTGGGCCATTCAGTGGCGGGCGCGGCACCGGCGAGCTGCGTGGTGGTTTCCACCTGGCTCCAGTTGTGCTGCCAGCCGTCGTACTCGTACGCCACGATGCGTCCGTCGGCATTGGCCGAGACGCGCGCCTCCCCCACATGCGGCGGTCCATAAGTGTCCCAGCCGTGTTCGTCCCACCGCATGAACTGCAGGCGCACCGGAGCACCGGCCAGTTTCGACAGCAGCGCCGCGGCCTGCGCCGCGTCGTCATAGCAGCTGTGACCGTAGGTGCCCGCGCTCTCGGCGTACTGCACGCGCAGCGATTCGGGCTTGATGTCGAGCAGGGTCGCGATGCTGCGCCGGGCGTTGTACACATCCTGCGAGGAGCAGATCACCAGGCCCGTATCGGCGCCGATATCGGCCAGCGCGCAGTTCGGCGCGAAGGGCGCATGGGCCTGGTAGGGTCCATGGCCGCGCTGCACGACGGTCACAGCGGCGTCGTTCGAGGCCACGCGCACATCCCCACGTTCGAGCACCACATTGTCGGTGGTCGCGGCGGCACGCATCTGCGCGTGCAGGCCGGCGGAGGTCGGCAGGGGCGGGGGCTGCTCCCATTGCGCGCGCACTGCCTGCGCGGCGCGCACCGCATCCCATTCGCGCGGCGCCACCACGCCCAGAAAATCGCCCCGCCGCAACAGCCGCGCGCCGGGAATGGCCGCGAGCTGGCTGTCGTCCAGGGACAACAGGCGTGCGCCAGCGCCATAGGCCGCCTGACCGCGCGGCCGCACCACGCGCCCGTGCAGCATGCCAGGCAGCCGCAACTGCTGGATATAGGTGTGGCGTGCCGTGAGCTTGGCGGCCAGATCGACGCGAGCCAACCGCTGCCCTACCAGCCGGTAGGCGGTGACGGGCTTCAGCGGTGCCTTGCCCGAAATGCCCAGTTCGAAGCGCCGGCCGCCGATCAGCTCGCCGTAACTCACGCCGCGGCCGCGCCTGCCTGCCGCGCGTATCCGGCCGCGCTCGATGGTCAGCTGTTCTGCTGGAGCATTCAGCCGGGTGGCGGCCAGCATGAGAAGCGCCTGTCGGGCTTCGGCCGCGGCGGCGGCAATCTGCGGGCGACCGCGCTGGATCGAGGCGCTGGAGTAGGTGCCGCCCTGATTGGGAGACCGATGCGTGTCGAGCGGCGCGGCGCGGATCTGGTCCAGTCCCAGGTCGAGTTCTTCGGCAGCAATCTGCAGCAGCGAAGTGGTGGTGCCCTGGCCCAGTTCGGCGAAGCCCATGTACAGCGTGGCGCTGCTGTCGGCATGGATGGCCAGCCACGTATCTACCTGCGCTGCTGCCGGAGGCCCCGCTGCCGGCTCCCGAAGCGCTTGATCATCGCCTGCGGAGCGCTCGTGCTCTTTCTGCGCAGGAGCCGCGCAGCCTCCCAGCGACAGGCCCACGACGAGCGCGCCGCCGGACTGCAGGAATTCACGACGGCCCACGCCGGCGACATCCATGCGCTTCATGTCGCAGTCACCTTGCGTACTGCGCGCAGGATGCTGGGGTACGTGCCGCAGCGGCACAGGTGTCCGCTCAATGCCGCGCGGATCTGTGCCTCGCTGGCCCGTGGGTTGCGATCCAGAAGTTCCGCGGCCTTGATCACGATGCCGTTCATGCAGTACCCGCACTGCGGCGCCTGTTCATCGAGCAGAGCCTGCTGCACCGGATGCATGGGTGGTACACGGCTGAGCTTGCGGCGGCGCGCATACCACGCCGCCACCCCCTCCAGCGTGGTGATGGCCCTGCCGCCTACAGCCGACAACGGCGTCACACAGGCCCGTACCTCGCCGCCGTCGAGCAGCACCGAACAGGAACCGCACTGCGCCAGTCCGCAACCGAAGCGCGGGCCTTTCAGCGCCAGATCGTTTTGCAGGATGTACAGCAGTGGCGTATTGCCATCCGCCTCGACGTGCTGTGTCTGACCGTTGACCGTGAGGCTCCAGCGTTGCTGCGCCATGACACCTTGCTGCCTGGACCGATTGCGTTCGTGCAGTGTAGCGCGCCGCGTGCCATGCGGGCCTTGCCGCTGCCGGGCCCTTACGCGTAGGCTTTGCGGCCAGGCAATGGGGGCCTTCATGAACGAAGCGAGCATCGACGCGGAGCTGCAAGCGCGGCGCCTGTCGCGTCGGGAATTCATCAAACGTGTCATCGCTTCGGGTGCCGTGGCTTCCTCGGCCAGTTTCGTCATGGGTGGCCTGACGGGCTGCAGTCCACGTCCCGCGGCGGTGGCCGGATCGGTCGAGCGGCTGATCTCCATCGATGTGAACGGGCAGCTGCGGCGCGTGGATGTGCTGCCGCAGGAAACCCTGGCGATGACGCTGCGTTACAAGCTGGGCCTCACCGGCACCAAGCTGGGCTGCGATCGCGGCGAGTGCGGTGCCTGCACGGTGATGATCGACGGCACCACTTATTACTCCTGCTCCACGCTCACGCACAGTGTACGCAACCGCAAGGTCGTGACTGTCGAGGGCCTGCGCGGACCGAATGGCGAACTGCATCCCGTGCAGCAGGCTTTCGTCGATGAACTGGGCCCGCAATGCGGTTTCTGCACGCCGGGTCAGGTAGTGGCGGCGGTGGCGCTGCTGCAGAAGAATCCCAGCCCCACACGCGAGCAGGCCCGGCATGCCATGTCCGGCAATCTGTGCCGCTGCGGCGCCTACGACAACTACCTGAACGCCATCATGCGTGCCTCCGGCAACACCGCGGAGATCCATCATGGCGCATAAGCTGCTGGGCCACGACTTCACGCCACACGATGTCGTGGCCAAGGTCACCGGCGAGGCGAAATACGCCGAGGATTTCCGCGCCGAAGGCATGGTGTTCGCGCGACTGCTGTCCAGTCCCTATCCGCATGCGCGCGTGAAGAAGATCGATGCCGAGGCGGCACTGAAGATGCCCGGCGTCGTCGGCATTCTCACGCCCGACGACGTGAAGAATCCGCCCGCGCCGGAAATTCCACTGCTGACGCTGGAGCCAGGTTATGTGGGCGCGCCCATCCTGCTCGTGGCCGCGGAAGATGAAACCACCGCGCAGGACGCGCTCGAGAAGATCCACATCGACTACGAGCCGCTGCCCTTCCACGTCGATCCGCTGGCCAGCCTGCATCCCGACAAGCCCAACGCGCGCACCGATGGCAATGTCGGCGCCCAGGGCGTGAAATTCCAGACGCTGAAGTGGACCAGGGACGATTTCGCCAACGCCGGCTCGCGCATGCCCATGGGCAAGGCCGCGCAGGAATGGACCTTCGGCGATGTGGATGCCGCCTTCGCCAAGGCCAAGCTCATCATCGACGAGCCCTTCGTGCATGCGAGCAACTCGCATCACAGCATGGAACCGCGCACGGCGATGGCCTACTGGCAGAACGGCAAGTGCATCCTGCATGTGTCGTCGCAGAGCCAGTCGTTCATCACGCCGGCGCTGGCCGGCATGATCGGCATCGCGCCCACCGATCTGGTGGTGGTGGCCGAATATTGCGGCGGTGGATTCGGCTCCAAGGGCGGTGCCTACCCCCTGCAGGCGCTGCCCGCGATCTTCTCGAAGAAGCTCAACCGCCCGGTGATGATGCGCATCAGCCGCGCCGAGGAGTACTACCACGGCTCGGCGCGACTGGGTTTCCAGGGGCAGGTGAAGCTGGGCTTCGCCGAAGACGGCAAACTGCTGGCGGCTGATCTGTATGTGATCCAGGAGAACGGCGCCTGCAACAGCTTCTTCGATTTTCGCAATGCCCCCGATGCGCTCACCGTGTTGTACCAGCCCGAGGCCATGCGTTGGCGCGGCATGCCGGTGCACGCCAATTCCCCCATCCGCAGCGCGCAGCGCGGTCCCGGCTACAACCAGATGGCGCACATCATGGAGCCGCTGCTCGATCGCGCGGCGCGTGAGCTCAAGATCGACCGGCTGGCGATCCGCTTGAAGAATGTAGGTGGCCTCAATGCCGCCATCGGTCCGCAGCGCACGCCGGCCAGCAGCTGCTATCTGAAAGAGGCGCTTGAAAAAGGCGCCGAGCAGTTCGGCTGGCAGCAACGCCTGGCGCGCAACGGACAGCGCAATGGCAGCAAGGTCACCGCCATCGCCATCGGCCAGGCCTTTCATCCCGCCGGATTCAACGGCTTCGACGGATTGCTGCGCATCCTGCCCACGGGCAAGGTGCATATCCACACCGGCGTGGGCAACCTCGGCACGTTCTCGCATTCCAGCACCGCGCGCATCGCGGCCGAGGTGCTGAAGCTCGACTGGCAGGATGTGGTCATCGAACGCGGCGACACGCGCCGCAACCTGCCCTGGAACATCGGCCAGTTCGGCAGCAACACCAACTTCACCATGGCGCGCACGAACTTCGTGGCCGCCACCGACGCCCTCGACAAGCTCAAGGAGATCGCGGCGAAGCGCTTTGGCGGAACGCCCGAGGGCTACGATGTCGACGGCAAGCGCGTGTTCCGCAAGGGCAGTCCCGGCGTCAGCATGAGCTATGGCGAGGCCGCCCAGCGCGCCATTACGCTGGGCGGCAAGTACGATGGCCATGAACTGCCCAAGGACATCAACCCGATGACGCAGGTGTCCGCGGCCGCCATCGCCGGCACCGGGCTGGTGGGCGTGGCCAAGGACAACCTGCCCATGAAGGGAGCGCCCTCGGCTTTCGCGGCGGCCTTCGTCGAGATCGAACTCGATACCGAGACGGGCAAGTACACCATCGTCGATTACCTCGGCATCGCGGATTGCGGCACGGTCATTCATCCCTCGGGTCTGGAAACCCAGATCAAGAGCGGAGCCGTGCAGGGTTTCGGCCTTGCCGGCATGGAGCGCATCGTCTACGACCCGCAGAACGGACTGCCGGCCAGCGTGGGCTTTTATCAGGCCAAGCCGCCCACCTATGGCGATGTGGCGCGCCGTTTTCGCACTGGCGCGGTGGATCTGCCCGATCCTTCGAGCCCGCTGGGCACCAAGGGCATCGGCGAGCCGCTGCTGGGCTGCGCGGCCTCCGCGCTGTTGTGCGCGATTTCCGAGGCCATCGGCGGGCATGTGTTCAACCGCACTCCCGTCGTGCCCGACATGATCCTCAATCATCTGGCCGGCAAGCCGCAGGCGCATGGCGTGCTGCAGGTCAATTGCCAGTAGGAGGCTCGAAATGTTGCGCGACATGATGCCCAGCTTCGAGCTCTACCAGCCAGACTCGCTGGAAACGGCGCTGGATCTGGCCGCGAGGCTGGGTGAGGACAGCTGGCTGGTGGGCGGTGGCCAGGACAGCTGGGACTGGCTGAAGAACCGCACCCGGCGCACGCGCGCGGTGATCGATCTTTCCGCGATTGCCGCGCTGAAAGGCGTGCGCGAGACCGATGGCGGCCTGGAGATCGGCGCGCTCACCACGCTCACCGAAGTCGAGAACGATCCGCTGGTGCGCGAGCGCTTCGCGCTGCTGGCAATGGCCGCGGGTCGGGTGGCCAGCCCGCAGATCCGCAACGCGGGAACCCTGGGCGGCAATCTGTGCCAGGACACCCGCTGCTGGTACTACCGTGGTGGCGTCGACTGTTACCGGGCCGGCGGCAACATGTGCTACGCGGACACGCCCGAAGGCCAGAATCGCGAGCATGCCATTTTCGGTGCCAGCCGCTGCGTGGCGGTCACGCCTTCCGACACGGCCAATGCGCTGACAGCCCTGGATGCCAGCATGGTGATCCGCCATCGTTCGGGCGAGCGCGTCGTGCCGGCGGCGGATTTCTTCGTGGGGCCGGATGTGAACATCCGGCGCATGATCGCAATCTCGCCGGGCGAGATCCTCACCGCGGTGCGCATCCCCGGCACCTGGGCGCGCGCGCATTTCTACTTCGAGAAGGTGGCCGATCGCGCCGCCTGGGATTTCGCGCTGCTGAGCATTTCGGCGGCCCTGAAGCTCGAAGGCGAGACGGTGCGCGACGCACGCCTGGTCTGCGGTGCCGCGGCCTGCGTGCCGTTGCGACTCGAAAATGCGGAACGAAGCATCATCGGCGCCGCGCGCAATGACGAGACGATTGCGCGCGCGGCCGCGCTGGCCGTCGACGGCGCGCAGCCGTTGCACTACAACCAGTTCAAGATTCCGCTGCTGGAAAATCTCGTACGCCGCGCCATCAGAGGTGCCGCCACATGAATCTGCTGCGTTTCGGACACGACGCCTACGGCGAGCGTGTGCTCAATGGTGTTGCCTGGGAACTGCTGCTGCCGGTGGCGTTCTGGGCCGGCGTGGCGGTGATTGTCGGTCATCTCATCTACCGCGCCCTGCGTCGCGGCAAGAGCGGGAGAACGCATGGCCAATGACACTCAGAAGCTGCAGCGGCACGCGGGTGTCGACCGGCTGTTTCATTGGGTTACCGCGGTGACGCTGACCTTGCTGCTGGCCACCAGCCTGCTCCCCATCCTGGGCGTGCGGTTTGCCTGGTACGGCGTGCATTGGGTGGCCGGAATAGTGCTCACCCTGATCATCCTGCTGCACATCGTGCGGGCGCTGTTCTGGCAGAGGCCCGGATCGATGCTGCTCACCGCCGCCGACTTTTCAGCGCGCGGCGCCGGCAAGTACACACTGGCCCAGAAGCTGATGCATCTGGGCTGGACGCTGGCCGTGCTGGTGGCCATCGTCACGGGTCTGCTGCTGCTGCGCAAGGCGGGCGTGTCCTTCATGACGCGCGATCCTTATGCCTATTCGCCGGGTACCTGGGGTTTCGTGACGCTGCTGCACGATCTATCCGCGCTGCTGTCGGTATTCCTCGTGCTCGTGCATGTGTACTTCGCCATCCTGCCCGAGAAGCGCGCCTATCTGCGCGCCATGGTTTCCGGCTTCATCACTCGTCGCGATCTGGCGGCCGAGCACGACGTGGAACGGGTGGAACGCGGTGAGTGAAACCGTTGCGCTCGCGCAGCACATCGATGTCATCGAACGCGGCTACGAATATCTGCTGGCGTATGCGGCACAGGGCCGGCAGGACGATGCCGGCACCGAACTGCGCGACACACTGTCGCGCATGCACGATGCGCTGGGCAGCATGCGGGTTGCATTGCGCGCGGCGTTCGCGGACCTGCCCGACCCGAGTGGTGCCTCGCACTTCGCCGACGCCGTGGAGCGCGACCTGCAGGTAGCGCGCGGCGCGATCGGCGTGGTCCTGAGCCGCGAGCGCGTGGCTTCGCTGCTGGTGGACAACCTCAACGCCTCGGTGCATGTGCGCGCGCTGCTGACCGACCTGTTCCTGATCGAGCAGGCGCTGAAAAGCGCGCCGCGGACCTGATCCCGGACCATGCGCACCATTACCAGCGAATCCGACGACGCCGTCGTCATGGCGCCCGCGGCGGGCAGCGCCGATGCGGCCGTGATCTGGATGCACGGCCTCGGCGCCGATGGCTACGACTTCGTACCCATGGTGCCGGAGTTGAATCTGCCGCAGTCGGCGCGCGTGCGTTTTGTTTTTCCGCATGCCGAGGTGCGACCCGTTACCGTCAATGCCGGCTATGCGATGCGCGCCTGGTACGACATCCGCGAGTTGACGCCCGAAGGCCGCGACGATGAAGCAGGCCTCGCGGCTGGCCGCGAGCGCATTGAATCCTGCATTGCCGCGGAGCGTGCGGCCGGCATACCCGCGCGGCGAATCGTGCTGGCTGGTTTTTCGCAGGGTGGCGCGCTGGCGTTGCATACCGGATTGCGGCATGCGGAAACACTCTGCGGCATCGTGGCGCTGTCCTGCTACCTGCCGCTGCGTGACCGGCTGGCCGCCGAAGTGCACGCGGCCAATCGCAATACTCCCATCCTGATGTGTCACGGCCGCGAGGATGTGGTGGTGCTGCCGGCTTTTGGCGAGCAGTCGCGCGATGTGATGCTGGCCGCGGGTCTGCCGCTGGAGTGGCGCCAGTATTCGATGGGGCACAATCTTTGCCGGCCGGAAATCTTCGACATTTCAGCGTGGCTCAAATACCACCTTGCGCTCGAGCCCGGCGCCGACACGCCAGCCTCGGCCTGATTCCGCATAGCGCAGGGCGATAGACGATCGCCTTCCACAACAAAAGTTGCCGCAATAGTACGCACCGCCACCACCACGCGGTGCTAACTTGCCCGCCGCATCCAGATACGGACAACGGAGAACGCATGGCTTTACCAGGTATGCGCCGCATCGCGACTGAAGAGGCGTTTTCGATTCCGGAAGTCGCCTCGGCACTGGGCGAGTTGTGCAACGGCCCCGTGGGCACGCACAACATCGACATGATGCTGGTGCGGAACATCTATGGCGGCGGCGGCAATTACCAGTCGCGCTTCCTCGCGCCGCTGCTCGACCTGACGGGTGAACGGCTGCGCGACATGGACGCCAACGGCGTGGACATGCAGGTGCTGTCGCTGACTGCGCCGGGCGTGCAGCTCTTCGATGCGGATACGGCCACCGAACTGGCCACGGTCGCCAACGACCGGCTGGCTGAGGTCATCGCGCGGCATCCCGGACGCTTTGCGGGTCTGGCGAGTTTCGCCCCGCAGTCGCCCCGGCGCGCGATGCGTGAAATGGAGCGCGCCATCCAGAAGCTGAAACTCAATGGTTTCGTGGTGAACTCGCACACCAACAACGAGTATCTGGACGATCCCAAATACTGGCCGGTACTCGAGGTCGCCGAGGCGCTCGACCGCTGCATCTACATTCATCCGCGCGGACCGTCGGACATGTTGTCCGGTCCGATGCGCGACTACGGCATGTTCGCGGCGTTGTGGGCGTACGGTGTCGAGGTATCCACGCATGCCGTGCGACTGATTCTCGGCGGTGTGTTCGATCGCTTTCCCGGGCTGAAGATCTGCCTGGGACACATGGGCGAGGCCGTGCATTTCTGGTCGTGGCGACTGGACTTCATGAGCGCGCGCGCCCAGCTTGCCGGCGCGCCGAAACTCAAGCTCAAGCCCAGCGAATATCTGCAACGCAATTTCGCCATCACCACCAGCGGGCAGGAATCACCGCTGGCTCTGGAGTTCTCGATCAAACAACTGGGCATCGACAATGTTCTGTGGGCCATCGACTATCCCTACCAGCCCAGTGAACCGGCGGTCGCGTTCATGGATTCGGTGATGGTGTCCGAGGCGCAGCGGCACCAGCTTTATCACGGCAACGCCGAGCGCCTGTTTCACATTCCTGCGCGATGACGAAGCGCGCGGCACACAAGCACGCGCGAAAGTATTTATCAGGTTGCTTGTGCAACAGACTGCCGCGGCAGCGTGTTAAGGCATCAGGGGTTGACAAGCGCATAAAGGGCTTCTGTCCCCGCTGTGGCCGTGGTTAGAATATCGGCCGATCGTTGGGGTCATCCGGCTTCTGTCCTGTCGTGCCATCAAGCGCGCAAGCTCCAGTGGAAGGGGTCTCCGATCGGGTTACTGCACTAATACTGTTTGGAGATCTGTACTCATGGCGAAGATTTACGTTGGCAACCTCCCGTTCTCGGCGGATGAGGCTGCGGTGCGCACGCTGTTCTCGCAGCATGGAACGGTTGAGTCCGTTGCGCTGCCGACTGACCGGGAAACGGGTCGTCCGCGTGGATTCGGCTTCGTGGAAATGCCGCAGGCGGATGCCGCTCGTGCAATCCAGGCGCTGAATGGCTATTCGATGGGCGGTCGTCCGCTGCGCGTGAATGAAGCGCAGGACAAGCCGCGCACCGGTGGCGGTGGCCGTCCGGGTGGCGGTGGTGGTGGTGGCGGCTATGGCCGTGGTGGTGGTGGCGGCGGCGGTGGTGGTGGCCGCTGGTAAGCGCCCGCTTCCATATCGAGCTTTGAGGCAAAGGCCCGGTGTACCGGGCCTTTGCTTTTTCCGGTACTCCAAGGCACAGCGTGAGGCAGTCATGGCCGTGAAAACCATTCTGCGCATGGGCGATCCGCGGTTGCTGCAGCGGGCTGCCGAAGTCACGCATTTCAATACGCCGTGGCTCGATGAGCTGTTGCGCGACATGTTCGACACCATGCGCGCGGCCGGTGGCGTGGGCCTGGCCGCACCGCAGATCGGCGAGTCCGTGCGCGTGGTGATCTTCGGGTTCGAGCAGAGCGAACGCTATCCCGAGGCACCGCCGGTGCCGCGCACCGTGCTGATCAATCCCATGCTCAAGTTTCTGGGAAAGGAAGAGGAGGAGGGCTGGGAAGGGTGCCTGTCCGTCCCGGGGCTGCGTGGCTGGGTGCCGCGTTACAAGCACCTGCACTACCAGGGGCGCGATCCCCACGGCGCTGTCATCGATCGCACTGTCGAGGGCTTTCACGCCCGGGTGGTGCAGCACGAAGTCGACCATCTCGACGGCATCCTCTACCCCTCGCGCATCCGCGACATGACGCGCTTCGGCTTCCAGGACGTGCTGTTTCCGGGGCAGATTGTCGGCGACGAGTGAACCTGCGTCGCATCCTGGCGTGGCGCGCAGCGCTTTTCCCGCCGTCTGCCGCTAGCATTGCATCATGGAGAACTACGACGTCGTCGTGATCGGAACCGGCCCGGCGGGCGAGGGCGCGGCCATGATGCTGGCCAAGCATCACCGCAAGGTCGCGGTGGTCGAGCGTTACATCGAGGTCGGCGGCGGCTGCACGCACTGGGGCACCATTCCCAGCAAGGCACTGCGCCACGCGGTGAAGACCATCAGCGACATGCGCGCCAATCCGCTGCTGCGCAAGGTCTCTTCCTGTCTGAACGTGACACTGCCGCAACTGCTGTCGTCGGCTTCAGGTGTGATCGATGCACAGGTGCAGATGCGCCGCCGTTTCTACGAGCGCAATCGCGTGCCGGTGCTGGAGGGCTCGGCGCGCTTCGTCGATGCCAACACGCTCGAGGTCGTGCCGCGTGTCGGAGATTCCTTCCGGCTGCGGGCCGGGAAGTTCGTGATCGCCACCGGCTCGCGGCCCTATCATCCACCGGGGCTCGATTTTTCGCATCCGCGCGTGCTCGATTCGGACAGCGTGCTGCGCTACACCGAATCGCCCTTCAACCTGACCATTTACGGCGCGGGCGTGATTGGTTGCGAGTACGCCTCCATCTTCCTGAACATGGGCATCAAGGTCACGCTGGTGAACACGCAGGACCGGCTGTTGTCCTTCATGGACGAAGAAATCGCCGAAGCGCTTTCCTATCACCTGCGCGATCAGGGCTGCATCATCCGTCACAACGAGCAGTTCGATCATCTGGAAGCGCGCAGCGACGATGTGCTGCTGCACCTGAAATCCGGCCGCTCGATCAAATCCGATGCGCTGCTGTGGGCGAACGGCCGTACCGGCAACACCGACGGCATGAACCTGGAGGCGGTGGGCGTCAGCCCCAACCAGCGCGGCCAGTTGACGGTCAACGAGCGCTATCAGACGGCCGCGCCCAATATCTTTGCGGTGGGCGACGTGATCGGTCCGCCGGCGCTGGCCAGCGCGGCGTATCAGCAGGGCGGGTACGTGGGCCAGTACATCGTCGATCCGGATACCGAGGCACGGCGCTTCGATCTCATCCCCAGTGGCATCTACACCATTCCCGAGATCTCCTCGGTGGGCCGCACGGAAAAAGAACTGCAGGATGCGGGCATTCCCTACGAGATCGGTCACACGCACTTCAAGAGCCTGGCACGCGCGCAGATGACCAGCCAGCGCGTGGGCATGCTGAAGATATTGTTCCACGCCAGGACACTGGAGATTCTCGGCGTGCACTGCTTCGGCGATAATGCCTCCGAGATCGTGCACATCGGACAGACCGTCATGGCCAGCCGCGACATCAACAACCTGCGCTACTTCATCAGCACCACGTTCAATTATCCGACCATGGCTGAGGCCTACCGCATCGCCGCCTACAACGGACTGAACCGACTGGCCTGATGAGCAATTCCGCAACGGAGCGGCCGAAGGGCCGTTCGCTGCAGCCGCTGGCGGCGCTGTGGCCCTTCCTGCGTCCGCATCGCGGCACGCTGGCGCTGGCCGTCTGCGCGCTGCTGGTGGCGTCCGGCGCCATGCTGGCGCTGCCGATGGCCGTACGCTACCTGATCGATGTCATTTCAAGCGGCCACACCGAGACCCTGAACCGCTACTTCGTCGCATTCCTGGGCGCGGCGGCGGCGTTCGGCGTGTTTGCAGCGCTGCGTTTCTACATGGTCACCTGGCTGGGCGAGCGCGTCGTGACCGATCTGCGCGCCGCGGTCTACGACCGCGTGGTGCGCATGGACATGACGTTCTTCGAGGTCACCCGTACCGGCGAGGTGTTGTCGCGCCTTACCACCGACACCACGCTGGTGCAGTCGATATCCGGCGTGGGCATCTCGATCACGCTGCGTTCGGCGCTGAACCTGGTGGGTGCGCTGGTGTTGATGGGCGCAACCAGCCCCAAGCTCATGGGCATCATGGTGGTGCTGATTCCGCTGGTGATGCTGCCGCTGTTCACAGTGGGACGAAAAGTGCGCCGGTTGTCGCGCGATTCGCAGGACCGCGTGGCTGATTCCAGCGGTCTGGCCGGCGAAACGCTCAACGCCATGCAGACCATCCAGGCCTTCACGCTCGAATCCCTGCAGAGCGCCCGCTACAGCGATGCGGTCGAGCGCAGCTTTGCCACGGCCGTGCGTCGCAATCGCATGCGGGCGCTGCTGACCGCGCTGGGCACCACGCTGGTAATGGGCGCCATCACCTTCGTCGTGTGGCTCGGTGCGCGGTCGGTAGTCGCGGGCGAGATGACTGGCGGTCAGCTGGCGCAATTCCTGCTGTATGCCGCGTTCGTGTCCGGCTCCGCGGCCGCGCTGATCGAGCAATGGGGCGAAGTGCAGCGCGCGGCTGGTGCCACGGAGCGCCTGGTGGAACTGCTGCATGCGCAGCCCGCCATCGCCGCGCCCGCCGATCCGGTGCCTTTGCCGCCGCGCGCGCGCGGCGCACTGCGCTTTGCCGGTGTGTCGTTTCATTATCCCTCGCGACCGGATGCGGCGGCGGTGCAGGACATCGATCTGGATATCGCGCCGGGGGAGACGGTGGCCTTCGTCGGACCTTCCGGCGCGGGCAAGAGCACATTGTTCCAGCTGGCCCTGCGCTTCTACGATCCGGCGCGCGGACGGATCCTGCTTGATGGCGTTGACATCGCGCGCACTGATCCGGTCGCGCTGCGGCGCCAGATCGGACTGGTACCGCAGGAGACCGTGCTGTTCGGCGCCTCGGCCCGCGACAACATTCGTTATGGAAAACCGGATGCCGATGACGCCGCCATCGAGGCCGCCGCACTGGCCGCCGCGGCGGACGGCTTCATTCGCGCGCTGCCGCAGGGCTATGACAGCTTCCTCGGCGAGCGTGGCACCCGGCTTTCCGGCGGTCAGCGGCAACGAATTGCCATCGCCAGAGCCATTCTGAAGGATCCTCCCGTGCTGTTGCTGGACGAGGCCACCAGCAGCCTGGATGCCGAAAGCGAGTTGCTGGTGCAACAGGCGCTGGAGCGCCTCATGAGCTCACGTACCACGCTGATCATCGCCCACCGGCTGGCCACGGTGCTCAAGGCCGACCGGATAGTCGTCCTGGACCAGGGCCGTATCGTGGCGGTCGGGTCGCACGCCGAGCTTTTGAGAACCAATTCACTGTATGCGCGGCTGGCACAGCTGCAGTTCGCCGACGGTCCTGCCGATACAGTCAAGCGCGCGATAGATTGACGCGGCGCGCATTCCTGCAAGTGCGGTTGAGAGAACATATCGCACCAGGATGACAGGCGCGCGAGGCATTGATGGCGGACGCTGCACAAATCGACGACCGGCTCCGGAAATACCAGGAAACCCTGCGTAATCTCGAGCGCGACGAGCGGCTGCTGCGCGCCCGCGAACAGGTGTTGCGCTGGCTGGTCGGCCGCCTGTGCCTGGCCGCGAACGGCCAGTCGCCGCGGCTGGATGCCGCGCTGGCCAAACTCAAGAATGCCGTGGTCAAGGGGCAGGCCGAGATCGACCAGCTCGAGGTCATGGGCAATGAAATCGCCAGTGCCGTGCGCGAGCTGGACATTGGCACCGCCACGCTGACCAAGCCCGAGGTCGCAGGTTCGGCCACGGCGGCGGCATTGCCGGGCGAAGCGGTGCTGGGTGATGAGCGGGTGCGCGCGGTGCTGTCGCGGTTACTGTCCGAACTGCGCTGCGAACCCAGGCTGGCCGAGGCCATAGCGGCCATCGATCGCGAGCTGGCGGTTTCGCTGACCCAGGAACAGTTGCCACAGATCATCGAACGCATCGGCGGCCTGCTGGTGCAGCGAATCCACGGTCTGGAACGCGCGCGCGAAGAATTGCAGCAGCTGCTGGACCAGATGGTGGCGCAGCTGGACGTGCTGTCGCGCTTCGTGGCCGGTCAGGATCTGGACCAGTCCGAACGCAAGGCCAGCAACGACACTTTGAACACGCAGATCACCGGCGAGATGAAGGCGCTGGGCGATACCGTGGATGCGGGATCGGATCTGACGACCATCCGCCGGCAACTGCGCTCGCGGCTCGATTCGATCAGCCGGCATCTGCAGGAATTTCGCGAACGCGAGGAAGACCGCGTCCGTCAGACGCGCGAGCGCACCGACCAGATGCGCGGCCGCATGGAAGAGCTGGAGCGCGAGGCCCGCAAGCTGCACGCCAGCCTCGCGGACGAAAAGCGTCTGTCGCTGCTGGATTCGCTCACCCGCATACCCAACCGGCTGGCGTATGAGCAGCGCATGGAAGATGAACTGGATCGCTGGCGCCGCTTCAACCAGCCCACCTGCATCGCGGCCTGCGACATCGACTATTTCAAGCGCATCAACGATTCCTACGGCCATCGCGCCGGCGACAAGGTGCTGCAGGTGGTGGCCGAGTGCTTTGCCGCCAGTGTGCGCAGCACCGATTTCGTGGCGCGCTACGGTGGCGAGGAATTCGTCTTCATTCTGCCGGGCAGCACGCCCGAGGATGGCCTGAAGCTGATGAACCGCATCCGCGAGAAGGTGGCCGAGATCGGCTTCCATTTCCGCGGCTCGCCTGTGTCGGTGACCATTTCCTGTGGCTTGACGATGCTGCGTCCCGATGATGGCGCGGACGATGCCTTCGATCGCGCCGACAAGGCCATGTACGCCGCCAAGGATGCCGGCCGCAACTGCGTCACGCAGGTGTGAGGCGCGGTCAGGCGCAAGGCGCCTGACTGCAGTTCAACGCGTGCGGGCTCGCGAGCGCCAGTAGAGAATCAGCACGAAACCGCCCGCCATGCCGCCCAGATGGGCGAAATGCGCCACGCCGCTGGCGCGGCCCGAGACACCCAGAAAGAGCTCCAGCAGTCCGTACAGCGTGACGAACAGCCACGCGGGCATGGGAATGGGCGGGAACAGCAGCATGAGACGGCGGCGTGGGAAGGCCAGGCCGAAAGCCAGCAGCAGGCCGAAGATCCCGCCTGACGCACCCACCGTCGGCACGGGCGGATTGCCTTCCATGCGCAGTGCCAGCAGTTGCGTCAGGGCGGCGCCGATCACGCAGACGATGTAGTACGTGAAGAAACGGCGCGGACCCAGCAGCCGTTCGATTTCGGGGCCGAACATGTACAGCGCAAACATGTTGAACAGGATGTGCGTGAAGCTGCGCGGATCGTGCAGGAAGGCATAGCTGACCAGCTGCCAGGGCTCGAAGTGCGGTGTGAAGGAATTGGGAGGCCAGAGCGCGAAGTGCAGCTCCAGCCGGGGCCCCATCACCAGCTGCAGCAGATACACCGCGACACAGGCGATCAGCAGGTTGCGAGCCACCGGTGTCATGATCTGGCCCATGGACTATTCCGCCAGCGCGCCCTCGGCTGCGCGCGACATGCGCTTGCGCTCGTTTTCCGTCAGGTAGCGTTTGCGGATGCGGATGGATTTGGGCGTGACCTCCACCAGCTCATCGTCGGCGATGAACTCCACCGCGTATTCGAGCGTCAGCTCGATGGGCGGCGTGAGCACGACGGCATCGTCCTTGCCGGCCGCACGCACGTTGGTGAGCTTCTTGGTCTTGATGGGATTCACCACCAGGTCGTTTTCCCGCGAGTGGATGCCGACGATCATGCCTTCGTAGAGTTTCTCGTTGTGGCTGACGAACAGTTTGCCACGCTCCTGCAGGCTCCACAGCGCATAGGCCACCGCATCGCCGTTTTCCATGCTGACCAGCACGCCATTGCGCCGTTCGGCAACCTCGCCCTTCAGGGGCGCGTAGCCGTCGAATACATGGCTCATCAGGCCGCTGCCACGCGTGAGGTTCATGAATTCGCCCTGGAAACCTATCAGCCCGCGGGCCGGCACGCGATAGTCGATACGGACGCGGCCGCGGCCGTCCATCTGCATGTCCTTCATCTCGGCGCGGCGCTGTCCGAGGGCTTCCATCACGCCGCCCTGGTGGGCTTCTTCCACGTCGACGGTCAGCGCCTCGTAGGGTTCGCACGTGACGCCATCGATCTGCTTCAGCAGTACCTGCGGGCGCGACACGGCCAGCTCGTAGCCTTCGCGGCGCATGTTCTCGATCAGGATGGTCAGGTGCAGCTCGCCGCGGCCGGACACCCGGAACACGTCGGCATCGCCGGTTTCTTCGACCCGCAGCGCGACGTTGCTCTCCAGTTCGCGGGCCAGGCGCTCGCGGATCTGCCGGCTGGTGACGTACTTGCCCTCGCGCCCGGCGAGTGGCGAAGTGTTCACCTGGAAATTCATGGCCAGCGTGGGTTCGTCCACCGCGATGGGCGGCAGGGCCTCGGCCTTTTCCGGGTCGCACACCGTGAAGCCGATGTTGACCTCCGGCAGGCCGGTGATCGCCACGATGTCTCCGGCCGCGGCGCTGTCGACCGCTTCGCGTTCCAGGCCCTGGAATGCCAGCACCTGCGCGATCCTGCCGGTGCCCTTGTCTTCGGTCCCGTAGCGCAGCACGACATTCATCCCGGGCTTCACGGTGCCGCGGCGGATGCGGCCGATGCCGATGCGACCCACATAAGAATTGTAGGCCAGGGTGGAGACCTGCATCTGCAACGGCCCATCGACGTCGCGCAGCGGCTCGGGCACGTATTTCAGGATGGCTTCGAACAGCGCGGACATGTCCGGCTGCTGCTGTGTGGCATCGAGGCTGGCCCAGCCCTGTAACGCCGACGCGTAAATCACCGGAAAATCGAGCTGCTCGTCGGTGGCGCCCAGCTTGTCGAACAGATCGAAGGTCTGGTCGATGACCCAGCCGGCCCGTGCGCCGGGGCGGTCGATCTTGTTCACCACCACGATGGCCTTGTGCCCCAGGCCCAGTGCCTTGCGCGTGACGAAGCGCGTCTGCGGCATCGGCCCCTCGACGGCGTCGACCAGGATCAGCACGCCATCGACCATCGACAGCACGCGTTCGACCTCGCCACCGAAATCGGCGTGGCCCGGCGTATCCACCACATTGATGCGCACACCGCCGTAATCGATGGCGCAGTTCTTCGCCAGAATGGTGATGCCACGCTCTTTTTCGATGGCGTTGGAATCCATGATCCGCTCGCCGACTTTTTCGTGCGCCGCGAAGGTGCCGGATTGCTTCAGCAGGCAATCGACCAGCGTGGTCTTGCCGTGGTCGACGTGAGCGATGATGGCGATGTTGCGGATCGGGCGCTGCATGGCGAAATTGTGGGGCCGCAGTATCGCGGGCGCGGGGAAAAAGGCCCGCGAGATTACCAGTTTCGGCCCGGCTTTGCCCGTTGGCGGGGCGGAGGGCCTGTTAAACTTCATGTGTGTCCCAACCGGCCCCCAATGCGCAAGCCACTTCTGCCGCAGCCACGGCTTTTGCCGCCGAAGTAGAGCGCATCCGCGCCAGCGCGCTGCTGGGGCGCGGCACACAGATGCAGCGATTGTTCGAGTTTCTGGTGGGTTGCCACGCCGCGGGGCGTGTTCCCAAGGAACTGGAAGTGGCCGTCGATGGCTTTGGTCGTGCCGCGGATTTCGACGTGGCACAGGATGCGACGGTGCGGGTCACCGTGCACAAGCTGCGGCGCCGTCTCGACGATTTCTACCGCGATGGGGGTGTCGGCGCGCCATTCCGGTTGTCGCTGCCACGCGGCGAATACCGCCTGTCGCTGGATACGGGCGTCGCGGCCACGCAGCCTGTCGCCAACCGGGGCTGGCGGCGCTGGTGGCCCACCACTGCGCGGGAGCGTGGCGCGGCGATTGCCGTGGCGGTGCTCGCCGCGCTGACATTGCTGCTGGGCGGGTTGCTGCTGCGCCGTCCCGCCATCGATACCCGAGTCTCGACGGTGCGCGACTCCGGCCTGTGGGCGCCCCTGCTGGCCGATCGCCTGCCCATTCAGCTCGTGCTGGGTGACTATTACATATTCGGCGAGACCGACAGCGCCGGCATGGTGCGCCGCCTGGTCCGCGATTTCGACGTGAATTCGCAGCAGGATCTGGAAAAGCGCTTCGTTTCCGAGCCGTCACTGGCTTCTCATTACGCCGACCTGAACCTGGGATACCTGCCCACTTCCAGCGCGCAGGCGCTACGCGAAGTGCTGCCCATCGTGGCGGCGAGCGGCAAGCACGTGACGCTCACGCTGGCTTCAGAGCTGGATCCTTCGACCATCAAGACCACGCACGTGGTCTACATCGGCTACCTGAGTGCGCTGGGCATGCTGCAGGACATGATTTTCGCGGGCTCGCGTTATTCCTTCGGCGGCTCGTACGACGAATTGATCGACACGCAGTCCGGCGACATGTGGGTCAGTGAAGGCGGCGAGCCGCATGCCAGTGCCGAGCGCTACCGCGATTTCGCCTATCTGGCGAGCTTTACGGGGCCGGGAGATGTGCAGCACCTGGTGATCGCCGGTACGCGCGATACCGGCCTGATGCAGGCCGCGGAAACCGCCGTGGCGCCCGAGGGGCTGCAGGAACTGGGGCGCCAGCACGCACCCTGGCGCGGATTCGAGGCGCTGTATGAAGTGCAGAGTGTCAACGGCCTGAACGTCGAATCGCGCCTGATCGGCGCGCACGCCACACACACCAACCCTCCGGCGCCATGAACCGGCCGGCCCCGCCGGGCCAGCCAGCGCGGGACCTGCGCCGACTGCCACGCGAATTTCTCGAAGTCTTCCGCTACGGACGCCAGGCGTTGACGCTGGTCTGGCAGACCAGTCGCAGCCTTTCGCTGTGGCTGGCGTTGCTGACGGCCGCGGCGGGCGCGCTGCCCGCGCTGGTGGCCTTCATCGGCGCGCGCATTGTCGATGCCGTGGTCAAGGCCGCCGCCAGCGGTGGCGACGTGACACAGGTGCTGCGGCTGGTGGCGCTCGAGGGCGCCACCGTCGCGATGCTGGCGCTGTGCACGCGTGGCCTGTCGTTATGCACCACGCTGCTGCGCGAACAGCTGGGCTTTCGCGTCAACTCGATGATCCTCGACAAGGCGCTGACGCTCGACCTGGAGCATTTCGAGGATTCGGAATTCTACGATCGACTCACGCGCGCGCGCCGCGAAGCGTCGCAGCGCCCGCTCAGCCTGGTGATGCGCTGCTTTTCGCTGGTGCAGAATGTGGTCTCGCTGATCAGCTACGCCGTGCTGCTGTTCGGCTTTTCCGGCTACGCGGTGCTGTTGCTGGTGGTCGCGGGCCTGCCCGGTTTCGTCGCCGAGACCAAGTTCTCCAATGATGCCTTCCGGCTGTTTCGCTGGCGCTCGGCCGAGCGCCGCATGCAGGCCTACCTGGAAACCGTGATCGCCCGCGAGGACCATGCCAAAGAGGTGAAGCTGTACGGCCTGGGCGCGCGGTTGCTGGATCGCTACAAGGCCATTCATCGCAAGCTGTTCGCGCAGGAGCGCCGGCTCACCATTCGCCGCGATAGCTGGGGCTTTGCGCTGGGCCTGCTGGCCACGGGCGCGCTGTACGGCGGTTACTGCTGGGTGGCTGTGAGCGCCGTGCGCGGACACATCACGCTGGGACAGATGACGATGTATCTGCTGCTGTTTCGACAGGGGCAGGGCGCCGTCAGCGCCGCACTGGGCGCCATCAGCGGCCTGTATGAAGACAACCTGTATCTTTCCACGCTGTACGAGTATCTGGATACGCCGCCGCGTCCGCCCGGCGGTCAGGCCACATCCGGGCCCGATCCCGCGGATGGACTGCGGCTCGAGAATGTGAGCTTCACGTATCCGGGGGCCGAGGGATCCGCGCTGTCGAACGTCAGCCTGCAGCTCAAGCCCGGCCACAGTCTCGCCCTTGTGGGCGCGAACGGTTCTGGCAAGACCACGCTGATCAAGCTCATCACCCGGCTGTACGTGCCAACCACGGGACGCATCCTTCTCGACGGGCGCGACCTGAAGGAATGGGACGAGATCGCCCTGCGGCGTCGCTTCGGCGTGATCTTCCAGGATTTCGTGCGCTACCAGTTGCTGGTGGGCGAGAACATCGGCGCCGGCGACGAACCGCATTTCGACGAAGAGGCACGCTGGCGCGAGGCGGCGCAGCTCGGGCAGGCCCAGGAGGTGGTCGCCGAGTTGCCGCAGCAATACCAGACGCAGCTGGGCAAATGGTTTCCGGGCGGGCGCGAACTGTCGGGCGGTCAGTGGCAGAAGGTGGCGGTGTCGCGCGCATTCATGCGTCGCGATGCCGATATCCGCGTGCTGGATGAACCCACCGCCGCCATGGATGCGCAGGCCGAGGCCGAAGTCTTCCGCCACGTGCGTGATACCGCGCAGGGCCGGATGATCATCCTGATCTCGCACCGGTTTTCGACGGTGCGCATGGCAGATGAAATCGTCGTGCTCGACGGTGGGCGCATCGTCGAGCGCGGCGATCACGCCGCGCTCATGGCCGCCGACGGGGTGTACGCGCGGCTGTTCGCGCTGCAGGCGCGGGGCTACCAGTAGCCCCGCGCGTGGCGAGCGTTACACCGAGATGTCGCGGTTGGAGATGATCCGCCGCAGCATGTGCTTGAGCTGCGTGAATTCGTCCTGCGAGAAACCCGCCAGGTGATTGTTGTACACACTGGCCAGGTGATGCGGGATCAGCCGCGTCAACTCCTTGCCCTGATCGGTGAGCGTGAGTTCAACCACGCGCCGGTCGGTGGAGCTGCGGCTGCGTATCAGCAATCCCTTGGACTCGAGGCGATCGAGCATGCGTGTCATCGCACCGGTGTCGGTGTTCAGATCGCGCGCGAGGCTCGCCGCCGTGGGATTGCCGCCACGGGAGATGATCATCAGCGGCGCCCATTGCACGGAGGTGAGTCCGTGCGGACGCATCGCCGTCTCCGCGGCACGCATCAGTGTGGAAACAGTAGTCCGCAGCAAGTAGCCGATCGACTCTTCAGCCGACCAGTTGTCGCCGCGGTAGAAGTCATGGATAGTTGGTTTTTCCGCGTTCATATCGAGTACAGTATTTGCACGGGCAATTACGGTCAATACCAACTTGGCCGGATGCGTATAATTTCTTCCCCATGAGCGTCACCCCCGAAAGTTTCGAGTCAGCCTTTGCCAAGGCAGTGGATTTAGGCAACAAGCTGGCGGACAAGGACAAGGACGCCGACCTCTGGGACATCGCCGACGGCCTGCTGGCCGGGGCGGTCCAGTACTGGCTGTATTCGCGCCAGCCCTGCGGTGACCCGCGCTGCCAGGACTGCCTGCCCATCAGCACCGCCGAGGCCCGGGTCGAGGAGCTCAAGCGCCTGATCCGCGAGCTGGCTGCCGACAGCGAGTATTACCACACCCCCACCGATTCGAACGCCGGCCGCGCCTGACGCGCCGGTTGCTCTCTCCATGACCATCCAGACCGAAGTTGTCATCGTCGGTGCCGGCCCCTGCGGCCTGTTCCAGGTGTTCGAGCTGGGATTGCTGGGCATCAAGGCGCATCTGCTGGATTCGCTGCCGGCCGCGGGCGGGCAGTGTGCCGAGCTGTATCCGGAAAAGCCCATCTACGACATTCCGGCGCTGCCCGTCTGTGGCGCGCAGGAACTGGTCGACCGGCTGCTCGAGCAGATCAAGCCCTTTGGCGCGACCATGCACTTCGGACAGGAAGTCACCGGCGTCCACAAGCGGGAAGACGGCCGCTTCGATGTGACCACCGCGGGCGGGCTGCGTTTCGACGCGGGAGCCATCGTCATCGCGGGCGGTGTGGGTTCGTTCCAGCCGCGACGCCTCGGCGTCGAAGGCATCGATGCCTTCGAGGGGCGGCAGGTTTTCTATCGTGTGAAGGCGGCGGCTGAATTCCACGGCACGCGGCTGGTGATTTTCGGCGGCGGCGATTCCGCGCTGGACTGGACGCTGGCACTGGCCGACAAGGTCGCGTCGATGACGCTGGTGCACCGTCGCGCGGAGTTTCGCGCGGCGCCGGCGTCGGTGGCGAAGATGCAGGAGCTGGTCGCCGCGGGCCGCATGCGCTTTATCGAAGGCACGGCGCAGTCGCTGCAGTCCGACGGCGATCGGCTGACGGGAATCGGCGTCAAGGACGTCGCCGGTGCCATGCACGAACTGCCCGCCGATGCCGTGCTGGCGTTCTTTGGTCTGGCGCCGAAGCTCGGACCCATTGCCGAGTGGGGCCTGGCGCTCGAGAAAAAAGCGCTGCAGGTGGACACCGAAAAATTCCAGACCAGCGTGCCTGGAATCTTCGCCGTCGGTGACATCAACACCTATCCGGGCAAGAAGAAGCTGATCCTTTCGGGTTTTCACGAGGCGGCACTGGCGGCCTTCGGCATCCAGCACCACCTGTATCCGGCCAAGCGGCAGTTCCTGCAATACACGACCACCAGCCCCGTCATGCACCAGCGGCTGGGTGTGGGCGAGGGCGGCTGAATGCCGGTGGCTGTGCAGGGGCCGCTGGCCGAGCTGCTGCAGCTGCTGGAACTGGAGCAACTCGAGGTCAACCTGTTTCGCGGCGCCAGCCGCGACATCGGCAGCCCGCAGGTCTTCGGCGGCCAGGTGCTGGGCCAGGCGCTGCGCGCGGCCTACACCACCATCGAAGGCCGACAAGTGCACTCGCTGCACGCCTATTTCCTGAGGCGCGGGGATTTCAGAGCGCCCATCGTCTATGAGGTGGATCGCAGCCGCGACGGCGGCAGTTTTTCGAGCCGCCGCGTCGTGGCCATCCAGCACGGCGAACAGATCTTCCACATGGCGGCTTCGTTTCAGGTGCCCGAAGCCGGACTGTCGCATCAGATCGAAATGCCCGTGGTGCCCGCGCCCGACTCGCTGCCGGATCTGCGCGAGCTGATCGAATCCGAAGAGGTGCCGTTGCCGCCCGCGGTGCGCCGCTTCAGCGGCCGCAATTCACCCTTCGAGTTTCGCGCCGTGCAGAACCTGGACTACCGGCATCCGCGGCCGATGCCGCCGCGCTTCGATGTGTGGTTCCGCACGGTGGACATGCTCGATGGCGACGCTTCGCGGCACTGCTGCCTGCTGGCATACGTTTCGGACTACCACCTGATGGGCGCGGCGATGCTGCCGCACGGCTACACCATGGCCAGCTCCGGCATTGTGGTGGCCAGCATCGATCACGCGATGTGGTTTCACCACGCGCTGCGCGTGGACGACTGGCTGCTGTACTCGATCGAAAGCCCGGTAGCGGCCGGCGCACGCGGTTTCGCGCGCGCCAGCATCTTCCAGCGCGATGGCAAGCTGGTGGCCAGCACCGCGCAGGAAGGCCTGATGCGCGTGGTGCCTGCCAGGCTCTAGCGCTTCGGCGCCTGGATCATCTCGAAGTGATTGCCGGCCGGGTCTATTCCCATGCCGATGCGGATGCCCGTGTTGCCGTATGCGAAGGGCTCGCGCTCCATCTTGCCGCCAGCGGCCTTGACCGCCTTCACGACGGCATCGATGTCGGTGACATTGAAGACCACGTGCGCCATGGTGTCGGCGCCGTCATCCGCCGCGCGCTGCATGATGACGATGTCGGCGCCACTGTTGGCCTTCGCGGCGTCGGCGCTGGCGCCGAAATCGAGCATGACCTCGAGCATCTGCGGTGTCTGGATGCGCTGCACTTCGAACATGCCGAAGGTGGATTGGTAGAACTTCGCCAGCGCGGCGACATCCTTGGCGCCGATGCGCACGCCGTTCAGCGTGACGCCGGCCTGTGCGGTGTTGCCGATCCATGTGCCGATCAGGACGGCGGCCATCGATACCACGAATTTGCCTGCGCGCATCTGCATCCCCCGGTGTTGCAAGTAGGTGGATCTTAGCCCATCAGGCGTTCAGCACCTTGCCGGGATTGAGGATGCCGTGTGGATCCAGCGCCCGCTTGATGCCGCGCATGGCGGCAAGCTCCGCCGCCGGAGCATAGCGCTCGAGCTCGCCCACCTTGAGCTGGCCAATGCCGTGCTCGGCGCTGAAGCTGCCGCCGAACCGGGCCACCAGATCATGCACGGCGCGCTTCAGCGCTGCTTCATGCCCGAAGAATGCCTGCCGGTCGGTGCCGACGCGCTGGTTCACGTTGAAGTGCAGGTTGCCGTCGCCAATGTGGCCGTAGGCCACCAGGAATCCTTCCGGCACCATCCTTTCAACCAGCGCCATGCCGGCATCGATGAATGACGGTAGGGAGGCAATGGGCACGGCGATATCGTGCTTGAGGCTGCCGCCGGCCAGTCGCTGGGCTTCAGGCACGGTCTCGCGCAGCCGCCACAGGTTCTCGCGCCGCGTCTCGCTGTGCGCGATCACGGCGTCGATGACCAGGTTGTCTGCCAGCGCCGAAGCCAGCGCAGCTTCCAGCAGGGCATCCAGATCTTCCGGCGCGGAACTGCTCAGTTCCACCAGCAGGTACCAGGGAGCCGCGCTTGCTCCTGGACTGCGCGCGGAAGGGATGTGGTGCAGCACCAGATCCAGGGCCTGTTGCGGCACCAGTTCGCAGCTCGACAGCCGATCGGCACTGGCTTCGCGCAACCGGGCCAGCAGCGCGATACCCGCCGCGGGCGAGGGGATGCCAATCCAGCCGGTGGCGGTGCTGAGCGGCCGCGGGAACAGCTTCAAGGTGGCCGCGGTGATGACGCCCAGTGTGCCTTCGCTGCCGATCAGCAGATGCCGCAGGTCGTAGCCGGTGTTGTCCTTGCGCAGTGGCGAGAGCTGCGAGATGACGCCGCCATCGGCCAGCACGGCCTCGATGCCCAGTGTCAGGTCGCGCATCATGCCGTAACGCAGGACGGCCGTACCGCCGGCATTGGTGGCCAGGTTGCCGCCGATCTGGCAGCTGCCCTCCGAGCCCAGGCTCAGCGCAAAGAAGCGATCCGCTGCCATGGCCGCGCTCTGCACTTCGGCCAGCGTGCAGCCCGCTTCCGCGGTAAGCGCGAAGTTGGCCGCATCCACCGCGCGGATGCGATTCATCCGGTTCATGCACAGCAGGATGGCGCGGCCACTGGCATCCGGGGTGGCGCCGCCGCAATAACCGGTGTTGCCGCCCTGCGGGACGATGGCGATACGTTGCTCGTTGCACCAGGCCAGCAGACGCGAGATGGCCGCGGTGGAATCGGGCTCCACGACGGCCAGCGCGGCGCCGGTGTGCAGCCGCCGATGATCAGTGAGGCGCGGCTGGATCCGTGCCGCATCAGTGACGACGGCTTCTGCGCCGAGCAGTTCTCGCAGCCGCCCCAGGATCTGCATTCAGGCGGCGGCGATCGCCGCGCGTCTGCAATCCGGCTTGGTCAGCAGCATCTGCACATCACCGAGCTGCCGTTCGGCAAAACCGCCTTCGCAGTAGCACAGGTAGAATTCCCACAGCCGGTTGAAGCTGTCCGGATAACCCAGCTCGCGGACCCTGGCGAGGTTGGCGAAGAAACGCTCGCGCCACAGCCGCAGCGTTGGCGCGTAGTGCGGCCCGATGTCCTCGAAATTGAACAGTTTCATGTCGGTCACACGGGTCACCGATTCGC
>Ga0164241_10001620_pt1 | contig 26954 bp, 13 predicted proteins | sample OricomyardsoilBY_FD_108780 | JGI IMG/M metagenome (GOLD analysis project Ga0164241, IMG submission 108780) | Backyard soil microbial communities from Emeryville, California, USA - Original compost - Back yard soil (BY) | ecosystem: Environmental > Terrestrial > Soil > Unclassified | place: USA... | reverse complement strand
TGTTCGTGGCCGAAAGCGATTGGTGGTTCTTGTTCTTGCATAAACAGCGTTCTACGTTGGCCCCTAACCTACTGGGCTGGCGCGAAGACTTCAATGCTGACGAGCTTGTAGCCTTCATTGCTTGCCCGCTTGGTGCAGAGCAAACGCACCCAGCGCGCAGAAGCCCGGGGAAATTGATCCGTTTCAATTCTGCCCTGTCCGTTAATGGCGTTGAAAACATCCGTCCAAGATTTACCGTCGTCGCTAACTTGGATGGCATACGCCTTGGCATAGCTCGGCGCGAAACGATCCGTCGCCCAAGTCAGCCGAACCCGGTCAATGGATTTTACTCCGCCCAAATCCACCGCGAGCCATTGCGCGTCGGAATTTTGCGACCGCCAATAGGTGCTGTTGTTGCCATCCGTAGCTTTGGCCGCTTGCGAGCCGTATTCCGTGTTCGCATCCGCAGAAGAACTGGTCGTCGGATGAAATGCCGCTAAATCATCGGGAGCCGGAGTCAAAGGTTTTTGTTCGTCCAAAAACGGAATCGGCCGGGTGTAAGTCCCGGTTAGGCGCAACGATTTCCGCAAACGAATATCGCGCGACGAAGCGCCGACCTGTAATTCATAAGTGCCCGCGTCCGCCTTCCATTGCTTGCCGGCCACGTCGCAATAGGCGAACGCCCGGGGCGACAATTCAAATGAAACAAGCTTGGTTTGGCCGGGCAGCAACTCGAGGCGTTGGAAGTCTTTCAACTCGCGCACCGGCCTGTCAATTTTTGGATTGGGAACATGCAAATAAAGTTGGACAACTTCCGCACCGGCGCGGCTGCCGGTGTTCTTTACTGCCAACGTCACCGTGACGGTTCCATTAGTTGCCAGTGAAGATTTTGAAAGTTTCAAATTTGAATACTTGAAAGTCGTATAAGAAAGGCCGTAACCAAAGGGAAACAGAGGCGTGATGCCCGCCTTGTCAAAATGACGATACCCGACATAAATGCCTTCCGCATAATGAACGTGGCCATCGGTTCCGGGGAAATTACCGAAGTCAGGATAATCTTCGCGCCGCGCGGCAAACGTATTCGGCAGTTTTCCCGACGGATTGCGGTCGCCAAAAAGAATGGCCGCCAGCGCGTCGCCGCCTTCCTCGCCGGGAAACCAAGCCTCAACCACGCCGGCGACTTGATTCAGCCACGGCATCAAAACCGGCGCGCCATTGTTGAGCACGACAATCGTTTTTTTGTTGGCGGTGGCCACGGCGCGAATCAAATCATTCTGGTCGTCGGGCAACATCATGGAATGCCGGTCCGAACCTTCGCCTTCCGTTCCTTTGGTCGAAACAAAAACTAGCGCAACGTCGGCATTTTTGGCTGCTTTAATCGCATCGGCATACGGGCCGTCGCCCGCACGCGCCCAATCCAATCGGGCCACGGCCTGCCCGCCGTGCTGGAAGTATTCAACGCGCAGTTTGTAAGCTTTGCCCGCTGCCAAGCTGACCTCGATGACATTGGGAGTTGCCGCGCTGTCAACCCAATGATCAATGAGCAACTTATCATCGAGATACAGGCGGCAGCCATCATCCGTCTTCAAAATTAATTTGTATTGTCCCGAAGCCGGTGGCGTCAGCGTTCCCGTCCAACGAACGCTATAATCCGACCGCGAAAAACCAGACGCCGGCGGGGAGTCGCTCCAGTCGAATTGAATTTGTGAATCCGTGCGAACCAAGGCGGCTGTGCCTTCAAGATTGCGATTCTTAAAATATTCCGCATGAAGCCCCGCCTTTCCGTTAAATTGCAAAACGCTTTCAGAAATCGGCGCGCCCGTCCGGTCTCCGGTGGAGTAAAAAACATTGATGGTTGTTCCCGCGCGTTTCCGAACGCCGTCCAATGCGCTCACGGAATAAAACGGTGTCACTGCGGGACTGCCTGCGGCACCAATTTCCCAATTGACCGCCGCGCTTCCGATGCAGGCCACCGAATGGATTTTTCGATCATCCAACGGCAAAACGTCATCCGAATTTTTCAACAGCACCATGCCTTCGGTTGCCGCTTCCAAACACAGCCGCTGATGCTCCGGCGAATTGACCAGCGCCGGATCAGGCTTGCGCGGATCGTCCAGCAAGCCGACCCGAATGATGGTTCGCAGAATGCGGCGAACGCTGTCATCAATCGCGGCCTGTGAAACCTGACCGCGCTTCAGGGCAGCCAGAACCCGGTCATGGGTCATGTATTCCTGGCCGGGCATTTCTAAATCGTTGCCTGCGTTGAGCGGCCCGACCGTGTCCTGCACGCCGCCCCAATCGGAAAGCAGCACGCCGTCAAATCCCCAGCCTTTTTTCAAGACGTCAACCATCAGATATTTATTGGCGGTGGCTTTGTAACCGTTGATTTGATTATAGGACGACATCACCGACCACACATGGCCTTCTTTCACGGCGGCTTCAAAGGCGGGCATATAAATCTCACGCAAAGCCCGTTCCTTCACATCAACGTCAATGGTATAACGCGCCGTCTCCTGATTGTAGGCGACATAATGTTTCACGCAGGCGGCGCAACCGGAACGTTGCATCCCTTGGATATAATTCACGGCCAGACGCGCTGTAAGATAAGGGTCTTCGCTGAAAAATTCGCCGTCGCGTCCAGCCAGCGGCGAGCGTTGAATGTTCACAGCCGGCCCCAACAACATCTGCACGCCGGAACCTTTGTTGCGCGCTTCCTGCCCGATGGCTGCGCCAATCTGCCAAAGCAAATTGGTATCCCAAGTTGAAGCCATTAAAACGCCCGCCGGAAAAGCCGTGGCTGGTCCCAACGTGCTGTCCTGTCCGCCGCGCACGCCTTGACCGGCATCCGCCATAGCCAAGGCTGGCACGCCAAGGCGGGGAATCGGCTGAGTGGTAAAACCCGTGCCGCTCAACAAATCAATTTTCTCATCTTCAGTTAAATGGTTGAACAAGTCTTCCACCCGCGCTTCGATTGGCGCCGTGCGATCTTGATAAATGGGAGATGATCCTAAAACAACGACCGGCAGCAACGACGGCAGGCTGATGAACAGCGCGATTCCTAAAATCTTAAAATTCAACCGCCGGGCTACGCGTGATGATTTGGCACTGGCTTTCATAAATTAAATTTCGGTTAAGGCGGCTGGCGGCGTCATCAATTCAGTTGTGCCTTCACCACGCCGGATGAACTCAACGCGCAGTCCGCTTCGGCTTTCCCTCCGGGGAACAGCACGACGACGTGCATTTTTTTGAAAACATTTTTGCCGGAATAATTTCCACTGCGCCGCCAGCTTAACTGCTTTTTCGCGTCATCCCAGCGGAGCGTCGTGCGACGGATTTTTCCATGCAGATAATCCTGACTTTCGCCATCGTCCTCCACCAGGGTGAACGCCGCGTCTTTGCCGGGATAAACCTGCACCTCAAGCGGCCCGCCCGGAAGTTCGCTCGTATGCTGGACGACCGGGCCGAGCGGCAAGATGGTTCCCGCGCGAATATAAACCGGAATTTCATCCAACGCGGCGGTAACTTGAATGCTGCGATCCCCTGAAATTATTTGGTTGGTGCCAAAGACATACCAATCGCCAGCCGGCAGATAGATGGAGCGTTTTCCGCCTTCCTGAAGAAGCGGGGCTGCCAGCAGCGAATCACCCATCATCCATTCGTCGGCCAAGTTGGCGACCTTGGGATCAGTGGGAAATTCCATTACCAATGGACGCATCAATGGAATGCCTGTGGCAAAAGTTTCGTGCGCCAGACTGTAATAATAGGGAATCAAACGATACCGTAAATTGATGGCTTTGTGCATGGCTTCCAACGCATTGGTGCCGTATAACCAAGGCAGATGCGGCGGGTAATGAACTTCTGAATGAGTGCGCATGATGGGAAAAAAGACGCCGGCTTCCATCCAGCGGGACATCAATTCAGGCGAGGGACTGCCGAAAAAACCGCCGATGTCGCACGTTTCATAAGGCATTCCCGCGAGGCTCCAGTTCAGGAGATTGGCCGGCGTGCCTGCCAATGTTTTCCACGAGGAAACAATATCGCCCGTCCACGCCGCCGCGCCCAAGCGTTGATCTCCCGGCGAGAAGGCGCGGTTCAATGTCCACAAACGCTCGTTCGGGTGGTAACGATTCATCGCTTCTCGTTCGGCCGTGATCCAGTAGAAATAAGTCGTATAAGTAGCTTCGCCTTCGTCGTTCCACCAACCGGCCACGCCGTCCTTCAGTAAATTAGCGGACTGTTGAACATACCATTCCCGAAGATTTGGATTGGCAAAGTCCAGGTCGCGAGCCGGAACTTTTCCGGCGTAATTTGATTTAAGATCCCATTTTTTTGCGCGAACCATTTTCAATGATTCATCATCCCCCAAACGCGGTTTGCGAATGCCGACATAATGGATGCCTTGAGAGCGAAATTTTTTTATCTCTTGAGGCAAATCAGAAAACAGATTCGTATTCCAGCCAAAGTCGGCAAAGCCGGGTTCGCCCGCGTCGGCCAGTTCATAATCGGGTTTGTGGGTATACCATTCAAAATCAAAAATGAATGCGTCCACCGGAATTTTGAGGTCTCCGAAACGCTTCATGGCGGCCTCGATTTCTGCCTGGCTCTTCCAACCCCAGCGGCTTTGCAAATAACCAAAGGTCCAGAGCGGCGGAACGGGAGCCATTCCGGTCAGGTGGGCATAAGCGGTGGCCGCGTCTTTGAGCGTCGCCGCCGGCATCAAATACAAATCCGCCCGCTGACCGGGAAAAGTCCACGTCACATATTCTCCATTGGTCGAGCCATGCCAACTGGCTGGATGATTATCGTCAGCCGTCATCGCCAAAACAGCATAACCAGCCTTGGACCAATAATAAGGAATCGTCGCCGTTCCGTCACCTACGCGCGCCTTTGCTTTCGTGTGCTCCAGGCCAGTGATGTCATTGCCGCAGCCATAGACTTCAATGGGCATTTTCTTGTCCCAACCCAGCATGACCTGGACTTGTGAATTGGTGGCGGAAATGGATTGGTTCACGTCGCCAATTTTATGCTTGGGAATAATCACTTTCCCGTCGCCATCCTGAAGCAGCCATTCCCCGCTTTCAGGATTCATCAGCAGGCTGCCGCCTTTGCTTTTAATTCCCACCCAGCCAGCGCTTTTAACCTCATGCCAGCTCTCGATTTTTTTATTATTTGCCGGGGCTAAAAAAACACTGCCGCCGGGCGCAACGTGATTGTAAATGACGCTCAAACGCAGGGCGTCCGGCGTGGCCGCCGACAATTCCACCTGCGCGGCCTTGAATTGTATCAGCAAGCCGTCTTGGGTTCGCCGGACATCGCCCTGTGCGTTGGCGCTGCCGGCAACACCTGAAATTATGCTGAAAATGAATACGGCTGCGGGAAATAAAAACCATTTGAACCCCGGCGTTGTCGTATTAAGGCTGAATTGTTTCGGCGATGAAACGGCTTTGGTTGAAACAGGTTTTTTGTGTTTTAACGCCACCAACAACCGGCCGCAAAACTTGAAATAATTATCTAACGATTGCACGCCATCAATATAATCATTCATCACTTCTGTCCAATAGGCTGATGAGACTATTGCCTTGTTGTTGACGCGGCGGATAATATGTTTGTCACATCCGTGTCGCGCGGGCATCGAGGTCAATATTTTATATGCAACATTTGAAACCCAGAAATCCTCAATCAAATTCGCGGCTCACCACGGTCGGAATTGTCGAGGACGACACGAACATATCCAGTTCACTCCGCAGTTTGATTGACAACGCCCCCGGTTATCGCTGCGTGTGCGTTTGTGAAAATGCAAAAGTGGCGTTGACGAAAATTCCGCGACATCATCCGGACGTGGTGCTGATGGACATCAACCTTCCCGACGAATCCGGCATCGCCTGCACGGCGAAACTGAAACATGAACTGCCGGCTTTGCAGATCATCATGCTCACGGTTTTTCGCGAGCCGAAGGCGCTTTTCCAATCGTTGAAGGCGGGCGCCTGCGGCTATCTGCTGAAGCGTTCAAAGCCGGAAGAAATTTTGGAGGCGATCGCGGAAGTGCGCGACGGCGGCGCGCCCATGAGCGGCAACATCGCCCGCATGGTGGTTGAGGCGTTTCACGACAACAGCACCCAGCCTGCCGAAAATGAAAAGTTAAGCCAGCGTGAGGATGAGGTTTTGTCGCTGCTTTCCAAAGGTCTGGTCAACAAGGAAATTGGCGATCAACTGCACATATCCAAAGACACCGTTCGCGCTCATCTCAGAAAAATCTACGAAAAGCTCCACGTTCGCTGCCGGGTTGAAGCTGTTAATAAATATCTGGAACGGCACGATCCTTCATCCTCGCAAATCTGACGAAATTGCAGCCGCCAAATTTCGGTAATAAATTCATGATGTTTGCGTCTCTGGTAATTTCATAAAAAACCGCCGACCTGATTTTCGTCAAGTCGGCGGGTTTGATTCAACCGCTGCCAAACTGTGTTATGGCGTCACAGTCCTGTAAAAAGCTTCGCCCGTCGGCGGATTGGGATCGTTGACTGTTCCAATCCCGTTTTCTGCCGGCGTGGCCGTTCCAAGATCAGTCCAATCTCCGGTCAAGCTGGTGGCCCGCTGCACGCGATAGGTGAAGCCCGGATTGCCGGCAAACTGGATGTTCCAGCCGTTGCCTTGACGAACCGGCGGCAACATGTTGTTGGTTCCCGGCAGCCCGAGCGCATCAGACCAAGTTCCGCCAAGGCGAATTTCGTCAACGGCAAGATAGTTTCCGTAAGCTCCGAGACTAATTCCGTTGAATGACATGTCACCGACGTTGGTCAGAGTGACTGTCGCAGTGAGCGGCTCGGTGAGTGAAGTCGGATTGCGATAGACGCGCACGTTGTCGTTGCCTCCCTGAAAATCAATGCGAACCACATAGAAATCCACGGCGTGATTTCCCACCGAAGGATCCTCCAATGAATCGCCGACACCCAAGTCCGTGAACGTGCCGTTGGGTGAGCGGAAATAAACATCCGTATTGGTTCCCTGATCGTTGCCAATGCCCGCGATCCGGCCCGGATCATTAAGATCGGCGCGGTGAAATTCAAATTCATAAAAGGACGCAGCTAGGTCCGGTTGCATCAGGAAGCTGACATAAAGCGTCTTGCCGGCCACCCCGATATTCCCGTTGGCATCAACATAGCCGCGCGCCGCCAACACTCCATTGGTTGAACAATCCAGCCATCGGCCGGCCCGGCTTTGGTCAAAGTTATAGTAGGAATTGTTGGTTGAAAGGGAATCGTAATCTGGCGGCGCATTGGTTCCGCCAATCAAGCTGCCATCAATAATAAAATTATTAATCCCCGCAACATTTATCCAGGCGTTATTCCAGCCGACGCCGCCATCTTGAGAAACGCCGTCAATGGCAGTATAACCTCCCGTATAATCAAATCCTTCATACGCAAAAAGACGGTTGTTTTCCGTATAAACTGTCACCACAGACACCATGCTGGTAACCGAACCGAACGCGTCGGAAGCGACCAGAAAATAGCCGCCTGAATTTGCCAAACCCGCGTTGTCTAATTCCAGGCTTGCATTGGTGGCGCCGGATAGGGGCGCGTTTTCAAAATACCATTGATAACCCACCGCCCCGGCGCCGCTTGCCTCGCCGCTCAAACGTATGGCGCTTCCTTCAAGGCCGCCGCTGTATTGCGGCTGAACGGTGAACTGCGGTGGGCTTCCATTGGGATTGAGAATCGTCAGACCGTTAAACTTGAAGTCCTGGCCGCCGCCGGAATACGTGAGCAATCCATTTGTTCTTACAAAAGCCACCTGGGTGATCGGCGCTCCCGACAAGGTTCCAGTCAAATTTGCGCCGCTGGCAAGATCGGTGAATCTGTAAGTCGTGGCGCTGGTCAGCGTGAAGGCATAACCATCCAATTGTCCGAAGTGATACCAAAAATTGGTCGCCGCGCCGTCCGTCACTCCGGCATCCGAATAATGTCCATCCCCTAATTCGGAGTCGCCGCCTTGATGCCAATAGCTGAACAGCACGTTTCCATTCGCGTCCTGAAACTCAAGCGCGTTCAAATTATTTGAATCATTCAAATTATTCATTTGCAGTTGCACTAAAAACGACCCGCCCACCGGCAGCGGCGAATTAAAAGGGCGCACAACCGTTGACGCGTCGCCGCCCGTGCCGTTCCAAATGGCAAATAATGAATCAATATATTGCCCGCCGCCAACCGTGCTTACCGACCAGGGGGCAAAACCAAACCCCTGGTTCCCGGTGATTTGGCCGCTGTAATTGGCGGCCACGTCATAGGCATTGGTATATCCAAATGGAATAATCGTTGCGACCACCACGGAACTCGTTGCCGCCCCCGATGTGTTCGAGACGACAACAAAATAATTGCCGGCATTGGTTGATCCCACGTTTGCAAGAACCAAATTTGTGCCCGTGGCACCAGCAATGGGTCCATTTGTAAAATACCATTGATAATTGGGGGCGCCCAAATTGCTGGTTGCATGGGCGTTGAAAGTCACAGTTCCACCCGCAATGGCCGCCGCGTTATTCGGTTGAACATCGAACACCGGCTTGGAACCAAGCGTGGTGATGGCCAGAGCATTGAACTCAAAGACCTGACCGTTGGATGGAGCCGTAGCGCCATTAGCCCTGAAGAAGGTGACTTGCGTGATGGCCGCGCCAGATAGTGTTCCGCTGAAGCTTGCCCCCGTGTTGTTATCCTTGAATGTATAACTCGTGGCGCTGTTCAAGGTGAAGGTCAGGCTGGAGAACGCCTGATAATTATATGTAAAATTAGTCGCCGTGCTCTCGGTCGTGCCGGCGTCCGTGAACCACCCGTTGCCATTGTCTCCACCTTTATGATAAAAACTAAAAAGCACATTTCCGCCGGCGTCCTGAAGCTCAAATCCGTTGGTATAGCTTGAATTATCCAGGTTTCCCAACCAGAACCGCAGGGAAAAAGATCCGCCCACCGGCAGCGGGTCGCTGAAGGGCCGGCTGGCGGTGGTGATACCATCGGCCGCCGTGTTGGCGATGGTAAAAGCGTATCCGCCATATTGAGCGGCGTCATTTTGAACCAGCGATTGCTCGCCGCCATCAAGGTTCAAAGCCCACGGCCCAAAGCCGGAACCTTGATTGTCACCGGTGAAGAAATTACCCGCCGTCACATAATTCGTGCCTGCATCATAGGCATTGGTGATGATTTGCGCGGAGGCATTGCTGATTACCAATGCACAAGCGGCCAGGCAGATGGATTTTAATATTCTCATTTTGAAAAATTCCTGTTCATGGATGAAATCTTTAGCCTCAATTAAGCGCAAACCTTCCGGCGACGAATGAAGGAGAAGACGATCCCGGCACCGCCCAATCCAACCAGCGCCAAGGTAGAAGGCTCTGGAACCGATGTAATTCCCAAGTCGGCAATTCGGAAGTCGGTGCCGCCACCGCCGCCGGTGGCCGGATCATCGGCCAGGTTCTGCCTGAAAAATTGAACCTGATCAATGGTTCCGGCGAGCGTGCCGGTGAAGCTTGCGCTGGTTGCAAGGTCGGTGAACGTGTAGCTTGTGGCGCTGTCCAGCGAAAACGCATACGTGTCCGTTGCCCCGAAATCATAGGCAAATCCAGTGGCTGTTCCGGCCCCGTTGGCGTCGGCATAGTTGCCGTCTGCGTTATTGCCGCCCTGTTGCCAGAAACTAAAAAGTATGTTGCCGCTTGAATCTTCGAGATTAAAACCGCCCTGCTCCAAAGAGCTGTTTAAATGTCCGTTTTGGAACGAGGTCGAAAATGCCTGCCCCACTGACAAGCTTGAGCCAAAAAGACGGTTTGCATAAGACCCTGTGTTGGTTCCGTAGCCATTGTTCCAAAGGCCAAAGAACCCGCCGTTGGCGTAATGACCGCCGCCAGGAGTATTTAATGTCCAGCTTCCCCCAAACCCGAAACCGCCGTTGATTCCCTCAAAATCGCCATCATATACAGGGTTTGAGGCTGTATCGTAGGCATTGGTGATTTGAGCCGAAGCCTGGGTGGCTGCCATTACGAGCAATCCCATCGCGATCCCGCTGAATTTTAAGAATTTTGATTCTGATTGTTTTTTTGTGCTTTTCATAGGATATGAAAATAGAATGGTTGTTTGGCGGATACGTCTTAGACCATATCTTTTCCCGGCTGGCGTTCAATAGTCCGAGGAGACTAGTCGCCTGAACGCGGGCCATTTCCGGCGGCCGCCGAATCAAACCGCAAAACACCGTTTTCAATTAAACGCGGCTCGATTTTCGTCACTTCTATTCTTGCCCGGCCAGCCCAAACAATGGGTTTTGGATTCAGGATTGCTCCGGCAAAATTTTCCGGTAGTCCCGTCGGACTATTGATGGAAATGAAAAACCGGTTAGTTTTCGGTTAATTAAATTCCAACAGCGGCAGCGTATTTACGCGTCATTTTCCGCTCGTGTTGGCATACAAAAATCACAACATGTCAGATCCAAAAACACATCGGAAATTCGTTCACGCCTTCACGCTCATTGAACTGCTGGTGGTCATTGCCATCATCGCCATTTTAGCCGCGATGCTGTTGCCGGCATTGTCGAAGGCAAAACAAAAGGCCATCGGCATCAAGTGCATGAACAATGAGCGGCAACTGGCCTTGGGCTGGTTGATGTATGCCAACGATTCCCAGGATGTCCTGATGCCGAATCCCGGCGATGGCGCCGCCGCCACATGGCCGATTGCACCGATTATACCCACCCGGCCAGCGGATGCCTGGGTTGCCGGGAACATGCAAAGCGCCCTTGACCAAAAGGACACGCAAAAAATCCAGTATGAACTGATGTTTGGCGCGGTTAAATCATTGGAGATTTTTAAGTGTCCGGGAAATCCAAAACCCTACGTGCGCGGCATCTCGATGAACTGCTTTGTGGGCTGGCGTGACGCAGGCCGAAATGGAAACGGGGCCTTTGACAGTTACTTGAAAAGTTCGCATATCAAACATGCCGACTCATTGTTTATCACCATAGATGAAGACCAGAACAGCATCAACGATCCCTATTTTGCGAATGTCCCGGTCAATCCTCTGGCCGGCGCGACGACAATCCATGATGCTCCCGCCACGTATCATGGCGGCGCCAGCGGCATATCATTTGCCGACGGCCATGCCGAACTGCACAAGTGGAAAGGATTTAATTTTGCCAAATCGCCGATAAACGCGATTACAGGCCAGGTGCTCACGGATCAGGCCAGCCTAAATGACCTGCGCTATCTGCTGCAAATTTCCACATTGCCCGCTTCCGGCAGTTGGCAATAGTTTGCCGTCTGAATTCACTGATGCAAGCGTGCCAGCCGATAAGGCATTTTATCGGACCGTTACTCCTTAAAAATTAATTTGCATGAATCATCGTATTTCCCCGAAATTTCCATGGAAGCTTGGTCAACGTCGTCACTCCATCCGCCACTTGAAAATCTTCGCCGTTTTGCTGGCTGCGTTTTCATCTGCAAGTTTTTACGCGTCTGCCCAGATCACCAATGCCTTTGACGTGGCAGCCAATTATGGCAGCTTCAATGGCAATGGAGGATTTGGTTTTGGTGCCTGGACGTTGAGTAACAATGGCGGCGGCGGTTATATCAGCACGGACAATCCGCCGCGATTTGGACTTACCAACCGGGTCGCTGGCGCAAAAACAATCGCCTCCCGTGCGCTTAATTCGCCGCTGGCGTCCGGCCAGGCGTTTCTAGTGCAACTTCAGTTCAACAATCTAGACAACTCGAGTTACACCAATTCATTTCAACTTCTGGATGCAAATGGGAATGTGCTTTTCAGTTATTTTCACGTGGGCGGTGACAATGCCGACGGACATTATACTGATGCCACCGGAACGCACATCGCATCCGGCTTTGCCTATAATTATACCCAGTTGAATAATTTCCAATTCACGCTGAACAGTCCCACCACCTATACGTTCAACGACCTTGCGACTGGAAGCAGTGGCAGTGGCACATTGTCGGGCGCGGCAATCTCGCAAGTCGCATTCGTGCGGGCCAACGGGCCGGCGGTTCCCAGCAACGGGCAGGATTTTGAATTTAACACCTTGGCGGTTATAGTTCCCATGATTTTTGATGGCTCCAGCCTTGCCTATGAAGGATTCAATTATAGCCCGGGTGCCGTGGCCGGTCAGAATGGAGGTTTCGGCTGGGGTGACGCGTGGACAAATGTGGCCGGCAACGCGATGTATTTTGACATTGGTAACATGCTGGGCTTTTCCAATGCGCCGACGGGATATGATGCTTACTCGCAGGGTAATCATCTTTGCGGTTACGGCGGCAGCCGCGTTGGCCGGTTGCTGGATTGCTCGCCCACCGGATTTTTTGGACAAAACGGCGATCTAAATGCCAATGGCGACATCGGGGCGGCGGGCAAAACGGTTTATATCAGTTTTCTCGAACAACCGGGTGACACCGCGTCGTTTTATGAATTTGAATTTCATCGCGGCAACTACGGCGATCCCGGCCGGATTGCCGGGATTGGCAACGACACATCCGATAACGATGTTCATTTCAGAACTCCGAGCGGCTCCTTTTTGGATCTCGGCCCCGGCGACACGGCGGCGGACTTTTATGTGGTGCGAATAGATTTTCATGGCGGCAATGACGACGTGCGGATTTATCGCAATCCGACGTCAATGACTGAACCGGGAACTCCTACTTTGACGAAGTTAGGCGTGGGCGACATGTCCTTTGATTGTCTTTGTGTTGGAGCCTGGGGAAATTATGCCGCCATTGATGAAATTCGCGTTGGGACAACCTGGGCCAATGTGATTGGTCTGAACTCTACGACGACCGGCAGTGTCGAATCTGTCGCCGTCACCAACTCTATAATGATCGGTCAAGGCATGGCTGAATTTGTTCCCGCTGGATATGATTCTAATCAGGTGCCTTCTTTGTCATTACTCGCTGAACCCGTTGCCACCGGTTCTTTGACTTCAAACTGGTCTTTGCTTCCGCAGTTCACCCTTGTGAACAGCAATGCGTGCGCGTCGCTGATGGTGCCGGATGGAACCAGTCTGTATGGTGGCGGTGAAGTCGCCGGCCCGCTTTTACGGAATGGACAAACCATTGATATTTGGAATACGGATACCGCCGGCTGGTCCACTGACAATTTGCGCCGTATGTATCAGGCGCACCCTTGGGTGCTGGGCGTGCGGCCGGACGGCACGGCATTCGGCGTGTTGTTTGATAGTTCCTATAAAGCGTCGCTGACAACGGGATTACGCCGCATTGATTTTCAAACACTCGGACCATTATTCCGGGTCTTCATCATTGACCGCGCTTCGCCACAGGCGGTGTTGCAGGGTTTGGCGCAGTTGACCGGAACGATTTCCATGCCGCCGGAGTGGGCGCTGGGTTATCAGCAATCCCGTTTCAGTTATTATCCGGCGTCACAAGTCCAAGGCATTGCCAACGGCTTTCTGACCAACCAAATTCCCTGTGACGCCATCTGGATGGATATTGGTTATATGAAAAATAACCGGGATTTTACGGTTGATCCGAATTTTGGCAGCATGTCTTCATTGACCGCCTGGCTGCATGGCCATGGTTTTCATGCGGTGAACATCCTTGACCCGGCCATCGCGGTTGACCCGAATTACTCTGTTTATCAATCGGGAACGGCGGACGGCCTTTGGGTTCAAACCGCGAGTGGCCAGCCCTATCAGGAATCTTCCACGCCGGGCAATTCTTCCTGGCCCGATTTTACCATGCTCGCCGCCAGAACCTGGTGGTCGGGGCTTTGCCAGAACTTCATGGACAATTACGGCATGGACGGCTTGTGGATTGACATGGATGAACCTTCGGCAAACAACGCGCTCACCGCATTGAACACCATGCCTTACAATAACTGGCATCGCGCCGGCGGCACACTGCAACCCGGTTCTGAAATGCTTTATCATAATGCGTATGGCCTGCTCGAAGCCGAGGCGACTTATCAAGGTGAATTGGCCGCTCATCCCGACCGTCGTCCCTTCATCCTGACCCGGGCAAATTTTATCGGCGGCCAGCGTTATGCGGCCACATGGACGGGCGATAATGTCTCTTCAACAAACAACATGCTCGTATCTATTCCCATGTCTTTGACTCTCGGACTGTCCGGCCAGCCTTTCAGCGGCCCGGACTTGGGAGGATTCATCGGCAACGCCACGCCGGACTTGTGGGGTAATTGGGTGGGCTTCGGCGCTTTCTTCCCGTTCTGTCGCGGACATGCCATCGCCGGCTCAAACCAAAAAGAACCTTGGGCTTTTGGGCCAACCGTGCAAAGTGCGGCGCGGATTGCGCTGAACCGGCGCTATCGGCTGATGCCATATATTTACACGCTGTTTTACGACAGTTCACAGACCGGGATTCCGGTCATGCAACCGGTGTTTTTCGCTGATCCAACGGATCTCTCGTTGCGGGCGGAACAGCAAGCCTTCATGTTGGGATCCGACCTGCTGGTAATCCCTTCGTGGGCGCAAAACCCAGCCTTGCCCAAAGGCATCTGGCAACCCATATCACTGATTCCTGGGGATTCGGGCATCTATCAGGCGCAACTGAAAATTCGTGGTGGAGCTATTATTCCCGCCGGGGCTATCGTGCCGAATACGACCCAAAATATGTTTAATCCGCTCACCTTGATCGTTTGTCTGGATGCGAACGGCCACGCCTCCGGGACTTTATATCGGGATGCCGGTGATGGCTGGGGTTTTCAATCCGGCAATTACAGCCTTCAAACTTTTGCGGCCCAGCAAAACGGCAATTCCGTTGTCGTGCAGTTGAGCAATCAACAAGGCAGCTATGCTGTGGCCAACACGCCAGTCAACGTCCAGGTCATCACCAGCAATGGAACCTTTAACGCCAGCGGCTCGATTAGCTCTGGAATCACAGTATCCATTGATGCCCAATCGAACCGCGCGCAAGCTGCGTTTGATGCCTATAATGCAGCTTTCCTAATCCAAACCAACGGCCAGACCTATTACAAAAGAAGTTTGACCAATAACTCCTATGCCGGCTCCTGGGTTCAGGGCTTGGAGATTCAAGTGGCGGAAGACGCCTATGACCGCACCAAGAGCGTGAACAATCAGCAATTGGTCGCGGATTTAACCGCCACTTTTTTAGCCAAGGAAAATTACAACTGGGCATCGGATACTTGGAACGACGACATTGCGTGGATGACTATCGCTTGCGTCCGTGGCTATCAGATCACCGGCAACACCAACTTGCTAAACCAAGCCATCTATGCTTGGAATATGGCCTATAACCGGGGTTGGGACAGCGCGCTGGGCGGCGGGATTTGGGAAGAAATGAACCTGAAAGACGCCAAATGTGCCTTGAGCAATGATCCCATGATTATCGCCGGCGCGGCGTTGTATCAAATCACGGGACAATCCGCATACTTGACGAAGTGTGAAGGGATTTATACTTGGGTGCGCAACAATATTTTCAATCCGACCAATGGCCAGATTTACGAAGGCGTTAGTTCCAATGGCATGGTGATGGTCTCGGACAACCCGTATAACAGCGGCGCATTCATCAACGCGGCCAACTGCCTTCATAACATCACTGGCGATACCAATTATTTTAATGATGCCCTGCTGGCGGCCAGCCATGTGATCAACAACAACACCATTCTCACGGATGGCGGACGGGGTGACAGCACGTGGGAAGACCAGTTTGTCCGGGGGCTAAGTTATTTCGCCCGGGACAATAATCTTTGGGGGCTTTACAACTCTTGGCTGTCCGCCAATGCCGCCGCCGCGTGGAATGCCCGGCGTCCCGATCTGAACATCACCTGGAACGCTTGGGCAACGCCGACGGCAACGGATGATTGTTACTCCTTGGAATGCTTGAGCGCGGCGGTCATCCAGCAAGTCATGCCCGCAACGGCGGGCGCTCCGGTATTTACCTTGGAGCCGACAAATCAAATTACCGCTCCCGGCAACGCCGTCGTTTTGAGCGCGTTTGCCACCAACGGCAATCCCGTGTTTTACCAATGGTATCACGCCAGTAATCCGACAGCGGATGCGACCAACGCGAACCTGACACTGGTCAGCGTGGATGCTTCCGATGCCGGAAATTATTGGGTGGTGGCGTCCAATTCCGTCGCCAGTGCGTTCAGCCAGATCGCTCAAATTATTTTGCTCGGAGCGACCAATGGTGTTCTGGCCCAAGATTCAGCCACAAATTATGTCGGCACCGGATTCACCGGCAATCAAGGTTTCGGTTTCAGCCCCTGGGTCTTGAACACTGTCGGTGGCGGCAGTTATATCAGCGGAAATGTTCCGCCGCTTTTTGGTATTTGGAACACTGCCGCCAATGCTCAATCCACGGCTTTCCGTGAATTTATCCTGCCCCTGCCCGTCGGCGGTTCGTTCGCCGTGCAACTCGAGATGAATAATCTGGATACAACCGCCAATCAAAACGGATTTTTACTTCAGGACGCCAACGGGAATGCGGTTTTCACCTATTGGCACCAAGGCTCGGATAATTCAAACGGACATTACACCGATGCCGACGGCACCGGCACCGCCATTGGATTTGCGTATGACTACGGCCAATTAGACAGCTTTAAGTTCAGCCTAAATAGTGCGACTAATTACACCTTCTATGATCTGACGACCGGCAGGAGCTTCAGCGGCAACCTTTCAGGCGCAGCCATCAATGGGATCATTTTTTTTCAGGATAAATGGAACGGCTGCCCCAAGCAATGGGCAGGACTTTAAGTTTAGCAATCTGGCCATTACGACGGTTCCGACCACACCAATTTCCACACCGCTGTCAGTGAAAAGAATGGCGCAAGGATGGACCATCTGCTTTGCAGTCACGCCTGGTTATACTTATCGAGTGCAGCGTGCCACCAATTTGACGGGGCCTTGGACGGACATTGGGGTGTTAATAGGGCCGCAAACGAGCGCAAGTAAATTCTTTGACACAAATTCACCGGCAATCCAAGCGTTTTACCGGACGGTGACTCCGTGAGTCTGCGCATATTTGCCGACGGCAATTTTCTCGAAGATGCAAAAATAGAGTTCAATGCTAATGCCACTTATTTTACGGGGTGTGGCATAATAATTTTGCCTGCCTGACATCAAGGTCGTTCGCACCAATACAAACCGCCCGGCCACTTTCGCCATTCTGACGGACGCTGATTCGGGCAGTCTCGATCGCTTTCCAAATCAGCTTGCCGCGCATCCGAATTCGGGCATAATAATTCCCTGATTTAACGTGACGGATGAGATTTGCCACAGGCGTTTTTCTGTCAGCACAAGCCTGTATTATCCGACGAATTGGCGCAAATTTTGAAATGTGAAACCAGCATTTCAACCGATTAAATCAACGTAACGGAAGGGTGGCTGAGTGGTTAAAGGCATCTGACTCGAAATCAGAAGTAGTCGCAAGGCTACCGTGGGTTCGAATCCCACCCCTTCCGCCATCGCCGTTTCCTCGGTTTTTCGAGGATTTCCGGTTCAAAAACGGGGGAAAACTGTCCAACTGTCAGTGAAAGTGTCAGTAAGCCCGGCTGGGCGCGGTGAACTCCGCCAGAATCCACGCCAGCCTTGCTTAACTCGCCCACTGCTCATTAACGGTTTTCAGTTCGTGTCCGTAAAATGGAAGGCACGAAAATGAAAAACCGATCCACAATGTTCCCGCGCGGAGCAGTGTTTTATTGGGAAGACCAAACCACCGGCCAGCAAAAAAGTATGCGGACGCGTGATGAAGCCGAAGCGCGGAAAATAGTCCAAGCCAAAAACGAGGCGGTTGCCCAACCGCTGATGAATTTGGTCATGGCAAAAACCTACCTGTCTGCGAAAGACCCGAAGCTGGTCACGCGGACATGGGCGGATGTGATGAATCGCTTTTGTGACCGCAGCAACCCTAAAACGTGCATGAGGCATGAGCGCGTCGTTCGCACCAAACCAATGCTTTTCTTGAAAGACAAACTGCTGGTTGAAACAACGACGAATGATTTTTTTGAGGCGTTGAAACTCGGCACTAATTCAACCATTGCGTTTTTGCAAACCATGCACAATGACGCGCTTGGCATGGGCTGGATTCCCGCGCCCATCCTGCCGCGCAAAATGTGGCCGAAGATGCGGAAGAAAGAAAAGCGCGCGATTACAGAAGCCGAGCACATCATTCTCATGGCTGCCGTTGACGACGAATGGCGATTATATTTTCAACTGCTCTGGTTTATCGGTGCGGCGCAGACCGACGCCGCAAATTTGACTGATGCAAACATTGATTGGCAAAATCGTGTTCTAAAATACGACCGGCAAAAGTTGAACGGACGGAGCTTGCCGCCAGCTTGTCTGGTAATCGGCAAGGGGCTGGAAGTCATCCTTCGGCAGTTGCCGAGCGCCGGGCCGCTTTTCCCGACCATCACCAAAATGGACGACCGCAGCCGTGCTTGCTTCATGTGGAAACTTTGCAAGCGAGCCGGAATCCAGGGCGTGTCGTTGCATAGTTACCGCTACTCATGGGCGGAGCGGGCGAAGGTTGCCGGTATTCCGCAACGCTGGGCACAGGCCGCGCTTGGGCATAATTCAAAAGCCGTCCATGATGCTTATGCTCGAAATGCTTTGGTGGTCCGTCCACCCATTGATGAGCGCAATACATGGTTTGGCAAAACATGAATAGCGCATAACGCAAAACCACTGCGTAGTTCAAATGCCGATGCCGCGCGATTGTTTGGAGGCGGGCGCAATCTGCGCCTGCCGCATTTGTTTTTGGCGCAGCGACTCGGCATGACGGTTGCGGCTGGCCCGCGCCATGATGTCCGCCGCCGATTTGCCGTAACGCTGGTAATTCAGCCGCCAGACCAGCCGGTTCGTGACCCATGACGGCACGATGTCCACCGCCAGCGGACGCGCGCCGCCGCGCGTGATGTTCTCGCGCAGTTGCTCCTTGTCCGTCGTGAAAATATGAATCCCCTTTTTGCCGCGCGAAATGGTGACATACCATTGCTGGTTGTTCGTCGCAGCCTTGACCGTCGAATCGGAAAACAGGACGTAATTGATAGACTTGCCTTGCGAAGCGTAGGACGTGATGGCGTAGCCGCGCACGAACTGGCGAAAATTTCTGTCCAGCGTCCGGCCATCCGTCAGCGCAATGCGCCCATCGGCGTGAACCGTTTTCACCGTGACCAGTTCGCCATTGGCAAGTTTGCCGTTGCCATCGGCACGGCCATTCGCCTTGAGTTGCAGCTTGTCACCGGCAGACAACGCCATTTCCTTTTGCTGGCAGACCGTCACCTTGTCCAGTTGCTTGAAAGGGATTGAAATTATTTTCCCGTCGCGTTCAACCGCCAACTGTTCCGCCTCGATGGATTTTAATTTCGCCGATTCACCGGCCTTGAAGCCGCGCACGGCGCGGTTGAACACCAATACGCTGCCGGCATCGTAAGAACGGCTGTCGCACTTTTGCGCGTCCGTCAAATTCACCAGCTGCAACGCGGTGACGTTCATTTCATTTTCACCGATCAATTTCTCGCGCTTGAGTGCCGCACGAATCTCATCGTTGATTTTATGGATTTCGTTCCAGCTTTGCGAGACGACCGCCACGCTTTGATTGTCCTTCACCAGTTCGAGATACCGCGCCGCCAGTTTTTCATGTTGATCCGCCAGCGTGCATTGTTCGATGACCTGCAATTTGTCCAGCCGTTGAAACGATTGTGCAAGGTTGCCGTCGCGCGCCTCGGCGACCGCCTGCCGGTATTGTTTGATGCGTTCGTGTTCGGCGACGGACTTTGCCAGCGCGGGATTTTGGCGGCGGATGTTTGTCAGTTCGACCGGCTCAATGCCGGAATGTTTTTCAATCGTCCACAGCGCGTCCGAAGCCTCGACCGCTCCGTGCCGGCGCGTGTCGCCGGAGAAAATCAGGCGGGTGCGATGATTTTGAGCCAGCCCGAACAGCGCGTGCATTTGTTTCCCACCGATTTGCCCGGCCTCGTCCACCAGCAGCACAAAATCCGAAGGCAATTCCTTCCGCGCCAGCAACGCGCTGACGGTTTGCACATTCGCAAAACCGTCACGCTCCAAATCCATGACCTGCTGCCGTTGCGGAGCCACCACCAGCACGTCATGCCCCGCTTTTTTCAATTCGGATTGCACTTCGCGCAGCGTGAAACTTTTGCCTGTGCCCGCGCCGCCGCGAAACAGCATGACAAAATCCGCTGAATTCATGATACGCTCGACCGCCGCGCGCTGCTCGTCATCCAACTGCGGATTGCGGCTGCGATAATCCGGCTGGAATGAGCCGTGTTTGCCGCGTCCGTCTCTGGCCGCGCACACGATGTTCCACTCGCGTTCCAAATGTTCGCGCAGCGTGATTTCTCCCTGTTTGTCCTCGTTGTGGATATAACCGCGCTGCTGGGTAGCGGATTGAATTTCGGCGAGGCTGACATTTTGGCCGCGTGTCTGCTCCAGCGCGTGCCGCCATAGCTCATGCTCGCTGACGACCGAGCGGCGTTCAAACAGATGTTCTTCCGCCCAAGTCACGGATTGTTCAGCGAGATTGGCCGGAGCATTTGAAACGCGCGGCGGATTGGCCGTGAGATTTTGCAGCGAAGTTTTTTCTACCGTCGTCATTTGCTCATTCCAAAGCCGCTGCAATTTTTGCAAACCCAGGTCGCGGATTTTTTGCGGGCGTTCCTTGTGCGCGATGTTCTCACGAATGGCGGCAATGTTGCCGCCTGCCTTGTCCGGCTCGCGTCGCAACAGCTCGCGCGTCCTTTCGTCAATCTGTTTGTGCCGTTTGGAAAATTTTTCAATCAATTCGGGCGCGCCCCCTTTGATTTCAAAATCACCGCGCGGTTTGTTTTCAATCTGATAACCAAACCGCACCAAGTCGCGCGCCAGTTCGTGGTAATAGACATTCTCGACAAATTTCTGTGCCGCGAACATTTCGCTGTTTTGCAACGCCTTCCATTTTTGCTCGACGGCATCAAACGTGGCGTTGAACACAATCGCGTGGCTGTGCAAATGCGGATCGAGCGCGCGGGAAGTGTCATGCCGGAATACCGCCGCCACGATGTTGCCGGTGTGCCTGTCCGCACATTGGCCGTTACAATAACGCCCTTTCATTGGCAGGGCGGGCGTTCGCGCCCCGCAACAAAATAATGCGAATTGCGAGAGCCTCCGTCTGCTGCGGATGGGAAAACATGATTCGCCACGATATGGAAAACTTGGCAGCATTGCCACCGTTGCCGCGCGTGAGCCAGTTTTTTGATTCCCGGCCTGCCGCCGGCAAAAACTAATACATCAAATTTGATGTTGCCTGTTTATGGAATTTAGCGTAGAGTTTTAGGTGACTGCGAACGGCGGTTCGCCGGTGCAAGCGTTTCTTGAGGAACTCAAGGCCAGCGACCCCGGTGATTTTGCGGCGGTGTTGGCGGGATTGGCAAAATTAAAGAATCGCCAGCATCATCGCGAGCCGTTGACCAAGGCGCTGGAATCCGGGCTGTTTGAATTGCGTCACGTTGGCAAATTGAACACGCGCGTGCTGTGGTTCTTTATTAAAGGCCGCCGCATTATCGTCGTGCATGGCGTCCGCAACAAAGGTCAGTCCATCCCGGCGCGCGATCTTGACACGGCGTTTGTTCGGATGCGTGACTGGCAGAAACGATTTGAAAAATGAAAACGAATTTTGACCAATATCTTGCCGGGCAGATGAAAGACGCCAGCTTTGCCGAACGCTTTGAAAAAGCGGGCGAAGCTTGGGACGTGGCCTTGCAAATCGCTGCGCTGCGCGAAAAGGCCGGCATTTCGCAAAAGGACCTTGCCCGCAAATTGAAAACTTCGCAACAGCAAATCAGCCGCCTTGAGTCGCCGGCTTACGAAGGCCATTCGCTGCGGATGTTGCGCCGCGTGGCCGAGGCGATGGGCGCGACTGTTCAAATCGTTTTTGAGTCCAGCACCAAAGCCGGTTCTCGCCTTTTGGCCGAATCTCCAGCTTCCGGTCGCGTTGGCAAAAAGTGCCGCGCTTGAGCCGAAATGAGCCTGCATTGAAGCCTTGTTAGTTCCGAAATAAATTGCTTTTTTTTGTGTGTCTGTGTTTTTTCTGGTCGCGACTACCGGAGTCGCATTGACGCTGCCCTTGTTCACAAGCAAACTCTTTGGGGAATGTCCAAACGCTTTTTTACCAACGAAGGCGAGAACACACTGTTGAAGAAATTCGCCGGTGTTTTTGCCCACAACCCGGACATTGAACGGTTCGACGCGCTCGTCGGTTATTTGCGCGCCTCTGGTTATTTCGCGCTCTGTCCGCATCTGGAAAAAGTTCCGAAGATTCGCATCATCGTCGGCATTGATGTTGACGAGGAGCTTGCCCGCCACCATCGCAAGGGGTTGCTGATGCTCGGAGACGCCGACAAAACGCTGGCGTTTGTGCGTTCCAAATTGACCGAGGACGTGCAGGGCGCTCCCTACCGCCGCGAAATTGAAGAAGGCATCCGCCAGTTTGTCGCGGATGTTGCGACCAAGCGCGTTGAAATCAAAGCGCACTCGACCAAAAAGCTTCACGCCAAACTCTACATTTTTTTGCCTGCGGGATTTTGTGAGCACAAACCCGGTGCCGTTATCACCGGTTCATCCAATCTCACCGCCGCCGGTCTCGGCGTCGAGGACGCGGCCACCAATTACGAGTTCAACGTCGTGATGCACGACTACGACGAGGTTTTGTTCGCCAAGAATGAGTTTGAAAAACTTTGGTCTGAAGGCGTTTCCGTTCTGCCGGAGGCCGTCAAGGGCGTCGTCAAGGAGAGCTATTTGCGGGACGACCTCACGCCGTTTGAACTCTACATTAAATTCCTGATTGAATACTTCGGCCCGGCCATCGAATACGATCCCAATTCGGAACGCGACCTGCCCAAGGGCCGCAAGGCGTTGAGCTATCAGGGCGACGCGGTGAATGACGGCTGGCTGAAATTGCAGAAGCACGGCGGTTTTTTTCTCGCGGATGTCGTCGGCCTGGGCAAAACCGTCGTCGCCACGCGCATCGCCAAGAAATTTTACTACCACAACGGCTTTCCCAATCATCGCTCGCGCATCCTGATTATCACGCCGCCGGCATTGCGGGAGAACTGGCAAAACGAGATGGAACTTTTCGGCCTCGATGATGCCGTCAAAATCATCAACAACGGCAGCCTGCATAAAATTCGTGACCCCGAACGCTTCGACCTCGTCATCGTGGACGAGGCGCACAAATTTCGCAACGACACCGCCGACGGTTACGACCTGCTCCAAAAACTTTGCAAAACGCGCACCAAAAACCGCCTGCCCGACGGTCACCCCGACGGCGAATTTGCGCGGAAAAAAGTCATGCTGATTTCCGCCACGCCGTTGAACAACCGGCCCGCCGACATCCGTAACCAGGTGTTGCTTTTTCAGGACGGCAAGGATTCGACCGTCATCGGCAATCTCCAGCATTTTTTCGCCCAGCGCATCAAGGAATATCAGGCCGCGACTAATCCGGTGAAAACGCCGGATAAAAAAGCAGCGCACGCCGCCGTCGCCCGCATCTACGAACAAATCCGCGAGCAGGTGGTTCAGCCGCTGACGGTGCGGCGCACACGCACGGACTTGGTCGAGGATAAACGGTGGAAAGCCGACCTCGACGCGCAGGGCATCATTTTTCCCAAAGTCGAAAAGCCGACGCCCATCCTATACGAATTGAATCCCGGCCTTGATGCCCTTTACGAACGCACCATGCGCTTGCTGGCGTTGCCGGATTCGGGCGGGCTGACTTACAACCGCTATCGCGCGATTGCGTTTCTGTCCAATCCCGCTTTGAAACAGAAATACGAGCGCGCCGACCTCGTCGCCACGCAGCTTGCCCGTATCATGAAAACAATGCTGGTCAAGCGATTGGACAGCAGTTTTATCGCGTTCAAAAAAAGCCTTGGCCGTTTTTGCGACGCCACGCACGCGATGCTGAAAATGTTTGAGCGTGGCACGGTCTATATCGCGCCCAGCCTGAATGTTTCCGATTACATCTTGGACGAGCGCGAGGACGAGTTGATCGCCGCCATCGCCGAGGCCAGCGAAACCGATCCCACCATCACGGTTTGCACACCCAAGGATTTCAAACCGGAATTCCTCAACGGCCTGAAACATGACGGCGCAATCCTCGACGAACTCGTCGCCGCGTGGGAACAAATCCAGGAAGACCCCAAGCTCGATAAATTTCTCGCGTGCTTGCGCGGCGAAAATGGCAATCAAAACCTGCTCACCAAACCGTTCAACGAAACCGGCAAGCTCGTCATTTTTTCCGAAGCGCGCGACACGACGCTGTATCTCACGGAAAAACTCAATGCCGCTGGTTTCGGCCCGGTGTTGACGGTGGATTCGCACAACCGCAGTGCCGTCATGCCCATCGTCCGCGCGAATTTCGACGCCAATGTTCCCATCGGCGACGCGGCCAACCGCAAGGATGACCACCACATTTTGATTTCCACCGAAGTTCTCGCCGAAGGCGTGAACCTCCACCGCGCCCATGTCATCGTCAATTATGATACGCCGTGGAACTCCACGCGCCTGATGCAGCGCATCGGCCGCGTCAACCGCATCGGCAGCACCGCCAAGGCAGTTCACATTTTCAATTTTTATCCCACGACCCAGGTTGACGACGACATTGACCTTCAGCGCAAGGCGTTCTTGAAACTTCAGGCGTTCCACACTGCGCTGGGCGAAGACAGCCAGATTTATTCACCGGATGAAGAGGTGGATAATTTCGGTTTGTTTGATCGCGCCATCGAAGAAGAGCGCGACGAACGCCTTCGTTTCCTGTCCGAACTCCGCGATTTCAAGGACGCTAACGAAGACGATTTCCGCCGCATTCGCAATTTGCCGCTCCGCGCCCGTTGCGGACGCATTGACGCCGGGCAGGCCGGACACACGCTCGCCTTCATCCGCGACGACCGCCGCGATGCGTTTTACCGGATCAATGGTGAACTGGTCGAAACCAGCTTCGTCGAAATGGCTCGCGCCTTTCGTGCCGAGGTGTCCGAACCCGCCGCGCCGTTGCCGGAAAAACATCACGAGCAAGTCATGTCCGCGCTGGAAGATTTCCGCACCAAACTCGCCGCCGATGCTGTCCGCGAGCGCGCCGTGGACCACACCGTCGGCCCAAACGAGCAAGCAGCCATCCGCGTGCTTGCCGCCGCGCAGGCCATGCCGAACATTTCGGCCAAGGAAAAAGCCTTGTTCGTCGCCGCGCAACACGCCGTTCGGCTCGCCAAGTTTCAGGATTTGCCGCGCAAGCTGAATGCGTTCCAGAAAGCCGTGAACAAAAAGCCGGTGACGATCGGCGTCTATCTCGACAAGCTGCTGGAAATCATCCGCACCTATCCGCTCGACGTGAACGAGCCGGACGCGCCCGCGCCATCCGCTCCGGCGGTGGATGCCAAGTTCATCCCTAAAATTATTTTGTCCGAATCCTTTGTTGCCAAATGAATCCAGCCGATTGCCAGCCAAAATTGCAGCGCAAATATCAGCGGGAAACCTGGCAGTCGCTTCTGCCGGAACTGCTGCCGGGCGTGGAAATGTTTGCCCAGCCGGTGGATTTTCCGCTCACCAGCGAATACGAGCGCGGCATCGCCACCGCCCGCCGCCAGTTCGGCGCGGCCACGCTCGCCGATGGCAAGCGTCTCGCGTTTTACGAAATTGAAGTCGCGCCGGACATTCAGCTTCAATCCAATCGCGTCGGCCTGCGCAGCCTCATCACCAAATGTATTGATGAAGTCAGCGCCCATGCCGTGCTCGCGTTTTTTGTGCAGCCCGGCAAATCGTTTTACCGGCTGACCTACGCCGCCAAGGAAAGTCGCTTGGGCGAAGACATGAAGATTCGCACCGAGCAGACCGCGCCGCGCCGGTTCACCTACATTTTGGGCGAGGGCGAATCCTGCCGCACTGCCGCCGAGCGTTTCGGCAAACTTCCCCGCAACACCAAAATCGCCGATCTCACCGAGGCGTTCTCCGTTGATCAACTCAACAAGGAATTTTTCGCCGATTTCCGCAAGGCGTTCGATGTCGTCGCCAAAGACATTCTCGCCCGCAACAAAAGCTGGGAGCAGCCCGCCGCCGAGCGCGAAACGCAAACCCTGCTCAACCGTCTGCTGTTCCTTTATTTCATCCAGCGCAAGGGCTGGCTTGACCGGCGGCGCGATTATCTCGTTGCCAATTTTAACCAGTTCCATCAGGACGATGCCGCCGGCACGTCATTCAATGACAAATTCCTGAAACCGTTTTTCGTCAAGCTGTCCACGGAGGATGCCTATTTTCCGAACTTGGAACTCGGCGACCTGCCGTTTTTGAACGGCGGCTTGTTCGACGATGAAATCGGATCGCTCACCGAGCGCGGGCGGATGAAAGTCGGCAACGCGGCGTTCCGGCACGTCTTTGACCATTTGCTCGAAGCCTACAATTTCACCGTGCGCGAAGACACGCCGCTCGATCAGGAAGTGGCGATTGACCCGGAAATGATCGGCAAGATTTTCGAGTCGTTGGTTCTCCAGCTTGAGCAGTCCGACACCGGCGGCAAAACTTCCCGGCACGACACCGGCAGCTACTACACGCCGCGCCCCATCGTCCATTACCTGTGCCGCGAAGGTCTGCGCGCGTGGATGGAGCAGTCTTCTCCCTCAAATCGTCAATCGGAAATCGCCAATCGGAAATCGGATGACTGGCCGGCGCGGTTGGAAAAACTCTTTGCGCTTGATGCGTCCGACGGCATTGACGATGACGAACGCGCCCAGCTCAACGAATTGCTGACGCCCGACGAGGCGCGGACGCTGCTCGACCGGCTGGACGATTTTCGCGCGTGCGATCCGGCGGTGGGTTCAGGCGCGTTCCTCGTCGGCCTGCTGCACGAACTCGTCAATCTGCGCCGCCTGTGCGAATCCCGCTCGCGCGGCAAAGACCCGGCGCTGGATATTGAATGGCTTTACGAAACCAAAAAGCGCGTCATTGAAAACGTG
>Ga0164241_10001619_pt1 | contig 26956 bp, 27 predicted proteins | sample OricomyardsoilBY_FD_108780 | JGI IMG/M metagenome (GOLD analysis project Ga0164241, IMG submission 108780) | Backyard soil microbial communities from Emeryville, California, USA - Original compost - Back yard soil (BY) | ecosystem: Environmental > Terrestrial > Soil > Unclassified | place: USA... | reverse complement strand
GGGCTTCGGATTTTTCTGCTCCAAGCCCGCCACCGGCTTCGCGCCGTTCGCGGTGACACCTGACGAGCTCGGTGATGCCTGGCGCGACGGAAGGCTCGCCGGCACGATGCACGTGACGCTCGACGGCCAGCGCGTCGGCGACACCGAAACCGGTCCTGACATGCACTTCTCGTTCTTCCAGCTGATCGAGCACATCTGCAAAACCCGTCGCTTCGGCGCCGGTACGATCCTGGGCAGCGGCACGATCTCGAACCAGGCCGCGGAGCGTGGCATCAGCTGCCTCCAGGAGCGGCGCGCGCTCGAGACGATCGCGAGCGGCGCCGCGCGGACCCCGTTCTTGAAGCCGGGCAACGAGGTGAGCGTCGAGCTGCGGCTGTCCGACGGTCGGGCGCCGTTCGGCAAGCTGGTGCAGCGGGTGGTAAGCCCATGAAATTATGGAGCTATTGGCGCAGCAGCTGCGCTTACCGCGTGCGCATCGCGCTCGGTCTCAAAGGCTTGGCGTTCGAATACGCGACCGTCCACCTGACTCGCGACGGCGGCCAGCAGCACACAGCGCCGTTCGGCGAACTCAATCCGCTGCGCCAGGTGCCGGTGCTCGAGGTCGACGAAGACGGTGAGCGCGTGGCGCTGGTGCAGTCGATGGCCATCATCGAGTACCTCGACGAGCGTTTTCCAGAGCCTGCTTTGCTGCCGAGGTCGGCGGCGGCGCGCGCGCACGTGCGGGCCCTGGCCGAGAGCATCAACTCCGGCATTCAGCCGCTGCAAAATACCGACACGTTTCGAGAGCTGAAGCAGCACGGAATCGACGGCGAGCCGTGGGCGCGGCTGTTCATCGCCAAGGGCCTGGCCGCGCTGGAGCGCATGGCGGCGCCGCGCGCCGGGGCGTTCCTGTTCGGCGACCACGTCAGCCTGGCCGACGTCTTTTTGGTACCTCAGCTGTACAACGCGCGACGCTGGCAGGTCCCGCTCGCCGCTTTCCCGACACTCGTCCGCGCCGACGAAAACGCGCGCGCGCTGCCGGCCTTTCGCGACGCCGCGCCCGAGGCGCAGCCCGACGCCGAAACGGCGTAGGGGCGCGCGGCGCCGGCGCTTGAGGCGAGCGCCTCGAGGTGGAACACTAAGCTTTGCATGCCCCAGGTCGAGCCGCTCGGCATCTTAGGCATCGAAGGCGTGCACTATTACGTGCGCGACCTCGAGCGCAGCCGCCAATTTTACGTCGATCGGCTGGATTTCTCCGAGATCGGTGAGAGCAGCTCCGCCCTCACCCGCAGCGGGCGCCAGCGTTCGGTCGCGTTTCAGGCGGGCGCCTACGTCGTCGTCTGCTCGACGCCGGAAGGCGCAGGCGGGCGCGCCGAGCGCTTCTTGAAACGTCACCCCGACGGTATCGGCACCGTCGCCTTTCGGGTCGAAAGCGCGGCGCGTGTCTTCGAGCTCCTCGAGCGGCGCGGCGGCACTCCGATCGGCGAGATCGAGCGCTTCGACGACGCGAGCGGCACGCTCGAGACATTTTCGATCACGACGCCGTTCGGGGACACCACATTTCGCTTCAATGAGCGTCAGGGCTACGCCGCCTTGCTGCCGGGTTACGACATGCACGACCCGGTGCGCGGCGGGCAAAACAGCGCCGGCATTTTGCGGGTCGATCACGTCACCACCAACTTCCAGACGATGATGCCGGCGCTGCTGTGGCTGGAGTACGTGCTGGGCTTTCAGCGGCTGTGGGACGTGCAATTTCATACCCGCGACGCGGCGCGCTTCGAGCTGCGCGACGGCTCGGGGCTGCGCTCGGTGGTGATGCACGACCCACGCTCCGCCATCAAATTCGCGAACAACGAGCCGTATCGGCCGAATTTCAAGGCTTCGCAGATCAACACCTTCAACGAGGAGCACCGCGGCGACGGCATCCAGCACCTCGCGCTGGAGGTTTCGGACCTGCTCGGCTCGGTGCGCAGCTTGCGCGCGCGCGGCGTGGAGTTCATGCGCACCCCCGGCACCTACTACGACGCGCTGCCGCGGCGCCTCGAGGACCTCGGCATCGGCGCGCTCGACGAGGACCTCCGCGAGCTGCGCGAGCTCGAGATCTTGGTCGACGGGCACGGCGAGGGCTCGTACATGCTGCAGATCTTCATGAAAGACTCGGCCGGCCTCTACCAAGACGTCGGGGCGGGGCCCTTCTTCTACGAGCTCATTCAACGCAAGGGCGACCAGGGCTTCGGCGCCGGGAACTTCCGAGCCCTGTTCGAGAGCATCGAGCGCGAGCAAGAGGCGCTCTCCAAGAAAGGCGTCTAAAATGCTGGAACGGCGGAGCTTGGGCTCGATTCCAGAGGCGCCCCACACCCAGCTGCGGGCCGGCGACGGGCGGCTGCTCTACGAGCACTGCATCACCCGCCAGGGTTTCGACGGCCCTTACACCATCGCCTACCACGAGCGGCGTCCTCACGAAGCCCAGCCCGCACCCGACGCTCCGGCGGCGCTTCCGCCCGCTGATCGCCGGCCGGAACGCCTGCTCCGCCGTCACTACCAGGCGCCGGCGGCGCTTTCGCTGGAGCCGTTTCCACGGCACCGCGGCCGTCTGCTCGAAAACGCCGACGTCGCGCTGAGCGTGGCGATGCCGACCCGCAGCGACTCGGCCTACTTCGCCAACGCCGACGGCGACGAGCTGTACTTCATTCACACCGGCTCCGGCACCCTGCGCACGCTGCTCGGCGACGTCCGCTACCGCGCCGGCGACTACGTCTACGTGCCGCGCTCGCTCCTGCATCGCTTCGTCCTCGACGCCGGCAGCTCCCAGCACTTCCTCGTCGTCGAGCTGCGGAAGCCGCTCGGGTTACCGGCCCGCTACCGCAACGACGTCGGGCAGCTGCGCCTGGATGCGCCCTACACGCACCGGGATTTCCGAGGGCCGGAGCTGGCGCCGCCGCGCGACGAAAACTTACGGGATTTTTGGGTAAAAACCGCGGGCACGCTCCAGAAATACCGGCTCGAAGCCTCGCCGCTGGACGTCGTCGGCTGGGACGGCAGCCTCTACCCTTTCGCGCTGTCGATCGACGCGTTCAAGCCCAAGGTCGGCAAGGTGCACTTGCCGCCACCCGTGCACGCCACGTTCGAGGCGCCGGGCGTCTTGATCTGCAGCTTCGTGCCACGGCCGCTCGACTTTCACGAGCGCGCGGTGCCCTGCCCGTATCCGCACTCGTCGGTCGATGTCGATGAAGTCTTGTTTTACTCACGCGGCAACTTCACGTCGCGGCGCGGCGTTGGACCGGGCAGCATTTCGCATCACCCGCGCGGCATTCCTCACGGCCCCCACCCCGGCGCCTATGAAGCCAGCATCGGCGCGAAATCCACCGACGAGCTGGCGGTCATGCTCGATTGCACGGAGCCGCTCACGCGCAGCGCGCTCGCGGAGAGCCTGGAAGACGGCGACTATCACGGCAGCTTCGTCGCACCCGCCGGCAGCCACTCGACCGGTTGATCGCGTAGCCAGGTGCGCTGGCGGCGGGCGAAGACGCGCGTCGCGCGCACGATCGCGCTCGGGTCGACAGCGGCGCCGCTCGCGAGCGCCTCGAAAACCTGCCGATATCCGACCGATTGCATCGCGCGCGCCTCGCCGAAGCCGCGCGCGATCAGGCTTTGCACCTCGTCGACCCAGCCCGCGTCGAGCATCGCCTGAACCCGGCGCGCGATCAGCTCGTCTTGCTCCGCCCGCTCGCGCGCCACTCCGATGAAGCGCGCCGAGAAGCGAGGGGCGCGAAAACCGTGGGCGGCTTGGAGCTGGCTCATCGGCGTGCCCGTCAGCTCGTACACCTCGAGCGCGCGGCTCACGCGCACGAGGTCGTTGGGCGCCAGGCGCGCGGCGCTGACGGCGTCGACCTCGGCCAGCCGCGCGTGGAGCGCTGCTCGGCCTTCGGCTTCAGCCAAGGCGCGGTGCCGCGCGCGTAGCGCGTCGTCGCCGCGCGGCGCCTCCGCCAACCCGTAGATCAGGGCCCGCACCCACAAAAACGTGCCGCCGCAGACGATCGGCACGCCCCCGCGGGCCCGAACGGACTCGATCGCACGCGTCGCCTCATCGGCCCAGCGCGCGGCGTCCCAATTCTCGAGCGGGTCGGCGACGTCGAGCAAATGGTGAGCGACCTGGGCGCGTTCTTCGGCGCTCGGCTTGCCGGTGCCGATGTCGAAGCCGCGATAGATCTGCATGCTGTCGGCGCTGATGATCTCGCCGCCGAGGCTCTGCGCCAGCCCGAGCGCGAGCGCGCTCTTGCCCGACGCGGTCGGGCCGACGATGCAGAGCAAGCCGCTCAACGCCGGCCTACTTTGCGCTCCAGCTCGGCGTAGCTCAAAAACGTCACCACCGGGCGCCCGTGCGGGCAGTGGCCGGCGAAATCCGCGTCGTCGAGCGCGACGAGCAGCGCCTTGGCCTCGTCGCCCGAGATCGCGTCGCCGGCGCGAATCGACCCGTGGCAGGCCATCGTCGCCAGGGCCAGATCGACAGCGTCCGAAAAACCACGACCGCCGCCGCGCGACACCTCGGTCAGCAGATCTCGCAGCAGGCGCTCCGGGCTGGCTCGCGAGAGCAGGCGCGGCACGGCGTGGATACTGAGCGAGCTTTGTCCGCGAGCGCGCACGTCCAGCCCGACTTCGGCGATCTCGCGTTGCCGCTCTTCGACCAGCTCGAGCTCGGCGGGGCTCACGTCGATCACGAGCGGGAACAGCAGCGCCTGCGCCGGCACCGAGCGCGCCTGATACTGGCGAATCAAGCGCGTGAACGTCACGCGCTCGGCGGCGGCGTGCTGATCGAGCAGGTAGATGCCGTCTTCACCCTCGCAGATGAGGTACGTCATGCGCAGCTGCGCGATGAAGCGCAGGCTCGCCCACGGCACCTCGGGGCGCGGCCGAATCGGGGCCGTCGCATGATCGCGCACCGCCAGCAGCGATGGGTCGGCCACGCTCGGCGTCGCCTGAGCCGTAGCGACGCGCGCGGTAGCCGTCAGCAACGCGTGCAACGGCAGCTCCAGCTCGAGCTTCGGCGGCGGCGGTTGCGGCAGCTCCTCTTTCAAGGGCACGATCGCGGGCTCGGCGCGCGGTGCCGCGCTGCGGCCCCACGCCGCGCGCGACACCGGCGGTAACGAAAACGCGCTGACCAGCGCCTTCGAGAGGATTTGATACACGGCGTCGCTGGTGGCGCGCGGATCGGCGAAGCGCACCTCGGCTTTTTGCGGGTGCACGTTCACGTCCACCAGCTCCGGCGCGAGATCGATGTACACGACCCCGCGCGGGTAACGACCACGCTCGAGCACGCTCCCGTAAGCCTGGGCGATCGTCACCAAAACTGCCCGGTCCCGCACCGGACGCCCATTGACGAGGATGGTGAGCCCACCCGCGCCGGCCCGGGCGTGCTCGGGTCGCGACAGGTGCGCTTCGACCCGCAGCGGGCCGCGCTCGCCCTCGCATGTCGCCAGGTCGTCGAGCTCGCACACCTGGCGCACCCTTTCCGCGCGCTCGCCGGCGCGCAGCAGGTCGCGCACCTTACGGCCGTCGCGCGTGAGGGTGAAGGTGATGTCGGGCCGCGACAGCGCCGCTTGCTCGACCGCCTCCGTGACGTGGCCCGACTCCGTACCGGTCGAGCGCAAGAACTTGCGACGCGCCGGCACGTTGTAAAACAGATCGCGCACCTCCAGCTGCGTACCGCTCGGCATACCGACGGGCTCGGCCGCGACCAGCTTGCCGCCTTCGATTTGCACCAGCGCCCCCACGTCGCTCTCGCGCGTTCGCGTCCGCAGCGTAAACCGGCTCACGGACGCGATCGTGGGCAGCGCTTCGCCCCGAAAACCGAAGGTCGCGACCCGCGTCAAATCGGCGAACGTGCGCAGCTTGCTGGTGGCGTGCCGCTCGACGGACAGGCGCGCGTCGGCCTCGCTCATGCCGAAGCCGTCGTCGGCGACGCGCAGCAACGTGATGCCGCCGCCCTCGATTTCGACGTCGATTCGCGACGCCTCGGCGTCGAGCGCGTTTTCGATCAGCTCTTTGACCGCGCTCGACGGCCGCTCCACCACTTCACCGGCCGCGATCTGGCTGGCCAGCTCGGGCGGCAAGACGGCGACGCGCGAGCTCGACATGCGCCGCGACTATATCAAGCCGGCGCGCTCGGCGGCTTCGGCCACGCCACCGCCGGTCCAAATATCGGCTTCGAGCTGGTGCTTGGCGGCGGCTTTCACCTCCGCCGGCGCCTGCGCCATCGCGTAGCTCTCGCCGGCGCGCTGCAGCATCGGCACGTCGTTCATCCAGTCGCCGACCGCGACCACGTCATCGAGCCCGACGCCGTAGTGTTGCGCCAACCAGGCGACCGCCGTTCCCTTGTCGACGCCGTCGGCGCGCACGACCATGCCCCACGAGCCGGCCAGGTCCTCACGGCGCACCTCGAACACGATGTCTTGCAGGCCGGGCACGCAGTCGACCGCGCGGTCCATGCCCATGATGCACTCTTGTTCGCCCATCAGCACCAGCGCCGCGACGTTCGTCTCGCTCTCCCAAGCGCCGGGATGAACCACGTCGGGCACCTGGTGACGCTGATCGGACCAGCTGCTCAGGTAATTGAGGAAGCGCTCGCCGCGCGCGTCGTGGATCACCCGATCGCCGGAGAACATGAACGCGGCGGGGCGGAACATACTGAGCGCCTCACGCACGTAGCTGCGGGCCTCTTTCGAGATCGCCGAGCAGCTGAGCTCGCCGCGGGTGTGGAGGTCGAAGATGTGGCTGCCGTCGATGCAGGCCACGGGGCCGACGAGCCGGAACACGGCCGCGATCTCGCGGGTGCCGGAGAACATGCGCCCCGTACACAGCGCGACCGGAACCTGCTTGCGCAGCAGCTCGCGTATCGCGAGCGCGTCACGAGGGTGAACCACACCCCCCGCTCCAACGAGCGTTCCGTCGATGTCAGTAACGAAGAGCTTCGTCAGCTCGCCGGGCTCACAGGCGCCGCCGGGTACACCGACACGCGCTTCTTGGTCTTGCTCTCATGCTCGTAAGCCACGACGCCGTCGATCAGGGCGAACAGCGTGTAGTCTTTGCCGAGGCCGACGTTGCGACCGGGGTTCAAGGTCTGGCCGACCTGGCGCACCAAGATGCCACCGGCGCGCACGCTCTCGCCGCCGTACACCTTGACGCCGCGATACTGCGCGTTCGAACCACGACCGTTACGCGTTGAGCCGCCGCCTTTTTTATGAGCCATGGCTTTATCCCGTTACTCCGGTGATCTTCACCGCGGTGAAACCTTGACGGTGACCGGCCTTGCGCCGCGAGCGCTTGCGCTTGCGGAACTTGAAGACGATGAGCTTCGGGCCGCGACCGTGCTGCACGATCTCGCCTTCGACCGCCGCACCGGCAACCTTCGGTGTGCCGAACTTCGGGGCGTCGCCGCCGATCATCAGCACGTCGTCGAACTTAACTTTGTCGCCGGGGTTGCCGGCCAAGAGCTCCACCTGAACGGTGTCGCCTTCGGCAACTCGGTACTGCTTTCCGCCGGTGCGGATGACTGCGTAGGCCATGGGAGTGTGGGCGGCGGAACCTAGTCCATGCCCCCCCGACTCGCAAGGAGGGCGCGACGAAAATCCTTGCCATGATACTGAACGTTTGGTTGGGCCCGACGAAATCTGAATTTTTCGGCCGTTTCGGCCCGCGAAGGCCGACAGGGCCGGCAAGCCACCTCTGCAAGAGCAGCTTGCCGACCCTCCCGTCACCTCCCCCTGTCTCCGGTCCCCCCCGCGCTCAGCGCGCCCCCCCGTTTCCCCGTCTTGGACGGTGTCGGCGCGGAGTGGAACGCCGGCGGACCGTCCGAAGCTTACGTGGCTCAGGCGAAGTCGGCGATCAGACCGCTCACCGCCGCGTTTTCTTTGTCGACCAGCGTCGCCGCCCATTGGGTGGTGCGGTCCGTCGTCTGCTCGGACTGCTCGATGCGCGCCTTGGCATCGTCGATTTCCGAGCGCGATTCCTCCCCCTTGCCCGCCGCGCTCTTGGCGGCCGCGCGCGCGTGCTCGCCGTCGGACCCGCTGACGACTTTGCCGACCGGCGCCGCCAGCGGCTCGAGCGCCTGCCCGAAGGCCTGGCTCTGCGTCGTCTTGAGCGCAACCTGCAGCAGCTTATCGTCGCCCGTCTTGAGCGCGCTCGTGATGCTCCCGTGCTGGTCGATGGTGCCGTAGACGCTGGCCGCGCCGCCCGCGATCGCCAGCGAGCCCTGCGCGATCGCTCCCCAAAAGACCTTGTCAGCCGCGTCGTGCATTTTGCTCACCTCTTCAGCGAGCGCAGCTTGGTAGTCGTCGCGCGCTGCCTGCAGCCGCTCGTGGTCGGCTTGACGCTCGATGGCTTGCGTATCCAGTACCAACATCGCAAGCGAGCCGCCGGCGGTGGTGAGCAAATCTGCAGGGTCGATGGGCGAGAACGTCGCGGCATTGGAGGTTCCGATACTGTTGATGGTCATGCGACACCTGAAAAAGTGCTGAGAACGCGGTCGACCGAGCTCTGGTGGTTGACCAGCCCTTCGCTGGCCGCGTCGAACGCCGCTTGCTGCTGATCGAGCGCCGTCGAGAGCAGCCGGATGGCGTCGTCGATGTCGAGGTTCGTGAGGTCTTGCAGCCCTCCGGCGGAGCGCGCGTCGGCTTGCGCATTACCCGCGATCTTGTCGTAAGCGCCCTTGGCGACCGAGGTCGCGCCCGCGCCGACCTTCGCCGCGCCGGCCGTAACCCCGGCGACTAGCTTAACCATGCTCGCGCCCTTCTTGACGGTGTCGCTCACTTGGAGGAGCCCGCGCGCGTCGCCGCAGCAAAGGGCAGCGCCGGCCGCGACGATGCCGATGCCGAGCGCGACCTCGGGAGGAATGCCCAGCTCTTCGGCGTGCTGCGCCGCGATGCTGGTCGCGGTCGCGATCACCGCCAACACCGCCGCCGCGCTACCGCCGGACAAGACGACGGCGGCGGTCGCGGCCAGCACCGAGGCGATCGCGCCGATATCACCGTTGAGCACGCCGGAAATCGCGCCAAAAATTCCGGACTTGTGCTGCGCCTCTCTGGCCTTCTCGATCGCCTCGCGGACTTGCTCGCGCAGCTTCGTCAGCTGCTCGAAGCTGGCGTCGACGGACTCCTTGGCGGAGTCCATTTGGGTGAGCTTGCTGAACACGACCAGCGCCAGCAGACGCTCTTCGGGCGTGACCATCGACGGTCCCTCGACGCCCCAGCTTTGCGGCGGCAGAGTGCGCGCCGCGGACACTTGTTGAGCTCCTGACATGGCGCGCCTCACACGATGTTGCGAATCGCAGTGTCGGTCGTGTCGTTGCTGCTCTTGATCAGCTGCGACGCGAGGTCGGCGCTGTGGTCGATGTTCGACTTGATCTCGTTGATGCGGATCATCGCCAGCTGCTCGTTGTGACTGGCGTTGTCGGACAGACTGCTGAGCGACTCCCGCCAGTCCCCGACCTCTTGATTGTCGAACGTTTCGGGTCCGGTGGGGCGAAGCGGGCGCGTGTCTTCCTCCCCCGGTCCGGGCACGGGCAGCGCGTCCCAACCTTCTTGGCGCTCCGTGAGGCGGTCCATTTGTTCGGCTTTCGACTGCGTGTCGTCCGCGAAGTCCTTGACCGCGTCGACCAAGTCCTTGAACTCGGGGATGCCGTCGTATTTCGCGATGAACGCTTTTACGTCTTCGTTGAGCTGCGGCATTCCGTCCGTGCTCTTGGCTGCCTTCGACAGCTCATCCCTGATCACGGCGACGTCTTGCAGCATCTCCCCGCGCGTGGTTTCGAAGTCCATCGCCCCCCGCAGCTGCCCGTACTGTGTTTCTTGCTGGCTCGCGACCCACGCCAGGATCGCGGCGTCGCTCATGTAGTTGCTTTGAACGCCGTTCGACATTCGCCATCTCCTTCTCGTTCAGCTCACTGCGAGCTGCGCATGCGGACTGGTCGGCCGCGCGCGAACGCGGTTGCTCGAAAAGCAACGGCGCTGAAAGAAAAGGGGTCGGCGTGCGCTCACGGGGCAGATTGTGGGTGCAGACCGTCCGACGAGCCGAAACACTAAAGCCGCTATCCGCCCCTGCCGCTTCTGTCTATGCTCAGAGGCTCGAATGTTAGGGCGTTCGTCAGTCGTTCTGTTGGTGGTCGCGGTGCTGGCCACCACGGCCGTGGCTCACGCCGCTCCGCCGAAGCCGAAGGCCAAGGCCGCCACTGCCAAATCCAAGCCTGCTCCCGCCAAGCCCAAGAAGGGCAAAGAGAAGGACAAGGACAAGGACAAGGACAAAGAGCCGGAGACCGACGGAGCCGAAGCCGACGCGCCCGACCGCCCCAGCGCCGCCGAAGACGCCAAGAACGCCACCAAAGAAGAGGGCGTGAAGAGCGCCGGCACCAGCGCCGCCAAGAACCCCGACGGCAGCGTCAAAGTCAAAGAAGACAAGGCCGACAAGGAAGGGGTGAAGACCTACAAGTTCGAGACGGTCGAGGTGGAAGGCCGCCTCAAGTCGCCGCAGGTCATCTACTTTCTGCGCCGTGTCCGCGCCGAGTTCGATGCGGGCGCGCTCGGTCACCGTTCGTTCTTGGGTGAGCTCTCCGATTCGCGGCGGAGCGCCGCCTTCCGATGAGCCGAAGCCAGATCCCGATCGTGAGCCTGCGCACCGCCGCCATCTGGGGCACGACCGTGCTCGTGGCCGACAACCTCACGCCCGGTCGCTCCCTGCAGATCGGCGACGGCGAAGGCGCGGTCGTGGCGCGGCCCGACAATGCCGCCGTTGCCGAGCAGCCGATCCGCGCCGTCGGCAACGGTTGGGAGCTCGACTGTCGCGGCGCGACCGGCGGCGAGGTGCACTTGCGCGGTCGCCAAGAAGATCCCGCCGATCTGGGCCGCACCGGGGCGCCGATCCCGATCGTGGCCGGTGACTACGGGCTCATCCAGTACGGCAACTTCGGCGTCTTCTTTCAATTCTCTGACGTCGTGCCGCCGATGGCGCGCCGGCGGCGGCTCGATCTGAGCCTGCTGTTCTCGTTCTTGTTCGCCGCCGTCGCGGTGCTGGGCGCGCTGGCGCTGTTCTGGGCGACTCAAACGCCCGAGCGCGTCCCGCCGCCGCTCGAGCTCACCAGCCAGGCCGAGCTGATGCTGCAGTTCAACCTGAAGCAAGAAGACCTGATCCCCCCGCCGCAAGCCGGCAAGGCCGAAGAAGACAAGGGCTCCGGCGTCAAAGAGCCGGGCGCCAAAGATCCGAAGCCGCAAGGCGGCGGCAAGAAGGTCAAGGGCGACGAAGGCAAGCTCGGCAAGAACGGCGAGGCCAAAGAGACGCGCCAAACCGGCGACATCAAGGCGGGCCTCGGCGGCATGGCAGAGGCGCTCTCCAGCGACGTCGGCGACGAGGTCAAAAAGACGCTCGGCACCATCAGCTCGGTGGCGGACGCGCTCGGTGGCTTGCGCTCGGACGACATCGTGCTCGGCGCCGGTAGCGGCACGGGTCTGCATGGCGCCGGTCCCGCCGGCGGCGGCACCGTCGAAGGCGGCGTACCGTTCGGCTCCGGCACCCTCGACACCGGTTGGGGACCCGGGCGCGGCGGCGGCTTCGGCAGCGGCGCGGGCGGCCCCGGCGGTCGCGGGCTCGGCGGTAACGGTCGCGGCGGCCTGGGTAGCGGAGACGGCAGCGGCAGCGCCGGCGACGGCGAACGCAAGGTCGCGGGCGCGCAAAAAGCCGCCGCCGGTCAGGGTCTCACCCCGGCGCAGATCTCGCGCGTGGTGATGTCGCGGATGGGCGCCTTTCAAGCCTGCTTCGAGATGGCGTCGGCGCACGACCCCACGCTCAAAGGCAACGTGGGCATCGCGTTCAGCATCTCACCGGGCGGCGACGTGTCAGCGGCCAACGTCTCCGGCTCGTCGCTCAAGAACCCGCGCGTCGAAGGCTGCATGCTGCGCACCTTCCAGCGGCTGCACTTCCCGGCCGCCGACAAGCCCACCAACGCCGCTTTTCCGTTCGCGTTCCGCGCCTCCAAGAAGTAACGGCGCCAGCCTGGCACGCAGCTGGCATCGCGCTCCCTGCATCCTGCTCCCGAGACAAATCATGCGACGATTCCCGCTGTTTCGTGCTCGCGCCCGAGGGGCCTCTCGCCCCAACGCGGGGTCTATTACCCCCATGCTCTGCGCGCTCGCTGTCGGCGCCACCCTCAGCATCGGCTGCGGCTCCGATGACTACGAAGAGAGCCTGCCGACGCTTCAGGTCGGCATGACGCCGGCGGTCGCGCCCATCTACGACGACGGCGAGATGCAGATCTACGAGGTCAAGAAGGGCATCGCCTTTCCGATCCTCGCTCCGAGCGCGCCCGCGCGCGAGGAGCTGAATCGAACGAAGGTACAACCGTACGGCCGCCAGCCGTGGGTCACGACCGAAGACATCGAAGTCCAGGTGTCGTGGACGATCACCAACCTCGACGACGAAGAGCACACGCTGGAGCTGCTGGTCGACCCGTGGAACGAGTTCGGCCGCTATTATCCGGGCTTGCAGCTGACCGACGCCGACGACGAAGAATACATGCCCAACCTCTCGGGCATCGACAAGCGCTACCCCGTCGGTCCGCGGTCGAGCGGCGAGAAGTCGCGCATGCACGGCACGTACGCCTTCTCCGATCTCGAAGAGATGGCCATCGATCTCGCGACGGTGATGAGCTTGCTCAAAGATCCGCCCCCGACCGAGGGCGACGCCGACGAAGATCCGACCGTCGTGTACGCCAACCACGCCTTCCACTGGCAAAATCGCTCCTACCGCGATCCGCTGACCCAGAGCTGGGTGCCGAAGGTCGTCGCGGGGCTCACCGGCCTCGACATCGGCTTCCGCACGTCCGAGCCGGTGAACATGGCGATCGAGGTCGCGGTCGAGGTCGTCGACAAGAACGGCAAGCGCGTGCGCCGCGAAGGTGACGAAGACCAGGCGCTGCTGCGCCCCACCGACAAGATCATCACTGTCGGCGTCGCGCCGCCCTGACTCGCGACGGCTGGGCAGAGGCGCGGGGTGTGGCCGGTCGGGCCGTGGGTGGCGGCCTTTCACGCCCCAGCAGCTTCTGCGAGGCAGGCTGCGAGGCGGCAGCCCACGATCCGAAGGATGCGCCGGTCGGTGACGCGCACCGCCCGCTCGGGCTTGGGATGGGTGGGCCGAGCTCCTGTTTCCGGGCGGCTCGCGAGCAGCGGCTCGCTCGGCGGCGACTTCGGCGGGCGCGGCGAGGCGGCGGCGGCGGCGGCGGCGGCCGGTGCTGACGACCGTGGCAGGCGATGCTAAGAGCGCCGGTCATGAGCCGGATTTACCGAACGCTTCCGCCCGAGGGCACTCGTCTGGGTATCGCTTTTTCGGGGGGCCTGGACACCCGCTGCGCGGTGGCGTGGTTGAGCCGCAGCGGCATGAAGGTCTACGCCTACACCGCGGACCTGGCTCAGCCCGACGAGAAAGATCCGAAGACGATCCCGGCCGTGGCGCTCGAGCACGGCGCGGTCGAAGCGCGCCTCATCGATTGTCGCGCGGCGATGGTGCAAGAAGGGCTGACCGCGATCCAGTGCGGCGCCTTCCACCTCTCGAGCGGCGGCAAGAAGTATTTCAACACCACCCCGCTCGGCCGCGCCGTGACCACGACCGCCATCATCCGCGCCATGCGCGAAGACGACGTGCACGTGTTCGGCGACGGCAGCACCCACAAGGGCAACGACATCCAGCGGTTTTATCGCTACGGCATCCTGACCAACCCGAACCTGAAGATCTACAAGCCCTGGCTCGATCAAAAGTTCGTGGACGCGTTCGGCGGCCGCAAAGAGATGAGCGAGTACCTGGTCAAGGTCGGCCTGCCTTACACGATGAGCACCGAGAAGGCGTACAGCACCGACTCGAACGTGCTCGGCGCGACCCACGAAGCCAAAGACCTCGAGCAGCTCGACAAGGGCCTGCACATCGTCGACCCGATCATGGGCGTCGCGCATTGGAAGAAAGACGCCAAGATCGAGCCCGAAGAGGTCGAGCTCACCTTCGAGCGCGGCCTGCCGGTCGCGATTTCGGGCAAGCGCTACGGCTCCGCGTTCGAGCTGTTCAGCGAGCTGAACCGCATCGGCGGACGCCATGGGCTGGGCATGAGCGACCAGATCGAGAACCGCGTGATCGACGCCAAGAGCCGCGGCATCTACGAGGCGCCGGGCATGGCCCTGCTCAACGTCGTTTACGAGCGGCTGCTGTCGGCGATCCACAACGAGAATACGCTCGACCTGTACTTCACGCTCGGGCGCAAGCTCGGCCGCATCTTGTACGAAGGCAAATGGTTCGACCCCGAGGCGATGCTGCTGAAAGACGGCCTGACGCGCTGGATCGCGCCCAGCATCACCGGCTCCGTCAAGCTCGAGCTACGCCGCGGCGACGACTACTCGATCTTGTCGACCCAGGCCGAGTACATGGCGTACGGCCCCGAGAAGCTGTCGATGGAGCGCGTCGAAGACGCGGCGTTCACGCCCGCCGATCGCATCGGCGCGCTCGAGATGCAAAACCTGTCCGTGACCGACAACCGCAGCTTCTTGGTGCACCACCTCGACAGCGTGGCGCGGCTCGGCGCCGCGCCCGACGCGCTGGCGGGCCTGCTCGGCTCGAGCAAAGACGAAAAGTAGCCCGAGCTTACGGCGCGAGCAGCTGCGATATCAGCGGTGTGAGCTGCTCGCGCGGCAGATTGCCGGCGACGTCGAGCTCCCCATCGCGCTCGGTCACGCGGAGCTGGGCGAGGCCGGAGAGCCCCGGTTCTTTGGCCGCGTCGGACAGCATGCGCTCGATGAGGGCGCGCGCGTCGCGGCAGCGCGCCGCGTCCTGGCAGTAGAGCGCGCCGTGTAGCCGCACGTCTCGCTCCACGTTCACGGCCACGCCGAGCGCCTGCACACCTGGCAACGGCAGCAGCGAGCCGGTCAGCGCGCTGAGCACGAGCTGGCTCGGCCCGAGCTTGCGGCGCACGGTGGCGTGGACCGCGCTGCGCAGCCGCGCCGCTTCGTCGCTCACGGCGGCGCCGGAGGCGGCGTCGACCACGGCTCGGAAATACTCGCCGCCGCTCAGCACGAACAGGCCGTCGGCACGGATCGCGACCTCGCCGAGCGGCTTGGCCTGGGCGCGCACCGATTGAAAGGCTCCGAGCCGCGAGCGCGCGGGAACACCGCCCCGCTTTCGGATCACGGCTTCCGCGCAGCGCAGCACCGGCTCCGGCTCGAGCTCGGTCTCGGCGACCAGCGCGAAATCCGGGCTCTGGCCGGGCTCGCTCGGCGGCACCGCCAGCGCGACCTTGCGCAGCCCGAGCAGCGGCTCGAAGCCGCACAGCTCGCGCAGGCCGAGCAAGCTACCGGCGCCGGCGCGCAGCAGCTCCTGAGCCGCGCTCGCCCCGAGCCCGGCCACGTCGACGGTGACGAGCAAGCTCGGCCCCGGCGGCACGGCTTGGGTCACCTCGACAGCGTGACGGGCGACCGGCGCGCCTCGCTCGGCGCCGCGCACCAGCCAGCCGCTCGCCGTGAGCCCGAGCGCGAGCAAGAGCCAGCTCAGCCGCTGGACGCCCGCGGAGCTCGGCTTGGGCGCGATCATGAGCGAAACGCCAGGCTAACCCGTGTCGCCGGCGCGACGACCGGCGGTGCGCCGGCGACCTTCCGGACGCATCGGAAACTGCCGGCGATCGAGCGGCGCGCGCCGCGAGACCAACGAGCGCTGACCGGCCTGCTCCCGGAACAACTTCGCGGCCGCCTCCAGCGTCTCGGGTTGCTCTTCACGAAAGGTCCGCGCGTGCTCGGCGCACAGCGCGATCACGCGCTCCTCGAGCAAGAAGCGCTGCAGCCGCCCGCTCGAATCGGCAGCGAGCGACAGATTTTCGCAGATTTCACAGCGTCGGGCCATGCTCTCCACCCTGCCGCTCCGGCCGATGGGGGCCAACTTTTCGGCGGGTCAGCCGCGCGCTCGAACCTTGGCTTCGACCCAGCGAATCACGTTTTGCTCGACGGGGCGGCCCAAGAACCGCGCCAGCTCCTGGATGCCGGTCGGGCTCGTAACGTTGACCTCGATCAGCTTTTCACCGATCAGGTCGAGACCGACGAAATACAGGCCGTGCTCGACGAGCTTCGGCCCGACCGCCGCCACCACCGCCGCTTCCCCCGCCGTGAGCTCGGTCGGCTCGACGGTGCCGCCGGCGTGGATGTTGGCGCGCACGTCGTCTTCGCGCGGCACGCGCAAAATGGCGCCGAGCGGGCGACCCTCGAGCAAGAGCACGCGCTTGTCGCCAATTCGTACCGCCGGTTGGTACTCCTGGACGATCGCCAGGCGCTTGCCGTCGTGCGTCCAAACATCGACCAGCGAGCGCGCGTTGCGGTCTTTCGTCGTCAGCGTCACCACGCCGCTGCCACCGGCGCCGTCGAGCGGCTTGAGGACGGCGTTGCCGACCTCGCTCACGAACTCCAAAATCTCGCGCTGGCTGGCGCTGACCAGGGAGCGCGGGGTGTGATCCTGAAAGTTGAAGGCGAACAGCTTCTCGTTGGCGTCGCGGACGCCGCGCGGGTCATTAACGACCAGCACCCGATCTTTTACCCGATCGAGCTGTTGCGTCAGATACAGGTAGCCGGCGTCGAACGGCGGGTCTTTGCGGATGAAGATGGCGTCCAGCGCCGCAAGCTCCAGCCGCTCGGGCGCGCCTAGCTCCACGTGGGGCGGAAGGTCGCTCACCGCGATCGGGCGGGCGGCGGCGAAGCCGTCTTTGCCGCGCAGCGAGATCTGCTGCGGGACGCAGTGCCAGGATGAGTGGCCGAGGGCGCGCGCGCCGCGCAAAAAGGCGAAAGTCGTGTCCTTGTCCGAGGTCATGGTCTCGGCCGGATCCATCACGAACAAGAAACGCATGGCTGGTACATACGGCCCCCCTACCGGCGTGGCAACTGCGGGTTAAGATTCGGCCCTTGAGCTCGCTTCGTCGTTCCTCGGTCGCTCTCGTCGGCTCGGGCCTCGCGCTCGGCCTCGTCGGTTTCGTGCCGGAGGTGAGCGCCGAGCCACCGCCCGTGCACTTCGCGGTCGCGAGCGAGAGCTCGGCCGCTACCAAAGAAGCCAGTCGCTTGCTCGCCGCCGGCGGCAACGCGTTCGACGCGGCCGTGGTGGCGACGCTGATCGCCGGCTTCACCAACCCGCAGTCGAGCGGTCTCGGCGGCGGCGGCTTCGCGCTGGTTTGGTCGGCGGCCGAGCAGCACGCCTACGCGTTCGACTTTCGTGAGACGGCGCCGGCCGCCATCGACGTGTCGGCGCTCGACAAACGGCCGTTGCCGCCCGAATTGCGCGGCCAATCCGTGGGCGTGCCGGGCGAGGTCGCGGGCTTGTTCGAGATGCACCAGCGCTTCGGCAAGCAAAAGTGGAAGGACGTGGTGGCGCGCGCGGCGCGGCTCGCCGAGCTCGGCTTCCTCACGGAGCCGCACACCGCGAGCTTGCTCGCCGGTCAAGCCCAGGGGCTCATCGCCCAGTCGCCGACCTTCAAGAGCGTTTACCTGCCGTCGGGGAAGCCGGCGGTGGCCGGGCAAAAGCTGCGCGCCAGCAAGCTGTCCAAGACGTTGACGCGCATCGGCGGCGCCGGCAGATCCGCGTTCTACGAGGGGCCGGTCGCGAGCGACATCGTCAAGGCGGTCCAGGCGGCAGGCGGCGCGCTGTCGCTCGACGACCTCAAAAACTATCGCGTCGTGAGCCGGGAGCCGCTACGCGTCGAGTGGGCGGGCAAGCAAGTCGTCACGATGCCGCCGCCGTCCGCGGGCGGGCTGCTGCTCGCGGAGACGCTGGCGTTGTTCAGCCCCGCCGAGCTCACCGCCTTGGGCGGCGCGCCCGGCAAGCGCGTGCACTTGCTGGCGGAAGCCATGCGCGGCGCGGCCGCCGACCGAGCGCGCTATTTCGGAGATCCGTCGTTCGTGTCCGTCGACGTCGCGGGGCTGCTCTCGCCGGCACGCATCGCCCGCCGCAAGGCCGCGCTGGCCGAAGATCGCACCCACACCCAGCCGCGCTTCGGGCTAGAAGACGCCGGCACCCACCACCTGCTCACGGCCGACGGCGAAGGCAATTGGGTGAGCCTGACCACGACCGTCAACGAAGGCTTCGGAGCCAAGGTCGTCGCCGAGCAGACCGGAATCTTGCTCAACAACGAGCTGACCGACTTCGCCACGCCCGATAGCGTGGCGGTTTTCGGCATGACCGAGAGCCCGAACCGGGCCCGCCCCGGGGCCCGCCCCGTCTCGAGTATGACGCCCACGCTCGTATTCGAAAATGGCGTGCCGACGGCGGCGCTGGGCGGATCGGGCGGCCTCACCATCGCCCCCAACGTCACGCAGGTGCTGCTGAATCGATTGGCTTACGGCATGTCGGCGGCGGACGCGGTCGCGGCGCCCCGCTTCATGATCCCGCCGCCGAAGAGCGGGCAGACGCTGCAGCTCGAGGCCGCGCTGGCCGAGCCGTACGGCGCCGACCTCGAAGCGCGCGGCGAAATCCTGCTGTCTCGCGACTGGAAGACGGCGGTGCAGCTGATCACGCGCGATGGCCAGACGCTCGACGCCGCGTCCGATCCACGTAAACAAGGCAGCGCCGTCGCTCAGTAGATCGACGCGACGAGCTCGGCGCTCTCTTCTTTGTTCAAGTCGGTCGCGATCGCGTAGCCTACGCCGTTGTTGCGCTCCGTCGCCGCGATCGACACGCCGTGACGCGAGCCGACGTACACCGGCTCGTCACGCACCAGCCGTTGCTGCAATGTCGAGCGCACCGGCACCCGCGAAGCGTCGTAAACGTAAACCGTGAGCCGGTGACCGGCGATGCGGTAACGCAGCGACGCCGCCCGCTGATTGCTCACCGGCACGACGCTCACGCCTTCCCAGTGCGCGCCGTATTGCTTGAAGTTGGGAGCCCGCACCGGCACTCCTACTTCAGGCTCGAGCTGCGGCAAGAGCGTCTGCTCCGTGAACTGCGGGCCGGTGGCACGCTGATGGTTCGCCACCAGCTCGTCGATCAGCTTTTCGACGCTGGCCGGCGACGACGCGATGTCGGACTTTGCCACCGAGCCCCCGTCGGCGGTTCGATTGTTGGCGGAAGCCGCCCACACCAGCACCACCGCCGCCGCCGCCGCGATCGGCATGATGCCTCGCCAGCTCAGCATGCGGCCATGGGCCTCGGCGGGCGACTCGAGGCGCTCTTCACGCTCGCGCTCGGCGGCCAGCGCCAGCGCGATGCGCTTCTCGAAAGACTCGGTGACCTGGGCGTCGGCGCGCACGAACTGCTTCAAGCTGCTGCGCATGGCCTCGCCGAGCCGCAACCGCTCCGCGCACCGCTCGCACTCGACCAGGTGCGCTTCGACGTCGACCACGTCGGCGGGGCTCAGCTCACCGTCGCGAAACGGCTCGAGCAGCGGCACGAAGTGACGACAGGTGGGGGTGGTCATGAGCTCACCGCCTTGCGCGCCCGGTAGCGGTCGAGCTCGACCACCGGCTCCGACTTGGCGCCGACCTCGGCCTCGGGCCCGACGATGCCCATCGCCCGCGCGTGCTCGTAGAGGCGCCCCTTCAACAACCGGCGCCCACGATGCAGCCGCGACATGACCGTACCGATGGGGCACCCCATGATGTCCGCGATCTCTTTGTACGACAGCTCTTCCACGTCCGATAGAACCACCGCCAATCGGTAATCTTCCGGCAGCTCGTCGAGCGCGCGGCCGATCTCGGAGGCGAGCATCGGGCGGAGCGCCTGCGCTTCCGGGTCGCGCATCGACTCCATGGTCTGGGCGCTGATCCAACCGTCGGCGAGCGGATCGGCGTCCGGCCCCTCGAGCACGCTGCGCTCGAGCCCGCCGCGGCGGTAGCGGTTGATGAACGTATTCATCAAGATCCGGATCAGCCAGGCGCGCAGGTTGGTGCCCGCCTCGAACTGCTCTCGGGCCCGCATGGCCTTGAGCAGGGTGTCCTGAACCAAGTCCTGGGCATCGGCCGGATTTTTGGTGACGCGCGTCGCTACGCCGAGCAGGGCGGATAGCTCAGCCAACGCTTCGGCTTCGAAAGCTTTGCTAGTGAGTCGGCCGGTGCGGTTCATCGGGATCAGTACGTGGAACCTGAGCCGCTTCGGGTTTATTCCGCGTCCGGCGGCCCGCCGTCTTTGTGACGTTTTTCGAGCTCGTCGAGTCGGTCGGCGAGCCGCTTCACTTCTTGTTGCAGCTCGTTGAAGGCGGCGAAAGTGGGCAGAACTGTGCGAATTCGCTCGTCAATCGCGCTCTGCCACTGCTCGAACGTCGCCCGCAGCCCCTTCGCTTCCTTGGCTTGTGACATGTCTTCATCCTCTCGGGCTGTCGGGGGCGTCGAGCCCGTCGGCTCGCCGTCTTCTTTGCCTGGCGGAATGAGCTTGCCGATCGGACCTTCGCGCAGTTGTGTGAGAATCTTTTCGCCCCGGTGCCGGATCAGCGCTTTGAGGGTCGGAATCGGGATAGCGCGCGGCTTGTTCCGGAGCTCTTCAGAGATGATAAGCGCGAGCGTGACGTCGGTTTTGTCTTCCTTGCTCGCGTTGTCGATGATTTGAACGTCCTCGCCGTTCCTAATCATTTCCGCGATCTGAAGCAGCGTGACGTAGCTCGAGCCGCGCGTGTCGTAGAGCTTGCGGTTCGAGTAGCGCTTGATGATGCGCCGGTCGGCCGAGTCTTCCGATTCGTCCGCGACGGGGTTTTCGGGCTCATTGCTCATGGCGTGCGGCCCTGAAGCATGGCGCACGGCGTCAAGCCGGTCAAAGCCGTTCCGAAGCGACGCACTTTTTGGGCAAGTACCGCTCAGGCGGTCTTGGCTAGCGACTGAGAGGTCAGGTCGGCCAGGTCCTGCTGCCCCATGTCGAGGATCCACTCGAGGAAGGCGCGAAAGCTTGGTTGACGCACGCCCAGCTCGTTCACCCAAGCGATGACCTCGCACTCGCCGTCGGGACCGACGACGGCAGGGTTGAACGCGAACAACGTGGTGCCCTCGAGGTCGGCCCCAAACGGGATCAGGTTGCGCGCGCGAGGCCGAGTCGGGGGGCCCAGGTCCGGGATCGGCGTCTCGGCCGCTTCGAACGCGGCGCGGGCGAGGTCCTCGTACTTGCGATGGCCGAGGTGAGCGGTGCCGAGCAAGCTGGCGCCGTCGAAGAAGCGCGGCCACCCGTCGTGCAGCGCGAGAAACGCGCGGTAGGACGGCGGCAGGGCGCGTCCGAGCTGCTCTTCGGCCCGAGCCAGCGCGACCTCCGACGCGGCCGGATTCGGGATCAAGCCCAGATCACGATAGGGCTGCAGCCACGAGATCTCGGTGTGCGTCTCGCGGATCGTGATCAAAAGGTCGTGCAGGTCCATGCGGTCTCCCTTGTCGGCCCACGAGCTAAAGCACGCCCGCCGGCGATGACCCAAATTTTCGCCCATTCGGCCCCGGCCCTGTATACGAGCGAGGGTGAAGGCAACGCTGTTCGCCTTGGCCGCGCTCGCGCTCGGCTGCTCCGCTCAAAATTCGGGCCCAGGGCTGCTGCAGCTGACGGAGCTGTCGGCACGCGAGGTAGGCCGCGGCGACAAGCTGGAGATCAACGGAGCAGGCTTTCCGGAAGGTCGCGTGGCGCGTCTCACGTTCCGGGGAGACGTGTTTCGGCCGGGCCGCGTCGTGTTGCATGATCTCGAGGTCTCCATCCCCGCCCGCACGTCCACGCCGCACGTGCTCGAGGCGACGATCCCGGAGGAGCTCGTTAGCGCGTTTTGCGGCCGCGACGACGGCGCGCACGCCACGTTTCGAGGCGATGTAACGGCCGCTTTCGCGCCGCGCAAGAGGGGCGCCCCGCCCGTCGCCGGCACCCTGCAAGACGTCGTGCTCGACCTCGAGCCGAGCCACGAGACCGAGGAAAATCGTGCCCTCGCCGCGAAAGAAGGCCAGCGCTTCGCCGCGTTCCTCGGCGTGAGCCTGAACGCCGATGGCAGTGGCCCCCTCCGTATCCAGAAGCTGGAGCCTGGTGCGCGCGCGGCCGAGGTCGGGCTCGCCGCCGGCGACGTCATCGAGGAGCTGTCGGGCGTCCGGGTCAGCGAGATCGCCGACCTGGTGCCGCCGCCACGCGCGCGAACGGCCCGTATCAGCTTGCACCGCGGCGGGGTGAGCGAGAGCGCGGTGATGGCGATCGACGTCGCCGAGTTCAAGCCCGGCACGTTGAGCGACCTCACCCCGGCGCTGGCGCTGGTTGGAAGCGCGCTGCTCGCGCTGCTGCTCGCGCTGTCCCCGCTCGGACGCTTTTCGACTTGGCTGGCGCTGGCAGTAGCGTCACGCACGCGCGCTCGCGGCGAAAGCGCGGCGGCGCCGTGGCTATCTCTGGCGCGCGGCATGTCGGGGGCGCTGCCCGCAGGCACCGCCGCCTACTTCGGAGTCGCGATCGGCAGCTCGCTGCTGGCGCTAGGCGCCCTTTCGGTGCCGCTCGTCGCGCGCGAGCTCGACTTGCCGATCCTGCTGCTCGCGGCCGGCAGCGCGTTGACCGTCGCCGGTGGCCTGTCGCAGCTGATCCAGCGCGACAGGCTCGCTGCGCTGCCAGCGCTGAGGCGCGCGCTGTGGGTGCTGGTGGCACAGCTACCGTTGGCATCGGCGCTGCTCGTCGGCGTGCTGAGCGTCGCCAGCCTGCGTGCCGACGACTTCGCTACAGCGCAGGCCGGCATGCCGTGGCGCTTCCTGGCGTTTGCCTCGCCGATTCATTTCATGGCCTTGTTGCTCGGCGTGTTCGCGCTGGTGCCGGAGGCCACTTTGTCCTCGAGCCCCAGCTCCAGCCTGCCCCGACCCATCACCAGGGGCTCCCCGGCACTGCCGGCGGTGGAGTGGGCGCACCTGGTCGTGAGCGCGGGCTTGCTCAGCGTCACGCTACTGGGAGGCTTCGCCGTACCGTGGCTGTCGGAGCTCGACCGGCTGAGCTCGGCGGGTCGCATGGCAACGGGCGCGGTGCTGCTCGTGCTCAAGACTTTCGGTCTGGTGCTGCTGGTAGCGGCCCTGCGCTGGGCGCTCGGTCGAGTCAGCGTCGAGCAATGTCGAGAGGCGTTGCTGCGCGTGGGCTTGCCGGCCAGCGTCGTGCTGCCAGTGTTGGCAAAGCTGTGGACAATCGGTGCCGAAGGTTTGGTGCTGTCGGCGTACCGCGGCGTCATTGCACTGGCACTGTTCGTCGCGACCGCCCTCACTTGTTTGCTGGTGGTGCGGCGGCTCGGACAGAATCTGCGCCTGCACCGCGGGGAGCCGAGCATCAATCCCTGGCTTTGACCGCTGGTTTGCCGATGTCGGGGACCGACTTACAGGCCGGGGCGCGAGAGCACTAAAGCCCCGACGCGACCCGCCGTTCTCGCGCGTATGGCGATGGACGCAGCCGCGCGAAAACGACCCCTGGTCGAGGCCGAGGCAGAGGCAGAGGCCCTCGACGAGCAAGGGCTCCGGAGCGAGGCCACGATCCGTTCGCTCATTCCCGGCAGTGACAGCCCTCCGCGCCGCGGGTACTCCCGCTTCTCCGTCGATTTGGAGGTCACGGTCGGCAGCGACCACAACTTCTACGCCGGCTTCGCCGAGAACCTGTCGGCGGGCGGCGTGTTCATCGCCACTCACAAGCTGAAGCCGGTCGGCTCCAAGATCGAGCTTTGCATCAATCTGCCCGACGGGGCGCAGATTCGCGCCGAGGGCGACGTGCGGTGGATTCGCGTCTTCAACGAGCACAGTGACACGCCTCCCGGTATGGGCGTGCGCTTCAACGAGCTGGCGGAGGCCGCCGTGTCGTTGATCCAGAGCTTCTTGGCGCGACGCGAGCCGCTGTTCTTCGACGACGAATGAACGGGTTGCGGCGTGCACGGTTTCCGCTCACGCTCGCTGCGAGCCATGAATCCCGAAGATTTCATGCGCCTGGCGCTGGCGGAAGCGGATCTGGCGCCGGCCCACGGTGACGTGCCGGTCGGGGCGGTGGTCGTTTCCGCGGACGGCCAGGTGCTGGCTCAGGACCACAACCGCCGCGAAGAGCGCGGCGATCCGACGGCCCACGCCGAGCTGCTGGCGATCCGCGAGGCGACCCGCCGGCTCTCCGGCTGGCGACTCGAGGGTGCCACCGTTTACGTGACGCTCGAGCCGTGCGCGATGTGCGCGGGAGCGCTGGTCAACGCGCGAATCGCGCGGTTGGTGTTCGGCGCGGCGGATCCGAAGGCGGGCGCCGTGGTCTCGTTGTTCGAGATCGGCCGCGACCCTCGGCTCAATCACCGCTTCCAGATCGAGGCCGGGCTCATGGCCGAAGAAGGCGGACGCCGGCTGTCACGCTTCTTCGCCGAGCTGCGCCGCCAGCGCGCCTGAGCCTGCCGGGTCGACGGCGGTCACGGCACCGGCGGCTCGTCTCCGAGCTCGGGCGGGGCCGCGTCGCCAGGCTCGCCATCACCGGGCACGAGCACTGCCGAGCCCGGCACGCGAAATGCGATCTCTTCCTCCAGCCCCGCCTGGAGCTCGGCGTCGTCGATGCGCTTGATCTTGTAGGCGATGTGCATGAGCTTGTGCAGGTAGGCGAGCCAGCCCCGGCCCAGCTTGCCGTCAGGCTGAAAGTGGCTGTAGGTCGGGCTGGGCAGCAACGACGCCAGGTAAAGAGACTGGCCGAGGGTGAGCGCGCGCGCCGGCGTCGCGAAATAATATTGGGCCGCGTCGCCCACGCCGTACAGCCCCGGCCCTAGCTCGACCACGTTCAAGTACAGCTCCAATATCCGGCGTTTGTCGAGCTGCTGCTCGAGCAGCATCGTGAGCCATGCTTCTTGCAGCTTGCGTCCGAGGGTCTTTTCTTTGCCGAGGTACAGGTTCTTCGCGAGCTGCATGCTCACCGTGCTCGCGCCGCGCGCGAAGCGGCCCTGCTTGAGGTCGTCCTTGATCGCGTTCTCGAGGGCGCGGAAGTCGAAGCCGGCGTGGGAGTGAAAGCCGGCGTCTTCGCAGATCAGGATCGCGCTCTCCATGTGCCGAGAAATGTCGTCGAGCGAGACCCAGCTCGGCGTGCCGGGTCCGCTCTCGATCGTCATCGGTGAGCCGTCCGGCGCCTTGACCTCGCGCGTGAAGGGTCGCTCGAAGCGGTGTGCTGATAGCTCGGGGGGCACCTCTCGCACACGACACTCGTTCTGCACCGCCAGCACCACGCTCGTGTCCTGCGGCTTGGCCTGGTCATAGCGCACCTGCAGATCGATGCCGAAGCTGCCCGCCATGCGCAGGCCGCGCACCACCGGCAGTAACCCGTCAGGCATGGCCTCGAGCACGCTCTGGCAGGCCGACAGCGGAATGCGCAGCCGCCCTTGAACGCGGCGCTGGCCCGGGGTCGTCTCCACCGCACCGGAGAGCTCGGCTCGCACCTCTCCCAAGTGTGCCTCGCTCGAGAGCACGCTCAGCTGGCTGCCGTCGAGCCGCGCACGCCCCTTGAGAGCGGCGTCGAAGCTCCATGGCCCCACCGGCTGGGGGGAGAGCTCGTTGCGGGCGAGCAAGAGGCCCCGCACCGATAGCTTGCCGTCCAGCTCGACGGCCTCGAAGTCTTCGCTGAAGTCGAGCACCCCGTCTGCCGCGAGCGTCGTGTGCTCGACGTCGCGCAAGCCGAGCTGCCCGGCTTGGACGCCCAGGCTGGAAAGGCTGACCGGCCCGCCGCGAAGCACCACGTGCAGCGGGCCCGCGTCCAGCGGCAGCGCGGTGCTGAGAGCCAACGGCGTCACCCCCGCTTCGGTCGCGCTCGGCGCCAGTGAGACGCGCAGCGTTTCGTTGTCGCGCGTGAGCGCTAGCCGGCTGGGGCCGAAGCTCAAGATTTCGTCCCCCCGCTCGATGCGTGCCGCCACCCCGTCGAGGGTGAGGGCGGCGCCGTCCGCGAGCAGCTTTCGAAGCACTGGCCGCAGTAACGCCGTCGCCGCGCGCAGCCGGGCGGCACGAGAGACCCCGTCGGCGTCGACGGGGGCCTCCGCCGGCGGCGCGCGGGCAGCCGCTCCGGTTTTGACCGGGCTTTCCCGCGGCTTCACCGCCTCCGGCTCGCCGCTCAGAGTGAGCTGCAGCGAGCGCGCCCCGAGTCGCTCCAGCTGGCGCTGTCCGCCCTTGGTTCCCGTCGCCACCGCAATGCCGCGCGCGTCGAGACGGCGCTTGCCCTGCTCGATGTGCACCAAATCGGCGCCCAGCGTGAGCTCGGACTGGGTGCGCCGGGCGCGGACGCCGAACGCTTCCGCCAGCACGCCGTCTCGCGACCAGCGAACGTGTAGGCCTTCGAGGCTCAGATCGCGACCAGCTGCCGACCTCGCGTCGCTCACGGACGCGCGCTTGCCCCGCAGCTTCTCGGCGATGTGACCTGGATCGCCTGTCCCTCGTAGGGTGCCGCCGGTCGCGCTCACGGCGCCGGAAAATAGGTCGACCGCCACCGACTCCAGCTTCAGGTCAAAGTCGTCACCGGGTGACGTCAGCCGCAGACCGCGCACCCAGACGCGTCCGAGGCCGAACCCGACGCTCTCGACCTGCGCGTCGAAGCCGCGCGCGCGCGCCTCGCGCTCCACCTTGCCGCGTACGAACGACGGCGCCGCTAGCAGCCCGATCAACACGACCCCCAGCGCCGTGCTGCCCGCGAGCAGGAACTTGAGGGCCCGCGGGCTCTGGAGCAGCTCATTCAAGGAGCGCAAGCCTGCCTTGTTTAGGGGAGTTCAGCGCCGAGAGCCAGCTGTCCAGCGCCCGCCGGTCACACATGGCCCCAACCTCGCCCACCACCACCTGCCCGCGCGAGCCAAATCAGGCCGCCCCGCCGGCCTGTGCCCCGAACAAAGCAAAGCCCCAGTGAGTTAACACTGGGGCTTTGGGGGAATTAACCCGGCACCGTCCTACTCTCCCACACAGTTGCCCGTGCAGTACCATCGGCTCCGAAGAGCTTGACTTCCGAGTTCGAGATGGGATCGGGTATGGCCTCTTCGATATAGGCACCG
>Ga0164241_10001618_pt1 | contig 26961 bp, 19 predicted proteins | sample OricomyardsoilBY_FD_108780 | JGI IMG/M metagenome (GOLD analysis project Ga0164241, IMG submission 108780) | Backyard soil microbial communities from Emeryville, California, USA - Original compost - Back yard soil (BY) | ecosystem: Environmental > Terrestrial > Soil > Unclassified | place: USA... | reverse complement strand
TGCCAGCTTTGGCGCCCTCACTGGGGGCGGCGTCGGCCGTTGTCTTGCTGTTCTGTTCCACGTCGTTTGGCATTGTGCTGGTGCTGGGCGGCACGCGCGTGCGCACCGTGGAGACCGAGATCTTCCTCCAGGTCAATCAGTTCTTGGATCTGCATGCGGCCGCCGTGTTGGCAGTGTTGCAATTGGTGTTCGTTGCGGCTGCGCTGGCTTTGGCGTCATGGGCTCGACGCGGCCGGGACCGTGTGGCGGCCGGGCGCGAACTGGACGGTTCGCGCGCCGCGCGGCGCGGTGACCGCTTGCCCGTTGCAGCCGTGCTCGTTGCACTGAGCGTGCTCATCATGCTGCCGGGCTTCGCGCTCCTGGAGCGATCATTGCGGGTGGCGGGTGGCGGTCACTCGCTCGCGAATTATGCGGCGCTCGTGGATCCACCCGCAGCGGTGGCGCTACCGGTGTCTGTGGCCCAGGCGGCACTCAACTCCGTGACTACCGCCGCGCTCGCCGCCACCATCGCGGCACTGCTGACAGTTGCCGTTTCTGCCGCCACGGTGCGCGGCCCACGGTGGACACGAGGGATCGACGCCGTGGCGATGGGGCCGCTGGGCGTGAGCGCGGTGGTGATTGGGTTGGGCATGCTCCTGACCCTCAACAGGAATGTCGCCGGCGTTGACTTGCGCAGTTCGTGGCTTTTGGTGCCACTGGCGCAAGCGCTCGTGGCGCTTCCACTCGCGGTCCGCATACTGGTGCCCGCGACTCGAGCGATCGACCCGCGCCTGCGCGCGGCCGCGGCGAGCCTCGGTGCCAGCCCGGCTCGCATTTGGCGCACCATCGACTGGCGCCTGCTGCGTGGGCCCGTTGCGCTCGCGGCAGGCTTCGCGTTTGCCATCGCGATGGGCGAGTTTGGCGCCACCGCCTTTGTTGCGCGTCCTGACCGGCCCACACTGCCGCTGGCTATAGCGCGCCTGCTGAGCAGACCTGGGGCCCAGAATGTGGGCATGGGATTTGCGGCCGCGGTGCTCCTTGCTGTTGTGACCGCCGCAGTCATGCTTGCCACGGAGCGCTTGCGCACGCGCGTGAAGGCGGACGTGTGAACAGCGGCCTTGAGGTTGACAACCTCACCGTGCGGTACGGGAAGACCGTGGCGGTGGACGCCGTGACGCTCACGGTGGCACGCGGTGAGATTGTGGCCCTCCTTGGCGCGTCAGGCTGCGGCAAGTCGTCACTTCTGGGAGCAATCGTGGGGACCGTGGAACCCGCGAGCGGTTCTGTCGCGTTTGACGGCCAAGACGTGACGCTCACGCCCATCCATCGCCGCGGCTTTGGGTTGGTGTTCCAGGATGGCCAACTGTTTCCTCACCTCACGGTGGCGGGCAACATCGGCTACGGCATTCACGAGCAGCCACGGGCTGCGCGCGAGGAACGCGTGACGGAACTGCTGGGCCTGGTTGGCCTCGAGGGTCTGGGCACCCGCAAGGTGACCGAGCTGAGCGGTGGGCAGCGCCAACGCGTGGCGCTGGCTCGCTCGCTGGCCCCGCGCCCCCGCTTGCTGTGCCTCGATGAACCGCTCAGTTCTCTCGATGCTGAATTGCGATCGCGGCTCGCCGAGGACTTGCGTGAAGTGCTCCTGGCACAAGGCACCACAGCGCTCATGGTGACCCATGACCCCGCCGAGGCGGAGCGCGTGGCGGGCCGAGTTCTACGCATGCACGCGGGGCGCATCGACTAGTCCGGTTTGTGTGGAATCCCTCACTCGCCCTTGACCCACATGCAAATTTTGCCGATAACTAGGGGACACAGCCCCCAAAGGAGATTTGCCGTGCGCCAGCAGAAGCGACTGCCCGCCCGCATCGTGGTAGCCCTCGTCAGCCTTGCAACGGCCGTAGCTGGATTGCAGTTTGTCATGGCCCCGCCAGCCGCGGCGGCCGACGCCTCGGACTTTGATCCCGGATTCTTGATCAGCGACAGCGCGTTCTTCAACGGCACGTCCATGACTGCGTCCCAGATTGACGACTTCATCGACGACCGCAATCCGGGTTGCCTCATTGCGGTGTGCCTTGATAACTACAAGGAGAACGTGACGGCGAAGGCCAAGACCTCGCGATGCGCGGCAATCACGGCGGCCAAGTCTCAATCAGCGGGGAAGATCATCGCCACCGTGGGCAGAGCGTGCGGCATCAGCCCCAAGGCCATCCTGGTGATCCTCCAGAAGGAGCAGAGTCTTGTCACGAGCCGCACCCCGGGCTCTCACGCTTTTGAAGCATCCATGGGAGCAGGCTGTCCGGACACGGCGCCCTGTGACGGCAAGTACGCAGGCTTCTACGCGAACGTCTACTACGGTGCGTCGCTGCTCAAGGGCTACACCCTGACTTCCTCAAGCCACTACACGCGCTACCAAGCGGGCAAGACCTCGAGCATCCTTTACGACACCACTGCGGGCTGCGGCACGCGCAAGGTGTTCGTGCGAAACCAGGCAACGCATGCGCTCTACGTGTACACGCCGTACACGCCCAACGCCGCTGCCCTCAAGAACCTCTACGGCAGCGGCGACAAGTGCTCGGCGTATGGCAATCGCAACTTCTGGCGGTTGTTCATTGACTGGTTTGGCGTCACGGGCGCTTACGGCGAAACGGAAATCACCGAGTTCTGGAACGCCAACGGCGGCGGGTCGGGAGCCATTGGTGAGGCAACGGGCGCGCCCGTCCTCGACAAGTCAGCAGGTGGCGGTTACTACCGGACTTACAAGAATGGCACCATCGCCTGGACGCAAGCCAAGGGCGCGTTCTTCCTAGCCAAGCCCTTCAACAGCTTTTGGCTGAGCACCGGAATTTCATCCGTCGGTTGGCCCATCGAATCCACCGTTACTTCAACTGCTGGCGTCGGCGGATTGACCCAGCGATTCACCAAGGGCTCGCTCGTGGACCCAGAAGGCGTTAGCGCGTTTTACCTGGGTAACGGCTTCACCAAAGCCTGGGCCGCCTACGGTGGACCCAGCGGCAGCCTGGGCTGGGCCCACGGCGCAAAGTCCACCGTGCGCTCTGGACTGTGGTCCGTGGAGTTCGACAACGGCACGATGTATCACGACGGCACCACCTATGGGGTGATTGCTCCCAGCTTTGTCGATACCTATCGCAACCTGGGCGACGTTGACGGGTCGCTCGGTTGGCCAGTGCGCGATTACACGCCCCGAACAGCTGGCAATGGAATCGGCTGGCAGAAGTTCCAAAAGGGCGGCATCTTCAACTCCGAGGAGCACGGCATCCACGCAGTGACTGGCGCGGTGTATGCCACCTATTCCAAGCTGGGCGGCGACTCCAAGCTCGGCTGGCCAACGTCGGATCCGTATCAGGATGCCAAGTCCGGACTGTGGGTCCAAGACTTTGAGCGCGCATCCATCATCTTCAAGGGCACCGTTACTGCGGCCGTCTCAACGACGTTCGTCGAGTCAGCGCTCGCGAACGGCGTGCTCACAGGCCGGCTAGGAACCCCAACGGGGTTGGCAAAGACGTCCAAGGTCAGCGGAGGCGGCACCTGGCAAGTCTTCACGGGCGGCATCCTCGCGCAACCGAAGGGCGGGGACGTCTCATATGTATACGGCGGCCTACTCACCGCGTGGAAGGCCAAGGGCCTCGCAACCGGCAAGCTGGGTTGGCCCATCGGCAGTCGGTACATCGACCCCGTTGTTGGCACCGTGGATCAGGACTTCCAATACGGCACTGTGTTCCACAACCACAAGAAGTGGGGCACGGTTGGCACCAACTTTGTGGAGTTGGCGCGAGCCAAGGGCGTGACAACGTCTAAGTTCGGCTGGGCCACGGCGAACGTCGTGACGGTTTCCAAGAACGGGGGTGGGCAGTATCAGACCTTCACCAAGGGAACGCTCACGTGGCAGAAGTCCGTGGGAGCGATGTACTCGCCAACAGTGGTGTGGCGCGCCGCAGTGGCAAAGGGCGGAGTCGCCAGCTCTACGATCGGTTGGCCCAGGGCCTCGGCAAAGTGGGATTCCCATAAGTCGGCGTGGAAGCAGTCATTCCAATTCGCGACCATCACCTGCGTGACGGGAAAGACCTGCACCGTCAAGGCCACTAACTAGCAGTCACACGCGATCCGCGCGCCCAATGCGGGGAGCGGTGACGTCAAGGGATCAACGGCACGGGTGTCGTCAATAGTGACTTGCGCTCCGCTCGCGTCGGTAACCACCTTGTCCACGGGCATTCCCTCGCGTGCCCAGTACTCGAAGCCACCGATCATTTCCCGCACCGCGTAGCCGAGCTCGCTGATGACGAGCCCCGCGTTCGTGGCACCGTTGCAACCGGGACCCCAGCAGTAGACAACGAATTCCGTGCCCACCGGGTACTCGGGGATGCGCGCCCGCATCTCCCTGACGGGCAGATGCACAGCGCCACGCGCGTGACCCTGGTTCCATGACTCAACGCTGCGAGTGTCGATGAAGACAAAGCCCGGGTTGCCGCTCTCAAGCGCGCCGTGGGTATCGGTCACGTCAGTTTCAAAGGAGAGGCGTGCGCGAAAGTGGGCTGCAGCGTCGGCCGGGTTTGTCATAGGCCCGACGCTACTTGCGGCAACGCGAGCCAGTCCAGTACCAACTGGCCGCGAGATATTTGTCTCACTTGGCACGTGGGGCGGATGGGATTCGGTAGTGTCCTACTCGACCTGAGGGGGCACCATGACCGAAATCACGCCCGAGCCTGCGAACGGCTTCGACTACGCATCTGCGCCACCGCCACTGCAGTACTACCCCACTCCCGCCCCTAAGCGCAGAGGTCTGCCGTGGTGGGGCTGGGTCCTGATCGCCGGCGGGCTGGTCCTCATTCTGGGAGTCGTGGCGGCAGGAGTCGCGGTCTTCAGGGATCAGACCAAGGGGTTTAGCCCCGATTACACGGGCGCCCGCGTTGAGGCCTCCGACGCCGTGGGCGACGTGGTCGTCTCCGACTCCGGCGCTGTCGCCTACGCGAAGGGCCCAGGTTGGGTAGAAGCGAGCGACTATGTCGATCTGACTGCCGCCACTGCGGAACTGGGTGAAGGCGTTTCCGTGGTTGGCATCCACTTCACAGGCGACCCCGCCGCGGCGGTGCCGCAGCTTGTCCTCGTCTTCGAGGGAGATCCAAGTGCTGCGCGAACTGGCACCCTGAAAGGGGCGCTAGATGAGTTTCTGGGTGGTGTCGCTGCAAGCGCAACGACTACCGATGAGCCTGTCATCCAGCCGTACGAGACTGCGAATGGCCTCGAAGGCTACCTCGCCGACTTTGGGTTCACGGCCGCAGGCCTAGACATGACTCACAGTGTTTTGGTGCTGGGACAGGGAAGGCGAGTGGTCTTCGTGCAGTGGACCTCGTATGAAGGCCCGGTGGACACGGCGACACGTGACGCGTTTGTCGACACACTGCGTATAGACGAGTAAGAACCAAACTTGAGCGCCTCCTGCTCAAGTTTTGCGAAAGCCGCTTGACAGCGTCGGCCTCAAGGCGTAACTTGAGCGTGGGCCACTCAACTATCGAGTGGGCACTGCTGAGTTACCAAGGAGGACATCACATGTCACGAGCAGTAGGAATTGACCTCGGCACCACCAACTCTGTGGTCGCCGTACTTGAGGGTGGCGAACCCACCGTCATCGCCAACGCCGAGGGCGCTCGCACCACCCCATCCGTGGTCGCGTTCTCCAAGACTGGCGAGGTACTGGTTGGCGAGATCGCCAAGCGCCAGGCCGTCACTAACGTTGACCGCACCATCGCATCCGTCAAGCGACACATGGGTACCGACTGGACCCAGGAAATCGACGGCAAGAAGTACACGCCGCAAGAGATCAGCGCGCGTATCCTCGGCAAACTCAAGCGCGACGCCGAAGAGTACCTGGGCGAAAAGGTGACGGACGCCGTCATCACCGTCCCCGCCTACTTCAACGACGCCGAGCGCCAGGCAACCAAGGACGCCGGCGAGATTGCGGGCCTCAACGTGCTGCGCATCGTCAACGAGCCCACGGCTGCCGCCCTCGCGTATGGCCTCGACAAGGGCAAGGAAGACGAGCTCATCTTGGTCTTTGACCTTGGTGGCGGAACGTTCGACGTCTCCCTCCTCGAGGTTGGCAAGGACGAGGACGCCTTCGCGACCATTCAGGTGAAGGCCACCGCGGGCGACAACCGCCTTGGTGGCGACGACTGGGACCAGCGCGTTGTTGACCACCTCATCAAAGAGGTCAAGAACGCAGAGGGCGTTGACCTGTCCAAGGACAAGTCCGCGGTACAGCGTCTGCGTGAGGCCGCGGAGCAGGCCAAGAAGGAGCTCTCGTCTGCTCAGCAGACCACGATCTCCCTCCAGTACCTCTCCATTGGCGAGAACGGCCCCGTGCACCTTGATTCCAAGTTGACGCGCGCGCAGTTCCAGCAGATGACGGCCGACCTCCTGGAGCGCACCAAGGCGCCCTTCCAGCAGGTGATCAAGGACGCCGGCATCAAGCTCAGCGCCATCGACCACGTGGTCCTCGTTGGTGGATCCACCCGCATGCCTGCGGTCACCGAGCTGGTCAAGGAACTCACCGGCGGTCAGGAGCCCAACAAGGGCGTGAACCCCGACGAGGTGGTGGCCGTTGGCGCCGCCCTTCAGGCTGGCGTCATCAAGGGCGAGCGCAAGGACGTACTGCTCATCGACGTCACTCCCCTTAGCCTCGGCATCGAGACCAAGGGCGGCGTCATGACGCAGCTCATCGAGCGCAACACGGCCATTCCCACCAAGTCCTCTGAGGTGTTCTCCACCGCCGAGGACAACCAGCCGTCTGTGCTCATCCAGGTGTACCAGGGTGAACGTCAGTTCGCGCGGGACAACAAGCTGCTCGGCACGTTCGAGCTGGGTGGCATTGCGCCCGCCCCACGCGGCATGCCGCAGATCGAGGTCACCTTTGACATCGACGCCAACGGCATTGTCCACGTCCACGCCAAGGACCGCGGCACTGGCAAGGAACAGTCCATCACCGTGACGGGCGGCTCGGCGCTTTCTAAGGAAGACATCGAGCGCATGGTCAAGGACGCGGAGGAGCACGCGGACGAGGACAAGGCTCGTCGTGACGAGGCGGAGATCCGCAACAACGCGGAGACGTTTGCCTACTCCACGGAGAAGATTCTCTCCGACAACGAAGACAAGGTTCCCGCCGAGGTGGCCGATGACGTCAAGGCAGCGATCGCGGAGGTCAAGACCGCGCTCGAAGGCACGGACGTTGACGCCGTCAAGACCGCGCATGAGGCCCTCGTGACCAAGGCGCAGAAGATCGGTGAGGCGGTGTACGCGGCCCAGCAGGCCGAGGAAGCCGCGCCGAGTGCCGATGGCGGCGAGGCTCAGGCAGACGACGATGTCGTTGACGCCGAGATCGTGGACGACGAAGAGTCCAAGTAGCCTCAGTTGGGCCGACGGGTGGGTCACCACTCGTCGGCCCAACGCCAAGTCGTGACTACAGCAATGCAGTGAGAGTTTGGAGCAGCAATGAACGACTCGACAGGTTTCAACACCCCCGATGACGAAGGCGCCGAAAACGCCCTCACCGACGCCGCCTCGATTGTCGACGGTGCCGCCAACGCGCTCGACACCAACAACGACGGCAAGGTCAGTGCAGAAGAGCTAGCCGCCGCTGACGAACTCGCGGCGGGCGACGCCCTGGACCAGGCCCAATTGAAGGCCGCGGAGCACCTCGAAGATCTGAAGCGCCTGCAGGCCGAGTACGTCAACTACCGCAAGCGTGTTGACCGCGACCGCTCCATGGCGTCCGAGGTGGCCACCGCTCAGACCATCGAGGCGCTCATCCCCACGCTCGATGACATCGCCGCCGCGCGCGAACACGGCGACCTTGAGGAGGGACCGTTCGCGTCCATCGCCGCAAAACTCGAGGCGGCACTCGGACAATTGGGCTGGTCCAGCTTTGGCGCGGTGGGCGAGGTCTTTGACCCCGCTCTCCACGAGGCCCTGATGTCGCAGCCAAGCACGGACGTGAGTCAACCGACCATCGTGACGGTGGCCCAGCCAGGACACCGCGCGGGCGACCGCATCCTCCGCCCGGCGCGCGTCATTGTTGCCCAGCCGGAGTGACCAATAACTGAACGGAAGGGATAGCCGTGGCGAGCCAGGACTGGTTTAGCAAGGACTTTTACGCCGCCCTTGGCGTCCCCAAGAATGCCGACGACGCCACCATCAAGAAGGCGTATCGCCAACTCGCCAAGGAGTCGCATCCGGACAGAAACCCAGGCGATGCCAAGGCGGAACAGCGCTTCAAGGAAGGCACGGAGGCGTACACCGTGCTCTCGGATCCCGAGCAGCGCAAGCAATACGATTCCGTGCGCGCAATGGGTGGCGGTGGCGCTCGCTTCCAAGCGGGCGGCGGTGGTGCCCAAGGCTTTGAAGATGTCTTTGGGGGCATGTTCGGCGGCGGTGGCGGCAGGGCGCAAACCGGTGGCGCGGGCTTTGAAGACATCCTCAGCCAGATGTTCGGTGGCGGCGCCCAGCGCGGACCTCAAAAGGGCTCCGACATTGCGGCCGTCACCGAGGTCTCATTCCGCGAGGCCGCAGAGGGCGCAACCGTCACTCTTGGGCTGGATGGGCAACGCGTCTCCACGCGCCTTCCCGCCGGCGTCCAGGACGGACAGAAGATCCGCGTGCCCGGCAAGGGACGCCCCGGTGCGAACGGCGGCCCCGCGGGCGATCTCCTGCTTACGGTGCGCGTAGCCAAGCACCCCGTTTTCTCGTACGACGGGCTGAACTTGAGGGTCACTCTCCCGGTGACCTTCGCGGAGGCCGCGCTAGGCGCGACTGTTGAGGTCCCCACGCTCACCGGCGACAAGGTGACGGTGAAAATCCCGGCGGGCACCGCGTCGGGCCAAATATTGCGAGTCAAGGGACGGGGGCTCAAGGCTCGTGACAAGACCGGCGACCTCCACGTGGCCATCCAGGTTGACGTGCCACGGAAGTTGTCACGCGAGGCCAAGAACACAGTCGAGGCGCTCGCCGCGCAACTTAAGGACAATCCGCGGGCGTCGCTCTACAAGGATGCGACGCGGTAATGGAAGCGCCCAATGTAGACGAGCCGGTGTTCCTCATCTCGGCTGCGGCGGAGCTTGCCGGGATGCACGCGCAGACTTTGCGACAATACGACCGGCTGGGCTTGGTTGTGCCCAAGCGTCGCCCTGGCGGTGGCCGACGCTACAGCTTGCGTGACGTTGCCACGTTGCGTGAGGTGCAGCGCATGAGCCAAGACGAAGGTATCAACCTTGCTGGTATCGCCCGCATTTTGACGCTTGCCGCGCGCGTTACGGATCTCGAGACCGAGGTGGAGAAGCTCCGTCCGCGTGCCGACACGGGCGCGCGGGTCTTCACGTCAGGACCCACCGGTTCGGTAGTGATTGTGGAGCGCGGCCAGCGCGTCAGCCGGAACGAGGGACGCGCCGTGGTCATCTGGAGCGGCACCATCGACTAGCGCGAATGCCACGCGTGACATTCAAGACTTCGCAAACTTTTCGTTGACGCTGGGGCGCGTCTCCGCTACCTTGGGGGCACTCTCGAAATACGACAAATGGATACATAGGCGTAGCGCCGGACGGCGCATTACGAAGGTGAGGGGCCACTTGTCGCGAAGGATGATGCCTATTGGTGCGGTGCACGCACCGGCGGTTGGTGCGCGCGCGAGCGTGCGTGCGCGCGTCGCTCGGCGGGGCGCAATGGTCGCCGCGTTGGGGGTGGCGATCGCGACATTGCCCGCACAGGTTGCGAACGCCGTAATCGTTGGGCCCTTTCCGGATGACTATCAGCCCATGCCCGGCCAGGTCGTCATCGTCACCGTGGGCTGTGACCCTTCGGAGGCGTGGGTTGTGCGCGCGTCCTTCGCTGACGGTGCGTCCACGGTCATTGACTTCACGGGCGTCACGGACGCCGCGGGTGCCGACACCGGCTCTTTCACGGTGCCTGCCTCGATGACAGCAGGCACCAGCATGAGCCTCAACTTGTGGTGCGGTACCACCACCCCGTTCGACTCGGACCCGAGCGTGGAGCTTTCGGGTGTTGGGATGGTCGTGGCCGGCGCGCCGTTCCTCAGTTTCGCTCCGGCATCGGCAGCGCCAGGGGACACGCTTACCGCCAACCTTCAGTTCTGCGACCCCGGCGAGCCGATTCTCTTCCGGCTCTTCAACCCCATTGGCGGGCTCTTCGTGGACCAAACGCTGACTGCAGACGGCACGGGCGGCTACCTTGGCGCCGAGGTAGCAATCCCCACCACGGGGTACGCACCCGGTGACGATTTTGGGCTCGCCATGTTCTGCGGTGGCGTAGAGACGGAAGACCCTTCCGACTTCTTCACGACGTTTGGCACGGTAGTTGCTGCGGAGACGTCACCAAGCCCCTCACCCCCGGTCATTGACGATCTCGATGGTGACGATGACGGTGGTGACACGCTCGCCGAGACCGGTCCCGAGTTCACGGGCGTTGCCTGGGCGGCCGCTGCATTGCTGGGCGCGGGCCTCGTGGCGCTGACGGCGCTGCGTCGACGCGTTTGACCCCTGCCGGTTTCGACGGCCCAGGTTGACGGGCCGCAAGCTTGGCACCACCATGGTGAAATGGCCGATCCTCTCTCCACGCACGCGCACCACACCTTTGACTACATAGAGATACCTACGCTGGATCTCGAGGCGAGCGAGCGCTTCTACACGGCCGCATTCGGCTGGCGATTTGAGCCATACGGCCCCGCGTACCGTGCCATCGTGACGCCTGACGGCCGCGAGGCGGGCGGGTTGTCGCTCGTGGGTGAGGTGCAACCCGGGGGCGCGCTCGTGGTGCTGTTTTCGCGAAACGTGGCGGCCTCGCGCGACGCCGTGCGGGACGCAGGAGGCACCATCCTGCGCGAGATCTTCGACTTTCCTGGCGGCCAACGCTTCCATTTTGCGGACCCCAGCGGGATCGAGTTGGGCGTGTGGGGGTTCGCGCCCGAGGACGCCAACTAACCCGTCTCCGCCACCACGCCGTGGTTAGCCGCACCGTCCCTCGCCGCTAGCGCGTTTGCGGGGCCAATGCTCCCTAAAGCACGTTGGTCGGCGCCGCCCTCAGCGCGGTGCCGACCAACGTGCCCCATCTACTCTCAGCGGTAGACGGACTCCAGGAGGTCCTGGACATACGCGTGGGTATCTGGAAGGGACTCCACCCACACACGCGGAGGTTGACGCATGAGGTTTCCCACCCGCATTTCTACGGAACGTTCAGCAATGTGGTCGCGCAGGCTGGCGAGCCCGCTGCCCAGCGCCTGGTCGCGGTCAACGAGCACCGCGTACACGCCATCGGCAAGCCGCGCAATGGGGTGGCCAGCGCCATACGAGTCTTTGAGCGCGTGCCCAACAGCAGCGTTGCGGGCTATGCGCTGCCAGGGGTCGTGATCCGCCACCGACACGTCCACGAGTACCAGGGCGTGAGTCTCGCTGACCTTAGAACCGGTGCCAGCGGCTGCGCCGTAAACCTCGGCAAGGCGCTGCACAAGGTACTCCGCAGTGCCCAGGCCGGATTCGGGATCCGACATCACGGGGGTGGTGGACGGCGCGGTGTCGCGCTCGGTCCAACCCTCGCAGAGGGACCGGATGGACCGGATGGGAGCTGCCTGGAAGCCTGCCGCGCGAAAGAGGATCGCCATGTCGTCGATCGCCTCGGTGATTCCCACTCCGGCGGCTGCGCGCGCCTGCCCAAGTCGGAAGGCCGCTGGCGACGTGTCTACGCCCGCCTGAAGCGCCTCGGCGAGTGCCTCAGCAGCTGGCGTGTACCAGTCTCCGGGGCGCAGCCACACCGTGGAGACGCTCTCGGATTCCCAGGACCGCAGCAAGGCGGCAGCCTGGCCCGTCCCTGCGCTCGTCACGTCTGAAGTCATGCCCTATGAGAGGGATGAACGCTCACACTATGACGCGTGTCACACCAAAAGTTTCGGTTATTCGCGAACCGTGCTCAAGATGTGACCAATCCCCCACTCCCTGCCTTGTGTATGGGGGTGCGAAAAGGGGACACTATGAGGGCTAATATCCACCTTCCGGGGAGCAGGATGACCCACGAGGCGATCGCGCTATGGACGGAGACGTCCAGCGATCCTGAACTGATCGCTGGCGTACGCGCCGGCGACGGGACAGCCTTTGGCGTGCTCTACGAGCGCCACGTGGATGCCGCGCGCAAGGTCGCCGCTCAGTACACGAACAGCGCCACGGACGTTGACGATGTGGTCGCGGAGTCCTTCTCGCGAGTGTTGCGCGCGCTGCAGCGGGGCGACGGCCCCGATCTCGCCTTCCGCGCCTATCTCTTCACCATCGTGCGGCGCACCGGACTGGACATCATCGACCGTGCCAATCGCACGCGCCCGGGCGACGACATGTCCCAGTACGAGTCCGCGCTTGGATATGAGGCGCCCTCGGATGAAGGCGCCTTCGCTGGCTTTGAACACGGCATAGTTGCCGATGCCTTCCAGTCCCTCCCCGAGCGCTGGCAGGCGGTGCTTTGGTACACCGAGGTGGAAAAGAAGTCGCCCAAGGACATTGCGCCACTTCTTGGCCTCACGGCCAATGGCGTTGCGGCACTCGCGTATAGGGCCCGTGAGGCACTGCGCCAGGCGTACCTGCAGCAGCACCTGAGTTCCGCACAATCTCTGGAATGCCTTGCAGCGAGCGCCCAGTTGGGTGCCTATGTGCGCGGCGGACTCGCTAAGCGCGAGCACGCAAAGGTCGAGGACCACGTGAACTCGTGCACCACGTGTTCCGAGCTGGTGGCAGAACTTGAAGACGTCAACCGCGGCATGCGCGGCATCATCGCTCCGCTGATCCTTGGTGTTATCGGCATGGGAGCGCTTGAGGGTGGCATGCCTATCGGCGGCTCGTTCGCACCTCATGGCGCCGCCGGTGCCTCGGGCGGTGCAACGGGCGGAGCTGCGGGTGGCGCGGCAACCGCGAGTGCGGGTGCTAGCGGCGCCGGCTTTGCGGCGTGGGTGGCCTCCGCCGGTTCAGTGGTGTTGCCTACGGCCGCTGCCGTTGGGGTTGTGGCGTTGGCGGTCTCCGGGGCCAGCTACTTTGGGGTCTTCAACCCGCTCGGCGATACGAGCGCCCAGACGCCCTCCATCAATCCCACGCCCGCTGCGTCGGCCGGCTCTAGCCCCGGGCCCGTCACCACGCCGTCTACGTCGCCATCGCCGTCGCCGTCTACGGAGCCAAGTGCCGAGCCAAGTGCCGAGCCGAGCGCTACGCCTCCCGCCGAGCCCAACGAAACACCAAACGGCGGGTCCGACGCTGTGGTTGGCACCCCTGGCCACGGCACCTCCGGTCTGCCTAGCGGCGGTACGGGCGCGAACACGGGCACCGGTGGTGACACTGGCACTGGCGGTGACACCGGTACGGGCGGTGACACGGGTACTGGTGGTGACACGGGCACGCCCAAGACCGCTTCTCTCGCGATTGGGCAATCGGCACTGGGCCTGCTGACGATTTCGTCAGAGTCACCCGCCGTGTCGATGGAGTTGTCTAACGCAGGCGAGGGCGACGCCGGCGATGTGACGGCAGCCATCAAGTTGCCCTATGGCCTCACGTTTGCAACTCCCAGCGGAGGCGCCTCGGTGATGGGCCTCGCACCCGCGGCACGCATTGCAAACTACTTGCGGCTCTCTGCAGACGGCACCTTCACGGCCGGCGACTGGACTTGCACACTCACCGACAGCCGCTCAACCGCAAACTGCACGCTCGCAGACCTCGAGGCTGGTGAAGCTTCAACGCTCACCCTTGGCCTAACACCACTGACGGATGCCACGTTTATTGGCGACGGCGCGTGGACGGAGTTCTCGGCGCAGGCGGCCGACGTCAGCGCCGAGTACCGGGTGCGCACCGAGATCGTGAAGAGGGCGCAGAACCTCACGGGAACCTATGCGGCAACGGGTCACCTCGCGGTCACACAGGTGGGCACCACGCTCATGGGCTGCAATCTCAAGAGTGATGCTTGCCGATCCACAATGTCCTACTTTGGCAGCGACGCCCACAGTGGCAACAACAACAACGACCAGAAGATGGTCGCCCTCAACACTGCAGGCGGCAAGACCAACTCCGGCTCCACTGAACTCAACGCAAAACTCCTGCCCCAGGGAGCCACCGTCAAGTACGCCTTGCTCGAGTGGTCCGCAAACCGCTCCATAGCCGACGACGGATGGAGCAGCGACACAGCGCGAGCTCGCTTCAAGACCCCCACGGGTGACTACCAGGCCATCGCCGCCGACTCCGTTGCTCAGCACACGTACGACGCACGTGACTACTACCAGGCGCGTGCGGACGTGACCGCTCTTGTGGCGGCCGCCGGGAACGGCACGTACTCATTGGCGGACATTGCGCTCAGCGCGAGCGACAAAGACTCCGATGCCACCTACTACGGCGGCTTCACCCTGACGGTCGTTTACGAGCTCGCTTCGTTGCCCACCTCGCAGGTGGCACTGTTCACGGGCAGCCAGTGGGTCATGGGCAGCACCAGTGCGGACTTCACGTTCTATGCGGACAAGCCTGGCAGCGCGAGCGTGGGCTTGACGGCTTGGGAAGGCGATCGCGGCACGAGCGGTGACCGTATGTCTCTCGACGACACCAACTTTGAGCCCTACGGATGGGATGGCACTGCGCCGCTCACCCACTCGGCCCTGAACGGAGCAGACTCGTCTGCCTTTGGCTCTCCCTTTGCGAACACGCTGGGCGTGGACGCTAAGTCGTTCGTCGGAATGGACGCCGTCACGCCAGGCAAGCACACGTTGCGCGCGTGGACCACGGGCGACAACTACTTGATCGGATCCATCAGCGTCACGCTGACGTACGACGACTGACTGGTGCCAGCGGCCTCGCGCTAGGCGACAACTCCCGAGGGCGCACTGGGACGGACGATGAACCACAGCGCGAAGTGCGCAACCACGAGTGCACCGATCATCACGATCGCCATGGTCAGCACTGAGACGCCCATCACGCCGACAAGTGGAGTCACGAGCCCCGGCAAGAGCGAGTTCAGGGCGCCAATGAGCGAGGCGGCCGTGCCGGCCTCGGCGGCGTGATTGGCAAGCGCCGTCACCTGCACGGTTGGCATGATGACGCCAAGCGGCGACACCACAAAGAACAGCGAGACGAGCACCCACCACAAAGCGCCGTCCGCTAAGGCACATACCAGGAGCGACGCAGCGCCGATCGTCATGATCAGCAGGCCGGCCGTCGCCACTTGCTTGGGAGCGAAGGTGCGCATGAGCCGCGCCGAGATCTGCGTTGCCGCCACGAGCCCAAGCGAGTTGAGGCCAAACACGATGCCGTACTGCTGTGCGCTCAGCCCAAAGACGTCCTGCAAGAGGAACGAACTTGAGGAGAGGTAACTGAAGAGGGCCGTGAATGCCATGGAGCCCAAAATTGCCGCACCAACAAAGGCGCGATCGTGGATAAGGTGCCGATAGCGTCGGGCAATTGCGCGGCTAGAAAATATGCCACGCCGCTCTGCGGGAAGCGTCTCAATCATGAAGAAGGCTGAGACCACCATCATCACCACGCCGTACGCGGCGAGGACCAAGAAGATTCCGCGCCACTCCACCGCGCGGAGCAGTTGCGAACCGATGACCGGCGCGAGCACGGGGGCCAGTCCCCATACCAGCGCGAGGCGCGAGAGCATGCGGATGAGCCGCTGGCCGGAGAAGAGGTCGCGGACGATCGCCATGGCGACCACGCCCGAGCCTGCCGCGCCGATGCCCTGGAAGACGCGGCCAACCGTGACGAGTTCAACGGTTGGCGCAAAGGCCACGGCAAACGAGGCGAGCACGTGCACCGCTGTGGCGATCAGCAGCGGCTTGCGGCGCCCAAAGGCATCCGCAAGCGGGCCCACGATGAGCTGGCCGAGCGCAAAGCCAATTAGTGTGGCCGTGAGGGTGATCTGGATCGCTGCATCCGAGGCACGGAGGTCCGCGGCAACGGTTGGGAATGCTGGCAGGTAGAGGTCGATCGTGAAGGGACCAAGTGCGCTCAGCGCGCCAAGCATGATGATGTAAAGGAGTCGCCGCTTGCTGGAGAACGAGTCGCCGCGAGAGATTTCAACTGGGGCTGGCGCTGCGACGGGCATCGGCGAGGGTGCCGGAAGGTCGGCATGGCGCGCGACTAGAGGTTCAGTGCGGGTGACGGTCATGGGCGCGCGGGATCCTTGCAATGGTGCTGGTACGTGGGAGGCGGCGCCGTTGCCGGCAGGGATTCACGACAACCCTGCGACGGATGCAACCTTACCAAGCGGTATGTCATTCCCCCACGGCCAGCGAAGGACTGTGCCGAACAACACATTGCGCGGGGTTGGGTACCCGAGGTGACCAACACCCCCACAACCGGGGTTCCAGGCTGGCGCGAACGCCAGCCTGGCCGCGGTGCTAAACCTTGGTCGCTTGCGCGTTGACCTCGTAGGCCGTGTTGGTGGCCTCAAAGAAGTTGACGAGTTGCAGCGTGTCGTTCGCGGCTGCCATCCACTTTGCGGGGTTGGACACGTTGTAGTGCGCGTCGAACCCGAGCTCTTCGAGACGGCGATCTGCCAGGTACTTTACGTACTGGTTCACGTACTCGGCGTTGAGTCCAAGGATGCCGGTGGGAAGCAGGTCACGGTTGTACGCCTCTTCCATCTCCACGGCGCCAAGCACCATCTGCCGGATCTCCTCCGCGAACTCTGCGTCCTGCAGGTCCTCGTTCTCCTCAAGCACCGTGAGGATGAGGTTGATACCAAACTGCAGGTGCAGCGACTCGTCGCGAATCACCCAGTCCATGAGGGATCCAAAGTTCCGTAGCAGATTGCGCTGACGGAACGACAGCGCCACCATGAAGCCCGAGTAGAACCAGATGCCCTCAAGGATGATGTTGTAGGCAATGAGGTTGCGGACAAAGTCCTTCTTGCCCTCGGTGGTGGTGATGTCGAGGGTGTCCTCGGTCATGCGCTTGATGTACTTGACCTGGAACTCTTCCTTGGCGGCCATGGACGGCACGTCAACGTGGGAGTCGTACGCCGCCTCGCGGTCAATGGGGAAGGTCTCCAGCACGTACTCGAACGACATGCAGTGGTTGGCCTCTTCCCACATCTGCTTGGCGAGGTACAAGTGCGCCTCGGAAGCGTTGATGTAGGGATAGACGCCAAACGCCAGCGCCTTGTTGACGAGCAGCTCGTTGGGGTTGAAGTACGACATCAGGTAGGTGACGGCGTGCTTCTCTTCGTCCGTCATCTTCTTAAAGTCCGCGAGGTCCTCACCCAGCTGAATCTCGTTGGGGAACCACGTGTTCGCAACGGCCTGGTTGTAGAGGTCGTACGCCCACGGGTACTTGATTGGCTTCAGCAACAATCCGTCCTGGATGCCGGTACCGAGAATTCCCATGTCAATCTCCTTATGCGTTTACTGGCAGGACTCGCACTGGAGTCGCTCCATCGGGTCAACGGGGCACGCCACGCCACCAACCATGTCGGTGTCGTCAGCGATTACCTCGAAAGACGTTGCGCCAAACGGAATGTCCGACGCTGTGGCGGGCTCCGGCTCAGGCGTCGCCTGGGGCAGTGCGGCAGGCGGGACCTCGGGCTGGGCCACGGGTGCTGTAGCGAATGCCTGAGCCGCGACCGCGCTCAAGACCGACGAGGGGGCGAGGGCTGGCGCGGCGGCTACGGGTGCGGGTGCAACGGGTGCGGGCGCAACGGGTGCGGGTGCAACCGGTACGGCGGCTACGGGTGCGTCGGCCAGCGACACTGCTGCACCCTCGACGAGCACGTCATCGGCCACAGCTTCGCTGACAGCAGCCGCGCTCGGCTTCTTGGTCCCAAAGCCGCCAAAGCCGCGCTTGCCTGACGAGGCAGCGGGAGATTTGGACGCGACACCGGCACCGGCGGAGGAGCCCGTGGTGGCCAGACGCTCGGACTTGTTGACTCGCACCGTGGACTGTTCCGCAGTGTGGCGCTGCTTCATGTGCAGGTAGTAGGTGGTCTTAACGCCCCGCTCCCACGCCGCCGCGTACAGCGCCATCATGTTGTCAATGCTGCGGTCTTCGAGGTAGATGTTGCGGCTGATCGCCTGGTCAATCCACTTCTGGGCGCGAGCCGCAACCTCGATGAACGCGTAGGGGCTCAACTGGAAGGAAGTCTTGTAAACGTCCTTGAGGTGCTGCGGGACATCTTCGAGCTGCGAGAGGTCACCCTGCACAGCCAGGAGGTCGTCCTTGACCTGCTCCCACATGCCAATGTCCTGCAGGTCCTTGACGACGTTGCGGTTGATCTCGAGGAACTTGCCGGACGAGGTTGCGCGGCTGAAGATCTGCGAGAACTGGGGGTCAAAGCCGGGCGTGGTGCCGGCAACGAGGCCAATGGACGCGGTGGGTGCAACGGCCATCAGGGTTGCGTTGCGGATGCCGCCCTTGACCTTGGTACGCAGCGCGTCCCAGTCCTGGCGAACGGTGCGGTCAACGGTGATCGGAACGCCGCGGTCCGCCTCGGCCTCGGCAATGGTGTCGAAAGGCACCTTGCCCTGGGACCAGCCGGAACCTTCAAAGTTGGAGTACGAGCCGCGCTCCCTCGCGAGGTCCGCGGATGTGTCGATCGCGTGGAATGAGACGAACTCGACGATCTCATCGATGAGCTCGTATGCCTCTTCCGATTCGTAGGCGAGGCCAAGGCGCTCGGTGAGGTCCGTGTAACCCATCACGCCAAGGCCAATGGCCCGGTTCTCGCGGTTAGCGAACTCAGACTCCGGAACAGAACTGAGGGTGATGTCAACGAGGTTGTCGAGCTGACGCACGGCAAGTTGGGTGGACGCCTTCATGCGCTCCCAATCGATCTTGCCGTCTACGAGGTGCGTGGACAGGTTGATGGACGCGAGGTTGCAGACTGCGATGTTCTCGCGGTCCTGCGGAAGGCAGATCTCGGTGCACAGGTTGCTGAGGTGAATGGTGCCCGTGTTGGTGTTGAGGGCACGGTTATTGATGGTGTCCTTCCACGTGAGCCACGGGTGAGAGCTGCCCTGAAGGCTGATGAGGATCGACTTGTACTGCTCGCGCGCCTTCATCTTCTTGAAGGTGCGCACCTTGCCGGCCTCCGCAAGGCCAATCAGTTCCTTGTAGCGAGCGGAGAACGCCGCGCCAACAAGTTCCACGAGGTCGGGTGCCTCGGCAGGGTCAAAGAGGTACCAGTCGTCGTCGTTCTGAACGCGCTTCATGAACTCGTCAGAGATCCACACTGCGGTGTTGGCCGTGCGCGTGCGGCGGTAGGGGTCGCCGGAGTTCTGACGCAGGTCAAGGAACTGCGAGAAGTCCAGGTGCCAGTTCTCCATGTAGAAGCACAGCGCGCCAAACTTCTTGCCACCGCGGCTCACCGCGCGCAGCGTGGAGTCGATGGTGTGCATGAACGGGATGGGACCCGTTGACGTGGTGTTGTTGGACTTGATGGGCGAGCCCTCGGAGCGCAACTTGGTCACGGACAGACCGATGCCGCCCGTGCCCTTGGTGAGCCACATGACGTCGCCAACGGTCTTGGCGATGTGATCCATGTCGTCTTCCATCTGCATCACGAAGCAGTTGGAGAGCTGCGGGTACGAGGTGCCCGCGTTCACGAGCGTGGAGCCAGCTGGCAGGTAGTCGAGTACGGAGATCTTGTCGTAGAACTTGAGCGCCATCTCGGTGGGGTTGGCCTCGTTGAGCGCCAGGCCCATGGAGACGCGCATCCAGAAGTACTGGGGCACCTCAAGCGCCTTGCCGTGGCGGTCCGTGATCATGTAGCGGTTGCGCATGGTGACGGTTCCGATGTACTTCAAGAGGTCGTCGCGAGTGTGGTCGATGGCGGCCGCAAGCGCATCGAGGTCAAAGATCTCTATGAGGCGAGTGTCGAGGAGGCCCTCCTCCACCGCGTCGCGGATGTAGCCGGGGAAGCGGGCCTGGTGCAGCAGTGCCAACTCAAGCTCGGACTCGTAGCCGCCAAGCACGCGCTTGTAGATGACCTTGCGGAGCAGGCGAGCGGCGATGGTGTCAAAGTTGGGGTCGTCCTTGACGTTCTGCACAGCAACGCCAATAGCGGCTTCGTCGAGCTGCTCGGTAGTGATGCCGTCGAAGAGCGTGATCCCGAGTTCCGTGGCCACCTGCGTCGTCATGGAGATCTGGTCCGGCAACCCGGTGGCCGCGCGCTCGATCGCCTTGTTGATGCGGTCCGCGTTATACGGCTCGCGCGTGCCATCGCGCTTAGTGACGTGGATGCCCGTGCGGACCGGCTCGGCCGCCGTCTCAACGTCTGCGGTGGTGTTCTCGGTGATCGTCATAGCGCTCCCCTTTTGACTGATCGATTGGCCCTTGCGGACCGTGGTTATTGACGGCGTCTGCGGCGCTCTTGCGGCGGCGAAGCCCTGCACAGGCAACAACGTCGTCAACTCGAGGCGTACCCACAAACTTACCCCTAATTACACCGGCGTGCAACTAGATATGGGGGGCAATCTGGGTTTCTGCCCCTAGATGTTGTGGTCGTGTGCAGAAACCTGTGTACAGAGTGTGGACAACGCGGCGTGTCGTCCACAGCACGAGGCCACATCTGTTGAACACTGTGCGGCCGCAGTTTCATACCCACGTAACCAGTGTCTCGCGAGGGTGTGACACGGAACTGAAAACAGCGTCGGGCCGGCCGCTCCACCCACCGTCCACCGCCCACCGCCCACCGCCCACCGTCCACCGTCCACCGTCCACCGTCCACCGTCCACCGGCCCAAGTCACGGAAAATGCGGTGTCGCTCCGGGGCGAAGCAGGGACTTTGCGGGCGGGAGTCGCGAAACTCCGTGACTTGGGCCGCAAGGGTGCAAGGGTGCAAGGGTGCAAGGGCGCAAGGGCGCAGGGGCGCAGGGGCGCAGCGGCGCCCCGCACACGCGCCACTAACCCTTAACGGCGCCGCCCAGCCCAGCAGAGCGCAAGAACACGCGCTGGAACATGAGGAACATCACCACCGGGATGATCGTGGCTATCGCGAGCGCCGCGAGGAACACGGACAACTCCGTCTGCGACTCCACGGCGGGAAGGCGCACGGAAAGCGGTTGCCTGGCGGGATCCGGCAGCACCAGCATGGGCCACAGGAAGTCCTTCCACGCGGCGATGACCGCGAACACGGAGACCACGCCAAGGATGGGCTTGGACATAGGCAGCACCACGGACCAGAAGAGCCGGAACGGACCCGCGCCGTCCGTGCGTGCCGCCTCGATGACGTCCCGCGGGAGGTTGTCGAAGAACCTCTTCACCAACAGGATGTTGAAGGCATTCGCGGCCATGGGCAGCCACACTGCGAGGTAGTTGTTGAGCATCGAGTAGTCCCGCCCCAGGAGCGGCGGGCTCACCACCGTGAGGTACAACGGCACCAGCAACACCACAGAAGGGATGAACAAGGTAGCGAGCACAAGCGCGTTGAGCACTCGGGCGTAGCGGGGGCGCAGAATGGACAACGTGTAGGCGCCCGTGGTGGCGATCGTCAGTTGGAAGGCCCATGCCCCCAGGGCGATGACCACCGTATTGAAGAAGTACTGACTGATGTGGACGTCGTTCCACGCCGCCGTGAGATTAGACAGCTGGATGCCACTTGGCCACAGCGCAAACGGATGCTGGAGCGTGTCCTGGGTGGTCGCCACAGACGCCTTCGCGAGCCATAGGACGGGCCCAAGTCCCACCACAACGAGCGTCACAGTCAAGAACACGTGAACACCGACAAAGCCCCTGCGGACGCCTGGATGGCGGCGCTCCGCAGCCCCAACGATGCTCCGGTCGCTCGCGAGCAGTGACTCGCTGCGCCTGCGGTTGCGCCAGGAGATCAAGCGCGTAACCCCGGGCTGATTGGGATCACCGTCCATGTCAACGTCCGGCGCCATGACAGCGGCGGAGGCCTTGGCGATGTCTGTGGAGGTCATGACGTGCTCCAGCGGTTGGTGAGCCGGAAGTAGATCCAACTGACGATGGCGAGGAACAGGGCGAGCATTACGCTCAGCGCCGTAGCCATTCCGTACTGGCCGCCAAGCGAGTTGGTGAATGCGTACCTATAGATGAGGAGTAACACGGTCACCGTGGCATTGGCTGGGCCACCGCCGGTGAACAGGAACGGTTCAAGGAAGATCTGAGCCGTAGCGATAATCTGCAGAATGAGCATCACGAACAGCACCCCTCGCATCTGCGGCAGCGTGACGTGCCAGATCTTGCGCCAGATATTTGCACCGTCCACCTCGGCCGCGTCGTAGAGCTCCGGAGGCACAATCAGCAGCGCGGCGAGGTAGATGATGATGGACCCGCCCGCCGCTGCCCACGTGGCTTCGATAACGAGCGCCGGCATGGCCTGCGTCTGACTCTGCAGAAATGGCTGCGGCGGTATTCCCAAGAACCCCAGGATGACGTTGAACACGCCGTTGGGGGACGCGTCGTAGAAGATCTTCCACAGCAGCACGGAGACCACCGGCGGGATCACAACGGGCAGATACGCGAGCGCCGAGTACAGCCCCTTGCCGCGCTTCACCTCGCTCATCAGGACCGCCATGATGATGGGGATGGGGAAGCCCAGGATGAGCGCAAGCAGGGCAAAGTAGAGGGTGTTCAGCACGGCGGTGCCCAGGAGTGGGTCGCTCAGCACGGCCGCAAAGTTGTCAAACCCCACCCACTGCGGCGTGGTGATCAAGTTGGTCTTCTGAAAGCTCATGATCACCGAGCGAACAATGGGGTTCCAACTGAAAACAAGGAATACCAGGGTCATCGGTAGCGCAAACATGAGCGTGGTGAGCCCACCCGACTTGATCCACGTGACGGGGTTGCCGCGTCTGCGCCGGTTGACCGGCGGCCGCTCCCGGTGTGCCACGTGGGATTCGGTTGCCATGACTCTCCTTTGAGTGGGGCGGCCGGCGCGGATGGGATGTCCCGCGCCGGCCACCACCGTACTTAGTGGTGAAGGGCTAACTACTGATCGAGCAGCGCCTGCGCATCGGTGTCTGCCTTGGTCAGCAAGGCGTTGATATCGGCATTCTTGTCCGTGAGGACAGACTGCACCACGGGGTCAAGCAGTCCATAGATTGCCTGCGTCTGACCCTTGGGCTCACCAACCGGCTTCTGGTCCCAGATGTGGTCCGTGAACGGCTTCATCTGATCAACGGGGACGTTGATGTAGGGGGCGATCCAGGTGAGGGACTCCTCGTACAGGTCCTTGCTGAGCACCGGCAGAACGGGTGTTCCAACTGCCTGCCCTGCGTCGGACAGTGCCTTCGCGTCGGCCACAGCCGCGTCCTTGTTGAGGAGCTTCTGCATGTAGTACCAGTCAATCCACTTCACAGCGGCCGCCTTGGTGGGGGCGTCCACTGTTGGGCTGATGACTGCAACGTCGCCGCCACCCAGCGTGCCAGCGTCGGCGCCGTCCGTGGGCACAACCGTCATGCCGTACTGCGAGGGGTTCATCCCGAAGTCGCGAACAAGTGCCGTGTACACGTCTGACCCAGAGGTGTACATGCCGATGTTTCCGGCCGCGAACTCCTGGTTGATGGTGCCCCAGTCGAGATCAAACTTGGCCCCAAACGAGTTGTCCGTCCAGCGCAGATCGTGCAAGAACTGGAGCGCGGCAACCGTGCCGGGGTTGTTGATGGTGGAGGTGTATGTGCCATCACCGTTATCCGTTTGGGTGCGTCCTCCGCGTGCGACCGTTTCCGCCGTGAGCTGCCAGCCTCCGGTGTTGTTGATCGCCATCTGCGCGTAGCCGGCCTTGCCGGTCTTCTCGGCAATGATTTTGGCGTCCGCACGGATCTCGTCCCACGTGGTGGGCGGGTTGTCGGGGTCAAGCCCCGCCTGCGTGAACAGGTCTCGGTTGTAGTGGAGTCCCATGGCGTAGGCCTGACGGGGGAATCCAAAGATCCTGCCGTCCTTGTCTGTGACACCGTCGAGGATCACGGGGTTGAAATCGTCCACGTAGCCCAGAGCTGTCATCTCGTCCGTGACGTCCGTGAGCTGGCCGTTTTCGAGCAGCGTCTTGGAGTCCGTGAACGGCACCGTGAAGACGTCAGGTAGGCTTCCGCCAGCAAGCTGAACCGCGAATGTTGGACCGGTCCACTCGTACTCGACGCCGATCACGTCGATGTCAGGGTTGAGATCTTCAAACTGCTTCTCTTGTACCGCGAAAGCGTCGTAGGCGGCCTTGTCAGCACCCGGTGGGAACGTGGCGACGCGAAGCTCAATCTTCGCGCCGTCCGGTCCGGGGCTGGCGTTGCCGGTCTCGTCGGGCGTGCATGCCGTCAGGAGCAGCGCCCCAGCGGCGAGACTTACGCCCGCAATCGCGGTCTTGCGACCGATGGACATCATTGTCATTCTCCTTTGGTGAGGGTTGCGCGCCTTGGGGCGCTTTCGTCACCGTGCGGCGCAACCTCGAGCCATACGGTGCAGTCTGCTGGCAGCATGCCGTCCACGAGTTCTGAACTCGCGGCGATCACGCCGGTGTGGTGGGGCAACTTCACGAGCGAGTCGCCAAAGTTGGTGAGGCATACAAAGCTTGCGCCGCGCTGGAACGCGAGCACGGCATCGGGCGTATCAAGCCACGCGAAGGCGCCAGTTTGGAGATCTTCATTTGCCCGACGCGCGGCGAGGACCGTGCGGTAGAGCGTCAGCATGGAGCTGGGAGAGTTGGTTTGGGCCTCAACAGACAGTTCTGCCCAGTCGGCCGGCTGCGGGAGCCAAGGGGCGGCCGCGTCCTTGGGGCCAAAGCCAAACGAGGCGCCCGTGCGCGTCCACGGCAGTGGCACGCGGCAACCGTCCCGGCCCGGGTCCGCTCCGCCGGAGCGGAAGTGCATGGGATCTTCAATCACGTTCACGGGCAGGTCTGCTTCAGGAAGCCCCAGCTCGTCGCCCTGGTAGATGTAGAGGCAGCCGGGGAGTGCGGCAGCGAGGAGGGCCGCGGCACGGGCGCGGCGAGTGCCAAGTGCAAGGTCAGTTGGCGTGCCAAAGCGCTTGCGGTCAAAGGCGAAGGACGTGTCTTTGCGGCCGTACCGGGTGACGGGGCGCGTGACGTCGTGGTTGGAGAGCACCCAGGTTGCTGGAGCGCCAACCGGGGCGTGCTCCGCGAGAGTGCGGGAGATGCTGGCCTTAAGCGTGTTTGCGTCCCATGGCCTCGCCATGAAGTCAAAGTTGAAGGCGGTGTGCATCTCGTCGTCGCGCAGGTAGCGTGCGAATCGCGCGGCGTCCTCCAGCCACACCTCGCCAACGAGCACGCGGGGAGGGTCGTATTCATCGGCAACAGCGCGCCATCCGCGGTACACGTCGTGGATCTCGTCGCGGTCGATGTGTGGGTGCTCGCCCGGCCCAGGGTCGCTGGGGAGGGGGCCTAGAGCTGGGTCTTTGATGATCATCGCGGCGGAGTCGATGCGCACTCCCGCAACGCCGCGGTCAAACCAGAACCGCAGAATGTCCTCGTGCTCCGCACGCACATCTGGGTGGTTCCAGTTGAGGTCCGGCTGCTCCGCCGTGAACAGGTGTAGATACCACTGGCCCGGCGTGCCATCCGGATTAGTGGTGCGGGACCAGGTGTCCCCTTGGAAACTTGAGACCCATGCGGTGGGCATCTCATCGCCGTTCTCGCCGCTGCCGTCGCGGAACCAGAAGCGCTCGCGCTCCGGGCTCCCGGGCGCTGCGGCGAGGGCGGCTTGGAACCAAGGGTGCTCATTGGAGACGTGGTTGGGGACGATGTCAACGAGGGTGCGGATTCCCAACGCGTCCGCATCCGCGATGAGCTGCTCGGCCTCCGCGAGGGATCCGAACATGGGGTGGATGTTCCGGTAGTCACTCACGTCGTATCCGCCGTCCGCAAGGGGGCTCGGATACCAAGGGTTGAACCAGATGGCGTCTACTCCGAGGTCCCGCAGATACGGGAGCCGGCTGCGGACGCCGGCGAGGTCGCCAGTGCCGTCGCCATCAGCATCAGCGAAGGACCGCACGTAGACCTGATAGATCACCGCAGAGCGCCACCACTCGTGGCCTTGCGCGGCGCGCACCTGGTGTGTGGCCTGGGTGAGGACTTCGCTGTCCACGTTGCTCCTTAGCGTTGTTGATCTGTTGGTACCGTAACTTGTGGACAAGAACGGTGCAAGTTCTTGCTAAGCGTGAGCAAGATTGCGATTTGGTAACGGCAGAGTTAGTAACGTTTCGACTTTGTGGCGCGAAAGCGCGTCCGCCCAACCGGGCGGCTCCAACTGCGCGCTAGGCGCTAACGGGCGCGGGCCCGGTGGAGCCCCGGAGCACAAGCTCGGGCTCAAAGAGCAGCTCGTCGCTGGGGCTCGACGTCCCAGCGATCTGCCCAAGCAGCACGTCGATAACCGTGCGCCCCATCGCATCGATGGGCTGCCGCACGGTGGTGAGCGGCGGTTCCGTAAAGCTCATCAGCACGGAGTCGTCGAACCCCACAACAGAGATGTCGGCGGGCACACTCAGCCCCAGCCTGCGCGCCGCCCGCACGGCGCCGAGCGCCAGGAGGTCCGATGCGCAAACGATGCCCGTGGCTCCCGCTGCAATGAGCCGCGACGCACCCGCCTGGCCCGATTCAATCGAGTACAAGCCGTTCACCACGAGCGCCGGATCCAGCGGAGTTGCCAGGCGATTGAGCACGCGCTGCGCGCCGTCGAGCTTGCGGCGCGACGGTATGTGTCCGCTGGGACCCAGCAGCAATCCAATGCGGCGATGCCCCAGTTGGTGCAGGTGACTCGCCGCCTGCTCGGCCGCAGAGGCGTCATCCGTGGAGACCGTGGCGAAGTCAATGCCCGGGACCGGCGCGCTCACCAGCACCGTGGGCAACTTGACCTTGCGGAGACGCTCGTAATGCTCATGCGGCGCGTCGGTTTCGGTGTAGTTCCCGCCTACGAAAATCACGCCGCTCACCTGCTGCGCGAGCATAAGGTCCACGTAGTCGGATTCGGTGATGCCGCCAGAGTTCTGG
>Ga0164241_10001617_pt1 | contig 26968 bp, 15 predicted proteins | sample OricomyardsoilBY_FD_108780 | JGI IMG/M metagenome (GOLD analysis project Ga0164241, IMG submission 108780) | Backyard soil microbial communities from Emeryville, California, USA - Original compost - Back yard soil (BY) | ecosystem: Environmental > Terrestrial > Soil > Unclassified | place: USA... | reverse complement strand
GATACCAGGAAGAAGAAAAATAACGCTGTAACAGCGGTTACCGAAAAAATAACCGTATGCGACAACGAAACAAAATCATTTACCGGGCTGCTTCTGAATAAGAATAAAGAACCTAATAATACGGAAATGGTTCCCCCTATCGCCAGCATACCATGGCTTACAATTTTTATCTCCAGTAAATAAAGAATAATTCCAAAAATGATCAACGCCAGCCCTGCATAATTTACCGGCATCGAACTCATGGAATAGAAGGCAAGTATTAAACAAATAACGCCAACGATACCAGGGAAAATCGCTCCGGGATTAAATAATTCGAACAGCAACCCGAAAAATCCAAGCATCATAATGATGTAAGCGATATTAGGGTCGCTAAGCCTGCTGAGTATTTTTTGAAAAAATCCTATTTCAAGATCTTCAACGGTAGCATTTCTTGTATGCAACGTTTTGGTACCGCCACTAGTTTGCACTTGTTTCCCATCTATTTGGTTCAATAAGTCCTTTTCATTAACGGCTACGATGTTGATGACATTTTTTTCCAATGCTTCCTGTTCAGTGATCGAAACACTGGTTCTTACGGCATCGTCTGCCCATTGCACATTTCTACCTCTTTTTTCAGCGATTGTTCTTATAAGAGCAGAAGCATCATTAGTTACTTTCTCCGTCATCACCGCATCCATTTTCCCGTCCAGCGTAACGGGATGCGCCGCGCCGATATTGGTTCCGGGAGCCATGGCCGCGATGTTTGATGCCATTGTTATAAATGTTCCTGCAGAACCTGCATGGGCGCCTGAAGGAGAAATATAAACGATCACGGGTACCCTTGACTGCATCATATTGGTAACAATATCCCGCGTAGAAGTTAGTAAACCGCCCGGTGTATTCAATTTAATAATCAGGCATTCTGCATTTTCTTTTTCCGCCCGTTCGATTCCCTGTTGAATATACTCTGCGCTGGAAGGATTAATGCTTTCGTTAACATTAATAGAAATTACCTTTTGCGCAAATAGTAAGGAAGGAAATAAAAATATGATGGCAAAAAAGAGAAAGAATTGTTTTGTTACCCATTGATTCCAAATGGCATTTTTAAAAATTGCGCGCATACACGTAATTTACGCCAAGTGCGATAAAAAACAAAAAAGAAGTTTGGAGGCACATGTTAAATTCCAAAATCGAAATGTAAACTATACGTAGAAAATATTATTTGTGGCAAACAAAACCATCTACTGGTCCTGGTCGGCATGCAAATAAGCAGATTTGCAGAAACTTGAAAGCACATGCTAGCCGATTTGACTTAAAAAAATCCGAACTGGTAAAATGTTATTTTAAATTTTTCCCCAATTCTTGAATTGAATTAAGTTTGCGTTGCAAACGCAATTATTTATGTATTCAAGAAATTACGTCATATCCTTCGCAAATATCCGTTTGTATGTCCCGTCAGAAGTCGTTACCAATGGCACGTGGCAGCAAGGATTCCCGAAAAATAAATTAAACATTAGAAAATAGTATGAAGACAAATTCTTCCGATATTTCCCCGGACTTGGATCCGATTAAAATATCCATGGATGGCGAACTTCCTTCCAAACAATCTATTCCAACACTGTTTGATGAAATGGATTACCAGCAAGCTGTCCAATGTTATTTATGGGGCTTGCCGATTGTCGCTTTTGCTGAGTGGCAGCGTATTCACTGTGATTTGTTCGGCAGCAGCAGTAACGATCTTGTGATTTATAATAGCTATGAAGACAAGCTCGGTATTTTAACAGCAAATGCTACAACACCTTATATTATCACTTTTATAGACCTGGCCAAGAATGGACCTACAGTAATAGAGATGCCGGCTGGCCATACAGGTGGCGGGCTGAGTGATTTCTGGCAAAGGGAGTTGGCAGCCATTGGTGAACTCGGTGCTGATAAAGGAAAAGGCGGAAAATATGTCTTGACTCCGCCGGGCGAAAAGCCCATTACCGCCCCTGGCTATTACGCTCTTTCTTCCACCATGATGAATGTATTCTTTGGCTTCAGAGCGCTGGACCCAGATCCGGCAAAAGCAGAAGCTTTGATACACGGGGTAAAAATTTATCCGTATGCGCAACGCGATAATCCTGTGCCAACCAAGGTAGTAAGCCCTGCGGGAAAGAAGTTCTTAGCTATTCAACCCGATGGCATCACTTATTGGGAAAGGTTACATTATATACTGAATGAAGAACCTGTGGAAGAAAGAGACCGGTTTTTTATGTCGTGGCTGAATAACCTGGGTGTTATAAAAGGCAAACCATTTAACCCAACACAAGCGCAGAAGAAAATATTGACAGCGGCTGCTGAAAGAGGAGAACAAATAGCGATGGCAAACTCTTTTAATAAACGTTTCGATAGTATTTATCATTGGCCTGACAGGAAATGGGATTACGTGATGGTAATGACGGATGCATCCCAGCGGGCAGAAAATTATGACGAGTTTTACAGGCGAACCTCTTATTTCTTCGAAGCGGTTACTTTTTCCAAAGCGATGATTACAAAAGTGCCTGACGTTGGACAAGCCTATCTTGGCACATATGAAGATAAAGATGGCAACTGGTTAGATGGTGGCAACAATTATACCTTGCACATTACGGCCCATCCGCCTGCAGTAAACTTCTGGTCAATTACGGTATATGATGCGGCAACCCGATGTTTAATAGATAACCCACAACGTAATGCCGATCTTTCTTCACGCAAAGATCTAATCATGAATGCAGACAACTCGGTTGATCTGTATTTTGGGCCAACTGCGCCCGCGGGCAAAGAAAAAAACTGGGTACAAACTTTGCCAGGCAAACACTGGTTTACCTACATGCGTTTTTACGGGCCAACGGCTGCTTATTTTGATAAAAGCTGGAAAATGGATGATATAAAAAAAGTGAAATAAATTTTTCTTAGCAACCAATGAGCACCGCAAAACGACCATTATTAATAAATACATAAATAATATGACAAGATCAATAGCATTCTTGTTTGCATTTATTTTCCTATCTGCAATCAGTTTAGCACAAGTTACCAAAGAAGCCTTGCCATCCATTTCTACACCGGATAAAGTGCAAACTTCTTTAGGCACTTTCAATTTTAAAGATGGCGTACCTGATGCAGCCACTGCACAAAATTTATATGATGAAGCAGATTATCTGCGTGGTGTGGATGCGTTTATCAATGGATATGCTGCAGTATCCCAATACGCGATACGGGAGGGATTTAAAAAAGCTGGTGTAAACGATAACGATGTGCTTGTTTTTTCTGGTTTAATGGATTCAAAATCGCTTTTCCTCACCGCCAATGCAGATACCTATTATTTCTGGACATACATTGATCTGAGCCACGGGCCAATGATTGTGGAAACGCCATCCAATACCCTGGGTGTTATTGATGATATGTGGTGGCATTGGGTCACAGATTTCGGTTTGCCAGGCCCTGACCGTGGCGCCGGAGGAAAATACCTGGTTGTACCGCCGGGTTATAACGGAACATTACCGGAAGGAGGTTATTTTATATGCCATAGCCGCACATTACAGGCAGCCGTATTGGGCAGGGCGTTTTTAGAAAAGAACAATCCTAAACCCGCAGACGAAAACGTGAAAAAGAATCTAAAAATATATCCTTACGTATCAGGAAGTTGGGGATCAAGTATCGCTTCTTTTTTAAATGGGCAATTAACATTGGCGCCGCTCTCTCAGCCATCTGCATTAAAATTTGTAGAAGGAACCGGCAGGGAGATGAATACCATTCCGCCGACTGATTATTCATTTTTCAAAATGTTGAATGAGGCTGTTCAGGCACAACCTATTGAAGCCTTAGATCCCGAAATTGCAGGGCAATTGGCTGCCATCGGTATTGTGAAGAATAAACCATTTAACCCAGATAAAAGATTGAAAAACATTCTTATAAAATCCGCAGCAATGGGTAATGCTATAAGCCGCACGATTTCTTTCAGGCCGCGCGATGAAGACGGGTTCAATTATTATAGCAAAGAAAGCCATTGGGTTAACCCTTTATTTGTAGGAGGGTATGAATTTGAAACACCTCCGCCAATGATAACAAAAGAAGGAGTAAAACAGTTTCCTGATGACGGCGCTAAAAAATTGAATGCCCGTATCGGCATGTTTTATTCCGCCACAGGTATTACACCTGCGATGTGCATGCGATTGACGAATATAGGCTCGCAATATCTTGGTGCATTTTTTGATTCAAAGGGAGTGGCTTTTGACGGATCAAAGACATATAAATTAACATTGCCTGCGCATATCCCTGCTGCGAAGTTTTGGTCGGTAACGCTGTATGATAATCAAACAAGGTCAATGCTTCAAACAGCCCAACGCTACCCAAGGGCCGGAAGCCAGAGCTATCCCACGCCAGCAGCGGTTGTAAATGCTGATAGCACGTTTACCATTTACTTTTCTCCAAATAAACCAGCTAATATAAATGAAGGCAACTGGATTCAAACAGTACCTGGAAAAGGCTGGTTTACATTGCTACGTTTATACAGCCCGTTGCAGTCTTTCTTTGATAAGACATGGAAACCGGGAGAGATTGAAGAAGTGAAATAAAGAATTGTTTAAACAATTAAACATGAAACAGGCACATGCAATTGTTGGACTGCAACACTCTTTGCTTTCTGCCGCAAAGTTTATCAGGGTATCAATAAACTTTGGGTTATAGAACAGGATGGGAAAATATTTTACAGACAAGTATCAGAAAAATAAAACGCCAGCATCATTCCATCCATTTGAAGAAAAATATAATGAGACACCGAAAAGGCCAGTGTTAAAAGTTTTGGACACCATTAATCATCTGCCGGATTCCGAATGGCTATTATGACTATCGCGATTGGTTGTGTACACAACGGAGGATCGATTGTTATTCCTCGCCTGAACGTATTCTTTATAAATAGCAGAAAATCTATTTTAATTGTGCCTCCAGCAATTTCTTCCACTCCTGATACAATCCTTCATACAAAGCAATATTGGTTGGCTCAAATTTCCCCATCGGTTTAAATTGAGAATACGCTTCTTGATAATCTGTATAAATTCCTGCACCAATTCCTGCGCCCAAAGCGGCCCCTACGCTACCATCGTTTTCATACAATTCTACTGCAACGCCGGTGGCATTTACAAACGACTGGATAAATACATCACTTAAAAACAAGTTGGCTTTTCCCGCACGAATGATGGTTGGATGCAAATCATTTTCCCGCATAATATCCAGGCCATAACGAAACGAAAATGCAATCCCTTCCTGAACAGCGCGGAAAATATGTGCTTTCGTATGTTTGTTTAAATCAATATTTTGAATGTGGGCATCGATCATTTTATTTTGCAACATGCGCTCCGCGCCATTGCCAAATGGCAACACGAATAAACCATCACTTCCCGGTTTTATTTTTGCAGCCTGCTGATCCATTTCCTTATAACTTAAATTTTCTCCGCACACTTTTTTTGCCCAGCTATACATGATTGCAGCACCGTTAATACAAAGCAATACACCAATGCGTTTTTCATCCGTTGTATGATTTACATGAACAAAACTATTTACTCTTGAAAATTTGTCGGACAATAATTTTTCAGTAACAGCATAAATGACTCCGGAAGTACCACCGGTCGCCGCTACTTCGCCGGGCTGAAGTACGTTTAATGATAGCGCATTATTTGGCTGATCGCCCGCCTTATAAGTTACAATACAATTTTCGTTTATGCCTAACTGTCGTGCTATTACCGGGAGTATTTTTCCATGTGAAGAAAAAAGCGGATTTATTTTCGGAATCAATGAATCTTTAAAGCCAAAATGATTCATCACGTCTTTAGAAAGCGTGTCTTTTTTAAAATCCCAAAAGATTCCTTCTGACAAAGCAGACGATGAAATCGTGATCTCTCCGGTTAATTTCATGGAAATAAAATCTCCCGGCAACATGATTTTATCAACCTGATTATAAATTTCGGGCTCGTTAAATTTTACCCAAGCCAATTTGGAAGCCGTAAAATTTCCCGGGGAATTTAAAAGACATGAAGCGCATTTTTCTTCCCCAATTTCATTCAATGCATTGGCGCCAATTTCTACTGCCCGGCTATCGCACCAAATGATGCTATCTCTTAACACTTTTTGATCCTTGTCCACCAAAACCAATCCATGCATTTGGTAGGAAATTCCAATGGCGGCAATATCTTTGGGGTTAAATTTATTTTCTGAAACAAGTTTTTGTATCGCCTGAATCACTTGTTCCCACCACATTTCAGGTGATTGCTCCGCCCATCCTGATTGTAACGAAGTGATCGGGTTTTCTGTTTCCGGGAATTGTGCACTTGCGACAGATTTCTGAGTACCTGCATCAACGACAGTGGCTTTTATAAAAGAGGTTCCAATATCAATTCCTAATAATAGCATAATTCATTTTTAAAATTATAAAAGTAATCACTACAAATATGTTTATATTGATTTTATTTGGGAGTGTGCAGCATAAAATGCTTTATATCATTCAAGCGTGATTAATATAATTTCGGGACCATGCTGGTATGGCGAATCCGGGTTATAATAATTTCATCTTTTGTTATGGGGTAAGCAACCCTGTAACGATGTATTTCATAAGCCCTGAAACTTCCATCATTATTTTTTTTGTATTTATCAACAGGATGCATTTCCGGGTGTTTTTGAATCTTTCGTGTTGAGGATAAAATATCAACTTTTACTTTTTCTGCGTTCTGAAAAGAATCAGCAGTAATATAGTTGATTATTCCTTCCAGTTGATGTTGAACTTTAAGTGGCCAAATTACACCTTTTACCATTTAGAAGCCTTTTTCTCCATTTCTTCCTGAGTGATATAATTTCCCGATGCGGCCTCTTCTAATGATTCATCTATTTCTTCATTATATTGCTCAATTGTGATACTACCGTCCGCTTTTGCATTTTGTCTTTTCAAAAAAGTCTTTATCAGGGAAATGACAGATTTTTTTTCAGCTTCATTAAGTTGCTCAAAATAACCGGACCATTCTTTTTCTAAAGTATATGACATGATATTTATTGTTTTCACAAATTTAATTATTAAATCTGTTCCTTAAAATTTGTCCCATTGGGATTGGTGGCTATCGGCTCAATAATATTACTTTACTTTCTACGTCATCGCCTCTCATTCATACGTTTTAAACAGAATACTATTTAATCGTCAATATCGATTCCACCGGTTTTGCAGCGCCCAATTCTTCACTTCTTTGTGATGGCAACGAACCCCCAATATTTACCTTTATCCCGCCTGAATTTAAAACACTTTCACCTTCTTCATTTACCAGTTTCATCATGTCGGCCGTAATGGCAAATTTTACTTTTTCAGATGCACCCGGCAAAAGTGTAATTCTTTTAAACCCTTTTAAAGAATACAAAGGCTCATCAGGACCCCTTTGAAGATGCGTAAGATATAATTGCACCACTTCATCACTTTTTATTTTTCCACTATTGGTGACTGTTACCACAGCATTAACCGACTCATTCTTTTTGATTTTTGTTTTAGATAATTTCAGATTGCTATAGACAAATTTTGTATAGCTCAACCCAAAACCAAACGGATATAAAGGCACCCCTTTAAAATAACGGTAGGTTCTGTTTTTCATAGAATAGTCATCAAATGGAGGAAGGTCTGAATCGCTTTTATAAAATGTTACAGGCAACCTTCCGGAAGGACTGTAATCGCCGAACAAAACATCTGCAACGGCTGTGCCTCCGGCTTGTCCGCCATACCATGCATTTAAAATTGCGGGAATGCCTGCCTGTCCGGCAAGCAGGTTTTCCTGTTCCCACGGAATTGCCAAAGCGCTTCCTGTCATCATTACAAAGACAATTGGTTTACCCGTTTCTTTTAAGACTTTTAAAAAATCAGTTTGAACAGCAGGTAAATCAATGCTGGTGCGATCGCCTCCTTTAAAACCCGGCACGCTTACTTTCATCTCTTCTCCTTCGAGCCGGGGAGATATTCCTCCAACATAAATAATGACATCAGCATCTTTAATGCTGTCAATCAATTTTGAAAAATCCTGTTGTTCGGTTGAAACGAAATCTGTAGCCTTTGAATAAAAAATATCCGCATTGGGCAATTTATTTTTTATCCCTTGCAAAACCGTTGTAACTACTGACGGCTGGCCATTATAATTTCCTAATTGTGTATTAGCATTATCCGCATTGGGACCTAACACAGCAATATGTCTTACATTTTTATTCAACGGCAATAAATTATTTTTTTGTCCCGGCATTGGCGCATTCCGAAGTAACACTATCGACTCTCTTGCCATTTTCAAAGCAAGATCTTTATGCGGCTGGCTTTCTAAATTGCTTATTGGGATTTGTGCATATTTTACCATACTTATGGGATCAAACATTCCCAACCTGAACCGGATGGTGAACAATCTTTTTAGGGAAACATCAATATCTTTCTCCGTTAATTTACCATCTTTTACGGCCTGTATTAAAGTCTTATAAGTACGATTACCGCACTCTACATCAGTTCCATGCAGCACCGCATCCGACGCTGAACTTTCTGCATCCGGAGACATTTTATGTGTTTGATAAAAATCATCGATTGCTCCGCAATCAGAAGTAACATAGCCTGTGAAATGCCATTGGTTGCGTAAAATATCAACCATTAATTTATCATTGCCGCAACAAGGCTGCCCCGCATAAGCATTGTATGCGCACATCACGCCGGCCACTTTCGCATTCACTACCAACTGCCTGAATGCGGGAAGATAAGTATCCCAAAGATCATGGTTGCTAACCGTTACATCGAAAGTATGGCGGGTAGATTCCGGGCCGCTATGGATGGCATAATGCTTGGCACAGGCAGCAGCTTTTAAATATTTGGGATCGCTTCCTTGCAAGCCTTCAACAAAGGCAGTTCCAATGTTGGCAGTAAGAAAGGGATCTTCCCCATAAGTTTCCTGGCCGCGTCCCCATCTCGGATCACGAAAGATATTGATATTGGGCGTCCAATAAGTCAAACCTGTATAGCGGCTGTAATCTTTTTTACGCAAGCTTTCATTATGAATCGCTCTTCCTTCATCAGATGTAAAATCGCCCATTTGCTTCATCGCATTTACATCAAAAGTGGCCGCCATACCTATTGCCTGCGGATATGATGTTGTGTGATATTTTGTTCTTGCAACGCCATGCAGACACTCGTTCCACCAGTCGTAAGGCGGAATTCCCAAACGCTCAATTGCCGGCGTAGAATTCAGCATCTGGTTCACTTTTTCTTCCAGTGTTAATCTTGAGACCAAATCGTTTACTCTCACACTGATTGATAACGCGGGATTTTGAAAAGGGTACCTGTAATTATCCTGTGCAAACACTGAAAATGCAATTGCTATAAAAATCAGAAGACTTACAATTTGTTTCTTCATAACTATTTTTTTAACTGCCTTTATTATCCGGCCACTCCTAACGGAGAGAAGTACACGAAAACAGAGATAACAATTGCAACGACAATCAGGGATAAAATCACATCCCACTTATTCCAGCTTGCGCGGCTTGCTGCCTTGTCTGCAGCAACTGTAGTCGCGAAAGTCAAACCTCTTATTTGTTCTTCGTCCGGCTTTGGCGTGAGCAAACTTACAATCACCATTAATGCAATTGAAAATAAGAACAACAAGATACAGAAATAAAGAAAATTGATGGTAGCAAATGAATGAAGAATACCGGTTAAATCGTTTTGAAATAATTCCAATGTTAGTTTAATAATACCCAAAATAAATCCCACTACCATTCCCGTAAGTGCTCCCTGTCCATTAATACGTTTAAAGAATACGCCTAGTAAGAAAACAGCAGCAATCGGGGGCGCCAAGTAAGACTGTACGCTTTGAAGGTACTGGTACAAGGTGCCGGAAATCCTGCTCATTAGCGGTATCCATGCCATGCCCAATAATACCACAACGCCCGTTGCAATTCGTCCTACTTTTACGAGTTGTTTACCGTCGGCATCTGGTCTTATTTTTTGATAAATATCCATGGTAAATAATGTAGAACATGCATTGTAAACTGAAGCCAATGAACTCATCAATGCAGCCAGCAAACCTCCGGCCAACAACCCCCTTAACCCAACAGGCATCAATGCTTTTACCAGGGTTGGAAAAGCTTCATCATTCACCTGCAAATCCAACTTCCCTTGCGCATGCAGTGCCGCCGCAATTAAACCAGGAATCAAAAAGATGAAGAAAGGAAGCAACTTTAAATAAGCCGCGAAAATCGTTCCTCTCCTCGCTTGTCTTTCATCGCGGCCAGCCAGGCATCGTTGTACAATATGCTGATCGGTACACCAATACCAGATGCCCACAATGGGCGCGGCAAAGGTTATTCCCAACCAGGGAAAATCGGGGTCACTTAACGAAGGGAACATGTTCAATTTTTCCTTCGGTACTGAATTCATAAGACCGTGCCAACCACCTACTTTATCTAAACCAATAAACAATAAAAAAGCGGAGCCCAGCAATAAGACAAAGGCCTGAATCGCTTCCGTGTACATCACCGTGTGTAATCCACCAAGAATGGTATAAACGCCAGTGATCACCACAAGTATGATGGCTCCTGTCCAGAAATCAACGCCGAGGAAAGAATTAAAAACAAGCGCTCCGGCAAAAATGGTAACGGAAGCTTTTGCAATTACATAACTTAATAATTGGATAATAGATAATAACCGTCTGGATTGTGGATTGAATCGCCTTTCCAAAAATTCCGGCATGGTATAAACCATACTTCGCATATAAAAGGGAACAAACACCCATCCCAATACAAGCACCACCCACGAATGCATTTCATAATGCCCCATCACGAGGCCGGAGGTGGCGCCAGTGCCGGCAAGGCCGACGATATGTTCCGACCCTACATTAGATGCCAAAATGGATGCTCCTATAACCCACCAGCCAAGGTTACGGTTGGCCAGGAAATAATCGGATGCAGAGCCTCGCTTTTTTCTGATCGACCACACAGAAACACCTGCAATAATAACGAGATAAAGAACTACAAAAAGTATATCAACCGTTCCGAGAAAGTGCATAAAAATAGTTTTGGTTATAAATTAATTAAATAAAACGGTTAATAATATTTTCAAAATATTCCTGTTTGCCACTTCTGACAACTGGCTCACCACCTTCTGCAGCGAGGTTTCTCAGATCTTCCAAAGTCAGTTTCCCTTCCTCAAAAGCTTTTCCATTTCCCTTGTCAAAAGACGCATATCTTTCTTCACGTAATTTTTTATAATCGGATTTATTTAAAATATTATCCGCGATAGTCAACGCTCTTGCAAATACATCCATGCCGCCAATATGCGCATAAAAAAGATCAGCAGGGTCAGTTGAATTTCTCCGGATCTTAGCATCGAAATTGATACCGCCTCCTTTAAATCCACCTGCTTCAAGGATGATAAGCATCGCTTCGGTGAGTTCATTAATGTTATTAGGAAACTGATCCGTATCCCAACCATTTTGATAATCGCCACGGTTGGCATCCATGCTTCCAAGCAAACCCGCATCAGCAGCTACCTGTAGCTCGTGAGTAAAAGTATGGCCGGCAAGTGTTGCATGGTTTACCTCAACATTTATTTTAAAATCATCCATCAGATCGTACTGGCGCAAAAAGCTGATTACAGTTGCTGAATCGTAATCATATTGATGCTTCGTTGGTTCGCAAGGTTTCGGCTCTATAAAAAAAGTTCCTTTGAAACCATTTTTTCTTGCATAATCTTTTGCCGTGTGTAAAAATTTTGCAAGATGTTCCTGCTCCCTCTTCATATTGGTGTTCAGCAAAGTCATATATCCTTCGCGGCCTCCCCAAAAAACATAATTTTCACCACCCAACTCGATAGTGGCATCTAACGCGGCTTTCACCTGTGCGCCTGCATGCGTCAACACCTGGAAATCAGGATTGGTAGAAGCGCCATTCATATATCGTCTGTGAGAAAAAAGATTAGCAGTGCCCCATAATAATTTCACGCCGCTATCCTGTTGTTTTTGTTTGGCATAAGCGGTGATTGCTTTCAGTCTTTTCTCATTTTCAACTACATCATTGCCATAGTCTACCAGGTCCACATCGTGAAAACAATAATAAGGCATCCCCATTTTGGTAATAAATTCAAAAGCAGCGTCCATTTTATCTTTTGCTCTTTTCACCGCATCCTCTTTATCATTCCATAGAAAGAGATGGGTGCCTTCACCAAAAGGATCTGCTCCATCATTAACGAATGAATGCCAATAGGCGCAGGCAAACCGCAAATGTTCCTTCATCGTTTTGCCAGCCACTTTTTTATTTTCATCATACCATCTATATGCCAATGGATTATCGCTTTTTAAACCTTCATATTTAATTTGAGGAATCTTTTTAAAAAATTCCTTTTTACCTGTAAGTACTTGCATAATTTTTTGTTTTTAAAATTTGGAGGTGAATGTAAAATGATTTTTTATTTTAATTAGATAATATCTTAGCATTTTGTGCAACTATTTTGATTAATTCCTATGGTGGCTCATTTTCATATCATTGTTTTTAGTCAGGTCCAATCGATTCAGTTTATAAGTCGCCAACTTACTATCTCCTTCCCTGATCTTAATATTTGTATCCACGGGCGGATCTTGAAAAACCTGTGTCTTTCCGGTTACAGGCCATGTCACTTCAATCTTTTCAATAGATGTAGCCTGGCCTATGCCCACATGTTGAAGTAAAGGATTCGCACCAAAACTTCCTCCTGAATTCACATCCCTGTAAACATATCGGTCTGTATTATTTTCTTTAAAAGCCACTTTTATTTTGGCGCCGATTGCCACCTTGTTAGAAACAGTACCTTCTAATAAAATATTGATCCAGTGATTATCATTTTGGCCCGGATTTAAATAGAGAGAACTTTCATACGCGTCTCCGACATAGGCGCCTCCCATTTTGATATAAATGTCTTCGTTCCCGTCATTATCAAGGTCAGCAAAAGCAACTCCATGGCCTTTTTGCAAATTACCGACACGCGCAGAAGTGGTAACATCAAGAAAGCTTTTTCCATTGATATTTTTAAATAATTTATTAGGTACCGCTGATTTAAAGGACGGGTTTCCCGTGCCCAAATAAAAATCCAGGTAGCCATCATTGTCTATGTCGCCAAAATTAGATCCCATGGCAAAAGCGATTTTATTTAATCCCACTTTGGCGGATACATCTTCAAACGTGCCGTCATGATTGTTCCTGAACAAAAAAACTTTCCCTGCATTGTTCAGGGGCGCTCCTGCTGCTTCTGCACCAGCATAATAGGCAAGGGAACCTGTAAACTCATATCCGCATACAAGAATATCGAGCCAGCCATCGTTATCATAATCCCAAAACCATGTGGGGAAAGTGCGGGTCCTGTTTTTAGTTAAACCAGCCTGTGTACTCACATCTTCAAATTTTATTGCACCATTCTTAACCGATTCGTTTTTCAATAATATTTTTTGGCCGTTCAATGTGGAAATAAAAATATCCGGAAGTCCGTCATTATTATAATCACCGGAAGTAACGCCTTTCACAAACTCAGTTATTGCACATCCGGCCTTTGCAGCCATTTCTGTAAAAGTGCCGTTTTTATTATTGATATATAATTCACATGGATGAGCCTCTTCGCCCGGTGTTGTTTCGTTGCCTATAAAAACATCGAGCCATCCGTCATTATTAAAATCTGCCCAGGTGGCTGTTTGAGTTGGGTGAAATGAAAGCAGGCCGCTTTCTTTGGTCACATCTGTAAAAGTGCCGTCGCCATTGTTTCTTAATAAAGAATTGGGTGTTTTACCAAACTTTCCTTTCCAACCTCCTCTTAATACAAAAATATCTTTGAAGCCATCATTGTTGTAATCTGTTTGCATCATATTCAGTCCGCCGGTCAAATATCCTAACCATGAGGAATCAGATAAATCAGTAAAAGTTCCGTCGCCATTATTCCGGTAATATTTCATGGGCTCCTTCAGCGACCAACTGCTCAGCACAATATCAGGGTAACCATCATTGTTGAAATCATCCACAATGCATCCGCCGGCCTGGCTTTTATAATTGATGCCCACATTCGCTGCCACGTCTGTAAAGGGTTTGATGGCGTGCATAGAATCATCATTCTCCACTTTCAAAAGATACTGGGGAGGCACCTGACCTGGATAACCACCGGTGGTCATATAAGCAATGTTCAGGAGCCATCTTGATTCCAGGTCTCCCGGATTGTCAAACAATATAGCTTTGTATATTTCGATGGCCTTTTCGGAAGGGTTCTTATCCAGGTGAACGCCTCCGGATGAGATGGGGTATATGCAGGATTCTGCATTGTGCATATTAATGCAATTCATTCTTTCGCCCAATCTTAAATAACTAATCGCCATATCTTTTAGAATAGATTGCCTTTCGTCAAGGTTTCCTTTGGTCTTGCCAAGTAAATCCTGGAAAATATCAATTGCATTTTGTTCTTCACCTAATTCTAAAAGCGCATTGGCTTTGTTGTTTAGCGCTTTTGTAACTACATCATCATCGGAAGAATGGCTTATGATGGAATCAGCGTATTTTACTACTGATTCAGGACTAAAAACATTTTCCGGATTTTGATAATTTATTTCCGCTGCTTTTAACAGATCGATCATTCCCTGGTTTGGAATCGGTTTTTGCTTGCAGGAAAAAAATAGGATGGGCAACGCAACCGCCAATGGGAATACAGCGAAATTCCGTTTTATATGATGGTGTATTTTATTAGATTTTTTAAACAAATGTGATATGATAAGTTTAGTTATCATTAATGGATTTAGTTAGACAAAATTATAGAAATCAGGATAGTGGCAACCGAAATATCGCAACTTCATCTTACTTCATTTAAATATCCGGAACAAATTTATGAAGATCTGTAAGCGTTGATTATAGACAAATTAAAAATCATGAAAAAATATTGCTTTGCTATGCTTAAAAAAATAGAGGCTAATGGGTAGCCTCTATTTTTTAGAACTACATTTCTTTTACTCTTATTTTATTAAAGGATTTGCTGAAGTTTCGCTTGCAGGGATGGGCAACGTAGCCAACTGTCCTGGTTTTGGATCAGGCCTGATGGATGGATAATATCCTTTTTTTCTCCACCTTAAAATATCAATATTATTTATCTCTTCGCCAGCTAACTCTACCGCTCTTTCGTGCATTACTGCACCTATTGCCTGTTCCTTTGTAGTTAAGGTAACCGGAGGCATTTTTACACCCGGACGGGAACGAACTTCATTAATATAACTGGCAGCCTGTGCCGGTGTTCCCACTTCAGCTTCGCATTCTGCCAGCATCAGCAAAACATCTGCATAACGGATTATCCGCTGGTTGTAACCATCAGGATGAAACCCGTCATCGCTCCAGTCAAGTATCGAATATTTGCGATATATTCTCTTTTTGGTCACGCCATTTCTTGTGCTGGGCGCCACGTTCATTCCAGACTCTGTAAGTGCCGTCCCTGATGCAGTACCGCCCATTGTTAAAATCTTATCCCCTGATTCATAGAAAGTGTATCCGTATCTTGGATCGCCAGGCTCATATTCATCCAGAATTTTATCAGATGGAATTACGTTACCCCAAACTAATCCATACTCCTGGCTTCGCATGATACTTGCATCTGCTGTGGGTCCTTCACCTGTGTAACCCCAGTTGAAGTTGTCATCTCCCTTGTCAACAAAAACAACTTCGAACACAGATTCCGAATTGAATTCATGGCCAGTTGCAATTTTTGCGGATCCCAATGCGACATCCCCATCAAAATTATTAGAAAAAGGAACCAGCGTGTATTTTCCATAATCATTCAAAAGAGCTGTCTTTGCTTAGGCATAATCTCCGTTCTGCATTTGAACCCTTCCCAACATAGCATACGCTGCACCTTTGGTGGCCCTTCCCTGATCTGCCGCGACAAGCGGTAATTTTGACGTAGCATCCGTTAAGTCACCAATTATTTGAGTGTAGATATCAGCAGCAGGAGATTGAGCTTTATAGCCCGCAGCAGTAGTAGAAGGCTCTGTATAAAGTGGTACATCACCCCACATGGATACCAGTTCAAAATAAGCCCAGGCTCTTAAAAATTCAGCCTCTCCAACCGTTACATCTCTAAGCGCAACGTTATCTGTCACATCAGGAGCTTTTGCGATAACCAGGTTAGCCCGGTTGATCATTTGATAGCAGCCATTCCATACACTCGTCATCACTGCATTCGAAGGTGACGCGGTAGGTTGAGTTAACAACTCTGCTCTCGGCGCCTCCAACTGAGGACCGCCCGCGCCGGTTTCGCTTCCTCTCATATCGTGAGTAAAGAACCACTCACGGCCAACCAGATTGCCGGAACGCAAGCTGGAATATACGGCGTTCACGCCATTTTGAAGTTCTGCTGCTGTTTTAAAATAGCTTTCTGACGTTGGATTATTTTGATCCAGGACTTCGAGCTTTTTATTACAGGCAAATATGACTGCGGTAACCAGGATAATAGTTACACTAATTACTTTAATATTTCGCTTCATAATTTTGATTTTATAAAATTTGTATGTTGATTTTCTCTTAAAAATTTACATTGATCCCGACCTGGTAACCTTTTGGCTGAGGGTATACTGCATAATCAATGCCATTGGTTAATGATGATGAACCGGGTGCCCGGTTACCAACCTCAGGATCAAACCCGGTATATTTTGTAAACGTCAGGATATTCTGCGCCGAGACATAAATTTTGAAATTACTTACAACGCCGTGGCTTATCGATTGTAATGATTTTAACGGTATATTATAGCTCAACATGACATTTTTCAGGCGCAAATATGAGCCATCTTCAAGAAATCGCGTAGACGGGCGAGCATTTTGATTTGGATCTGAAGATATGGCCCGCGGCACATCCGTGTTGGTATGACTTGGCGTCCATGCATCCAAAACGCGGGTACCAGCATTAAAAAACCGAATCATACCTTCTGTTGCCGTACGGGTTGCATTGTATATCTTATTGCCCTGTACTCCCTGAAAGAATACACTCAAACCAAAATTCTTATAGGTCGCGCCCAGATTTAATGAATAAGAATACTTCGGAATAAAGCTACCCAGAAAAGTACGGTCATAATTATCAATTACTCCATCAGGCTTTCCATTAGGCCCGCTTATATCTTTAAATTTAAGATCCCCAGGTCCTGTTCCGGCTGTTTGAGTAGCGTGGCTCTTTATTTCAGCGGAATCCTGGAAAATACCTTCCACCTGCCAGCCATAAAAAGATTGAATAGAATGCCCCGGAGCTGTATTGGTAGCATTATACCCTTCAGTAAAATCAGCATCTGAACCAGCCTCAATATTAGCAACTCCCGGAGCTAACGAATGAACCTCATTTGTTATAAAGCTTATATTTCCCAAAGCATTCCATTGAAAATCGCCGACCCGGTCATTGTAACCTAATTGCAACTCAAATCCATTATTACTCATGGAACCGGCGTTTGTTATCACACTACTATTTAGATAACCCATTGAAGGAGGTAGCGGAACGGCTAAAATCAAGTTGTCAGTTCTCCGTTGATAATATTCAGCAGACAAAGTAACTGCATTGTTTAGCAATCCTAAATCCAGTCCAATATTTGTTTGATTCGTTGTTTCCCACTGCAAATCTTTGTTTCCCAGGCTCTGAATTGAAGAAGCAGGCCCACCCGTAAGATTGTTGCCGAAAGGATAATAGGCGCTATTGGCACTAACACTTGCCAACCAGGGGGTAGCTCCTAAAACAGCTCCATTGAGACCGGTAATTCCCCAGCCCGCCCGCAATTTTAATTCAGAGATTAGGGTTTGGTTCTTCATGAAATCCTCCTGGTCAATTCTCCATCCTACAGAAGCAGACGGAAATGTTTGCCATTTGTTACCCGGAGCCCAATAGGAACCACCATCGTGGCGAACCGCGCCGCTAAACAAGTATTTTCCTTTAAAATCGTAAGTCACACGGCCTATATAAGATATGATATTAAGATCTTGCTTAAGCGTTTGACCAGATACATTGCTTGCATTATTGAGCGTTTTAAGGTCATTTGACGCCTGGTTACCACTCATATTTTCATTCCGTATATTTTGGCCCTGGTACTCATAAACACCAATTGCGTTAACATGATGATTACCAAAAATCTTATCGAATGTAAGTTGTTGTGTATAAAGCTGAACAGTAGAAATAGACCTGTTATTGGTAACAGTAGCTAAAATTGCACTGGAACCGGCTATAGTGCCGCTATCATTAAATATTGGTGAAAAACGATAATCTAATTGATTGGCATAATCTATCCCGAACGTGGAACGAAATTTCAACGATTTACTCAAATTGACTTCCAGGTAAGCAGATCCTAAAATTTTCGCCAAACTCCTGTTTCCAGGATTTTTTACAGTCGCATCTTCTACAGGATTGGTGGGGTCCCCTCCATCCAAAACAGAGTTCACGCCTCTGAATCCGTCGGAAGTGGTGGGATCGTACACCGGCATATAAGGCATTATCCTAATAACGTTCAATAAATTCGACCGGCTACCGGTTTCATTATTATCATAATCCTGGTCGCCAGCAGCCACATATAGGTTCTCACCAAAAGTAAACACCTTGCTTACTTTATGCTCCGAATTAATACGGAAATTGTAACGCTTGTAGCCAACAGTAGGTGTTGTACCTGTTTGATTTAAATATCCCGCAGAAGCATAAAACCTGGAAACATCATTCCCTCCGCTCAGGCCAATATTGGTTGAGGTCATCGCACCTTGTTTAAAATAAGCATCCTGCCAATCGGTTACATTGTTTCCGTAAGTCGTATTAGCACCTTGATATATTGGCTGGTTGTCCCACCGCGGAACATAATTGGGATCGCGCCTTGGTACTTTGCTCCCCCTGTAAGCCTCAGCATATTGGTCAAATTGGGATGGATTCAGCAAACTCAATCGATCGGTAACATTTTGGATACCATAATAAGAATCAAGACTGACATGCATTTTCCCATCTCTGCTGCCTTTCTTAGTAGTAATCATAATGACGCCATTAATTGTCCTTGAACCGTAAATAGTAGCCGCATAAGCATCCTTTAAAACATCCACAGACTGAATGTCCCTTGTATCAAGGGCGGACAAATCACCTGTAGGGAATCCATCTACAACATATAAGGGGTTAGAAGCATAAGTTATAGAGCTGATACCCCTTATGGTAACGAGGGGCGAAGTTCCCGGACTGCCATTACTAACAACAGAAACGCCGGGCACACGTCCCTGCAAAGCTGATTCTACGCTTATCACAGGAACCTCATTGAGTACTTTGCCGGTAACTGTTGAGATAGCGCCCGTAACCGCGGCTCGCTTTTGAGTACCATAACCGGTAACTACCACCTCGGTCAGTTCCGAATTAGTTCCGCTGAGCGATACAGAAATGTTATCTCCATTCACCGTGATTTCCTTAGTAGCAAAACCCAAGGAGCTAACGACTAATACATCCCCGGTAGAAGCGGCGATCGTGAAAGCACCGTCTTTATCCGTGACAGTACCTTTAGAAGTTTTCTGGGCCACTACAGAAGCAGCCGATATGGGCTTCCCTGTTTGGTCGGTAACAGTACCGTGAACTGTTTGCGCATGGCTCGTCGTTTGAAACGCCGCGCAGAAAAGAAATAAGAAAATAACAAGGGAACTTTTTCTTGCCCATGTGAGAATTTCCTTAAACAATCGATTTTGAATAATGATAGACATAAGAAGAGTTGGTTTAAAAATATTTAAGACTAATAATTCCATTTTTAATGAATAGTCGCGGCATATCTTTTCTTACATTTTAAGAATAATATGACCATGACAAATTTTTGTAAAACAAGCAATACAAGCACATCTTTTAACAATGAGAAACCGATTACGACTAAATTGAGTTTATTTTAGTTATTGGCAACTTACTATTATCAGTAACCTGTTATTTTGGGTTCCCAAAACAACTGTAAAAATCAATTCTTGCGCAAAATAGTACCTTTTTTTGGAAAAGCAATCGATTGCATAAATTTTTTTTTATTGTTGTTCTATATTTGTTTTACTAAAGGCCATCTAAAATGAAAATCGAAAAAGAAATTACCATTTACGATATCGCGAAACAGCTTGATATTTCAGCCGCTACTGTTAGCCGCGCCCTTAATAACAGTACCTCGGTAAGTGTTACTACAAAGAAAAAAGTCAACGAGTTGGCTGAGAGTTTAGGCTACAGGCACAATCTTTTTGCCAGCAGCCTCAGGCTCCAAAAAACGCATACTATTGGGGTAATTCTTCATGAGCTAAACAGTTATTTTATCACATCTGTATTGGCGGGCATTGAAAAGATTGTAAGAGCAGCAAAATACAATCTGCTGATTGTCCATTCTGCAGAAAACGTTGATATAGAAGCGGCCAATACACATAATCTTTTTCATAAACGCGTGGACGGAGTAATCGCGTCACTTTCATTCGACACAAAAGATCTTTCTCATTTTAAACAGTTCGAAAGCAAGAATATTCCTGTTGTTTTCTTTGATCGTGTTTTCGAAAACAGCGACGGCGCGAAAATCGTTATCAATAATTTCCAGGCAGGATATGACGCAACCAATCATCTTATTGAGCAAGGATGTAAGCGTATCGCCCACATTACCTCAAGCCTTAATAGAAATGTGTATGCAGAACGCATGAGGGGTTATAAACAAGCGTTGCTTGATCATAAACTTAAGTTTGACGAGAAGCTTTTGATTGTTGATGGCCTCAAAGAAGAAGATGCTACAAGATCGGCAAATCGCATTCTGGCTATCAAGCCTTTACCCGATGGCATTTTTATTACCAATGATTTTTGCGCAGCAGTGGTAATGCAGGTGCTGAAAGATGCCGGTATAAGTGTGCCGAATGACATTGCGATTGTAGGGTTTAATAATGACATCATTGGCAAAGTGGTCAGTCCGAAACTTACTACCATTAACTACCCTGGCTTTGAAATGGGGCAGCTTGCAGCACGAACGCTCATCGGACATCTGACAGGCATGTGGGATATGAACATAACCAGTACGATGGTCATTAAGTCTGAACTGATTGTTAGAGAATCCTCACTAAAAAAAGGCAAGAAATAAAAGGGCTATTTTTTATTTATGTCTTTATCAGATCAGGTTAAGCCAAACAAGAAATGCCATTATTCCTGCCCGACTGCTTTATCCCCGTCCGACAGAAGTCATCCGGGCGGGTGTTCGCTTATTGTTTCAATACTTTAGCTAATCACTTAGTGCAATCGGATACATTTATTTCAGGAATAAAAATTTATAGCTAAACTTTTAGGATTTATCTGCACTTAAACACTTTCAAAGAATCATTATTCACCGCGACAAGAACTAATTTTTCTTTCTTGGCATTTGTAATCATTTTCATATCCTTTACATCACCGTCAATTTTAAAACCGCTTTTCCCGGGAGAAAATACTTTAAAATCTTTATTCTTTGTTCCTTTCAAAAACCATCCGAAAGAAGCGTCATATCTGCCGGCTATCACTTCATTTTGATATTCATTTCCTGCTAACAAAATATCTTTAATTCCATCGCCATCCATATCCGCGCAGACAATAGCATTCACCGGCGCAAACTGGGCTTCCACCGGAAGTGGATGCATCACAAATTGGCCACCAGCCCCGTTTTTTTCGGGGTTCCCTTTATTTTCAAACCAGCAGCTACGTGTTTCATTACAAGTTAGTATCTGCAAATGTTTGGTGCTTGCAAAAATTTCATCCGGTGTTGCTTTTGCAAAATCTTTGTTCAATGAAAACTTGCTTTTAAGCGCAGGCACCTGGGCGGAAAGTTGATCACGATTGATAGAAGGATATAATTTCCTTTCTCCATTTTCATCTTTGATATAATAAAATAGCACCGGGTCAATCTTTCCATTATTGTCAATGTCATCTGAATACAATTTCATCGGGTATTTTGCGGACGCATTGTAATTATTATTCTGTCCAATATTTCCCGCAATAAAATCCATATCGCCATCGCCATCTACATCGGTTGCAATCAAGCTGCGCCATAAGCCAACGATGTTTTCTATTCCGGTAGTGGCAGTAGTTTCGGTTAATTGGTTTCCATCGTTTTTGAAAAACCGAATGGGCATGTATTCGCCCGCGATAACAAGGTCAGGATGTTTATCATTACCCAAATCTACCCATTGCGCGGCGGTAATCATTCCGGCTTTAGACAAGGAAGGGCACACCTTACTGGTAACATTGGTAAAAACACCTTTGTTGTTTTGCAAAATAAAACTCCGTGGAGATAACGGATATTCCTTCGATACACGGCCCCCAATAAAAATATCCGGCTGTCCATCTCCGTTATAGTCAGCCACCGATACACAACCCGCGATAGTTCTGACATTGGCTGGAATGGCATTTGGGCTCAATGTAAAACCTGCCTTGTCGGCAGACAGGCTTCCTTTGCCATCATTAAGGTACAACCGTGGCTGATAATATTGTGATGTATCGCTGAAGCGCATATCGCCATAGGTGATCAATAAATCCAAATCGCCATCACCATCTGCATCAAATAAAACACTTTGTTCATCTTCTTCAAAACGGGAACCAATCGTAAAATCTTTGCCGGTAAATTTTCCATCTTTTCCCTGAGTAAAAATCTTTGGCAGCGAATTAAATCCTGCGCCAATATAAAAATCGGTGGTGCCATCATTATTTATATCTCCCGTTGATATAAATGGGCCTAACTGTGAATATTTTTGTGGCAATAAAGGCTGCTCTTCATAATCATTAAACGGGACTTCAATATGCTTGTACCATGCATTTACAGAATCCGTAACATCATGAAAAATTTGTTGATGGATGTTTGGGCGCGATGGGTACCAATTCACTGTTGCATTTTTTTGAAACAATGCATAAGTTGAATCGGCTTTCAGATTTTGCAAAATTTGCTTTTTATCATTTGGCCAAACAATTACAACGGAATCAACAGTTTTATTTTTCCCCATTCCAAATAAAAGCTTTGTATCCACAGATGACAAATAACCACGTACAGGATATTCTTCCTGCAATTGTTCAGTACCATTTGAATACACAAATACTTTAGCGCCAAAACCTTTTGTATTTAGACTATCACCGTGTAATATAAAACTAAGACTGTGATTGGTTCTGGGTTTGCCAGGCTGATTTTCATTGTTGATTAAAATGAATGCCGGACCGTTGATGTTGTTTACCACTAAATCCAGGTCGCCATCATTATCAAGGTCAACATAGGCAGCTCCGGTTGATAAGGATTTTTCTTTTATACCGGATGAATCAGTAATGTTTGTGAAAGTATAGTTACCATTGTTGAGGTATAAATAGTTTGGTACTTCCACGTGGCCGAGTGAAACTATTTTATCATTGAGCATTTTCTTTGTTTGTTCTTCTGATGATGCATTTCGCGCTGTTTTACTATACTCTATAAAATCAGCATTTATAAAATCCCTTCCTATTCCATTGGTGATATGCAAATCTTTATAGCCGTCATTATTAAAATCAACAAATAAAATACTCCAGCTCCAGTCTGTTTCACTCATTCCCGCGAGCTGTCCAATCTCACTAAAATAAGGAATAGATGTATCACCATTATAGAAATTACCATTATTCAATTGCAGTATATTCCTTGAGAATTCCGGCGAATAACCCATATTTCTTTCCTGCTGGTACCTGTCATAATTCATGAAAGAATAAATTTGCTTTTGGCGAAAATTATCTTCCGGCATCATATCCACGGTTGCGAAGTCAATTTTGCCATCATTATTAATATCCGCTGCGTCAGAACCCATGCTGCTGTAACTCTGGTGTTTTGTAGAACGGTCAAGCATATTCGAAAATGTACCCTGCCCGACTTTGTCATTCAGGCGGGCGTTTTTATTATTCAGCCAAAAATCATCATTGGAAACAAAATCGTTGCTGACATAAATATCAGGCCAGCCGTCCATATTAAAATCGGAAACAGAAACGCCTAAACCATAGCCATCTTCTTTTATGCCTGCTTCTTTGGAAACATCCGTAAACACCGGGTGTCCATTTTTAAAGCCATCATTTTTATACAACTTATCATTAGCAGGTGAATTTCCCGAAAGATTTTTTTGAAAAAGATAATTTGCAGAATAAGAAGCATTCAGCATGTAATTACATAAGTACATATCCAGGTCGCCATCTTTATCGTAATCAAAAAAGACGGCCTGCGTAGAATAACTGGTATCTGCAAGGCCGTACTCCACAGATTCTTCTTTAAAAGTATTATTGTGTTGATTGATGAATAATAAATTGTGCGAACGTCTTCCTGCAGAATCATTATAGGTACAAAGATAAATATCATCGTAGCCGTCGTTATTAATATCAACAACACTAACACCACTAATCCAATCGCTGGTGGAAACGCCTGCACTTAGTGTGATATCTTCAAAATGAATGCCTGTCCCGTTTTTTTCGGGATTGCCCTTATTTAAATACAGCTTACTGCTAACCTGGTTACCACAAAAGAAAATATCTTTCTTTCCATCATTATTTACATCAAGAATTCCCACGCCACCACCCATGTAACCAAACTCATTGAGCGCACCTCCTTTCAATTTTGTTTCGTCAATATTATTTGAAAAATCAATACCCGTTTCCTTCGGAGACAATGAAGTGAACAATTGATTTTGGTTTTTGCTTTTACATCCACACACAATCAATAAAAGACAGTAAACAGATAAATGAACAAGATTTTTGTTTTGCATATTACCGCAATTTTAAGCACAGCATTTGGTAAACGGTTGCAAATATATCAACTTAATTTACTCAAATCTATTTCAAAAATGCAATTCTATATTGAATCTCTGAACCCTCGTAAAAAGATCAGCAAGAATAAATCAGCTTATTAGCTTATTGATAAATAGTTTGAAGAAGAAGTAATAGGACAATAAAACCGGTTACATCCTATTTTTCTAATATTTAAAATCCAGTACAAAATGATTTTGCACTCATTCTAACTAAACTATAGCTTTAATTTTTACGTAAGCAGTATAAAGTCAATTTGAAGAATGATGCTACTATTTGGAGAATGGCACGTTTGCAAATAAAATGAAGGTAACGGCAAGCAATCCCATTAAAGTATGGAAAAAAAAATATCCAGGCCTGCCTGTCATTAGTTCAAATTCCGGTATTCATTCGGCGATTGTCCTACCCGTTGCTTAAATAATCTGGTAAAATGTTGCGGATATTTAAATCCCAGCTCATAAGCGATTTCGCTGATGGATTTGTTATGGTGAAATATTCTTTCTTTCGCTACGTCAATCACTTTTGATTGTATGTATTCCTGTGCTGTTTTGCCCGATTGTTTTTTGATGAGGTCGCCGAAATAGCTGGGGGATAAATTCAATTCTCCGGCGCAATAAGCTACGGAAGGCAATCCGATTGTATGTGGTTTATCGGATTGAAAATATTCTTTCAACAAATTTTCAAACCTTTCAGGAATGCCTTTTTGAACATGCTCGCGGGTAATAAACTGCCGGTCGTAAAAACGAATACAATAATTCAGGAAAAGCTCAATATTATCTATAATAAGAGTTTTACTATGCTTGTCAATCGCATGTTCCAGTTCATATTCAATTTTTGAAAAACAATCCAGCACAATTTTCCTTTCACGCTCTGACAAATGAAGCGCTTCATTGGATTGATACCCGAAAAATGTATAGTCCAGGATATGTTGTCCGAGCGAAGTCCCGTGAATCAAATCAGGATGAAAGATAAGCGCGTGGCCTTTTGGCTGATAGGTTTCTCCGTTGCTGTTGACGCCTGCAGTTTGTCCCGGCGCCAGGAAAACCAGCGTTCCTTCCTGGTAATCGTAAGTATGCCGGCCGTAAAGCAAATCGCCACATTTTACGTCTTTTAAAAAGATGGTATAAAAGCCGAAATACATTTTTGAACCTTGCCGTGGATTTGCTTTTGATAAATCAACAACGCTCACTAATGGATGCAATGTTTCGTTGTTGTTGAATACATTATAATCGTTGATGGTTTCAAATCTTCTGATATAATCCATAATACTACTTTTATGAGATTCAAAATTACCATCTTGTTTCTCATTTTTACAATCACTAATGCCTCATCAGTAATAATGGTAGATAAATCCGCAATCTGTATACAATACGGGTATAAAAATCATATAACCTTTACAACGGAAGGATATTATAGGAATAGAAAAATAATAAAAACTTTTTATGATGAAAAAATTATTGGTTGCAATGACATTCCTTATTGCCAATTCTTTGCATGCTCAAATGGCAAGCAACATGCCAACAGTTAATACCAGTTCGGGAGCAGTTCGTGGCGTAACAGAAGGAGATGTTTCTATTTATAAAGGTATTCCTTACGCTGCGCCGCCGGTTGGTGAATACCGCTGGCGTCCGCCGCAACCGGTAAAAGCATGGAATGGAGTTCGTGATGCAACTAAATTTGGTGCAGACTGTGCACAGAGAGGATTTGGCAGTACAGATTCAATTTCAAAAACATCTTCAGAAGATTGCCTGTATTTAAATATATGGGAACCATCCGGCGCAAAAAGCGATGCAAAACTGCCGGTGATGTTTTGGATTCACGGAGGCGCTTTTGTGTTTGGCAGCGGCTCTCAACCTGATTTTTCAGGAGTACAATTTGCTAAGCAAGGTGTTATCTTAGTTACTATTAATTATCGGCTCGGTCGTCTTGGCTTTTTTGCTTTTCCTGCCTTAAGTAAAGAACATCCGGAAGAACCAAAAGGTAACTATGCTTACATGGACCAGATTGCTGCTCTTAAATGGGTGCAAAAAAATATAAGTGCATTTGGAGGCGACCCAAATAATATTACCATTTTCGGAGAATCTGCCGGAGGTGTTTCTGTACAGTCATTGATTACAATTCCTACAGCCAAAGGTCTTTTTCAAAAAGCAATTGTTGAATCAGGTGGTGGTCGTGATG
>Ga0164241_10001616_pt1 | contig 26985 bp, 16 predicted proteins | sample OricomyardsoilBY_FD_108780 | JGI IMG/M metagenome (GOLD analysis project Ga0164241, IMG submission 108780) | Backyard soil microbial communities from Emeryville, California, USA - Original compost - Back yard soil (BY) | ecosystem: Environmental > Terrestrial > Soil > Unclassified | place: USA... | reverse complement strand
TCCGACAGGGGATTGAAGAAGGTCTGATCGACCTCTGTGACGGCGAAGTCCCCGTCGATCGAGACGCGCACGTCGAGGCGTTGAATCGTGAGGGGCGACCGGGGGCTTCCCGTCGCGCCGGGCGTGCGCGCGCCCACGGTGCCGACGCCGAACGGCGCGGGCGCGCTCGTCGGGTCCGTCGTCGCCAGGCCGCCGGTCCAGTCTTCCCACGCGACCGCGGGAGTGACGGAGGCTTTGTCGCCCGCGAAATCGAGCCGTTCGCCCGCACGTGCGGACGCGCCGCCGCCGCGCACCTCGCCCTCGAGGACGTAAACGTGGGTCTTGCCCCCGTGGACCTCGAGGCTCGCGCGCACCGCAGACAGCACGAGCGGACCCTCGGGAACCTCGAGCTTCTCGGTCACGCCTTCGGGCGCTTCGGCGAACGCGCGACCTTCGACGAGTCGCAGCCCGTCCTCTTCGACCTTCAGGCTTCCGGGGCCATGGACCAGGAGTGTGGTCCCGCCGTCGCGTCGGACCCAGGCCAGGCCGTCGGCTTCGATCGTCACCTCTGCGCCGACGCCGAGCCTCTCGAGTGTGAAGGGAGCGCGCTTCGCGGCGCCGGGATGCGTGACGGAGACGCCTCGTCGGATCGCCCGCAGCTCCGTCGTCGTCTCGGATTTCGGCGAGAGCTTTTCGGCCGGCGGTCCGGAGCCACACCCCGCGCTCGTCCCGAGGGCCAAGCCGAATAGCGTCCAAAGTGCGCATGCCGCCAAGAGGCGACACAAGGAGGAGAGTCTGGTCCCACCCGTCATGGTCTGGTCTCCGACGCCGAGCGCCCGAAAAAGTTCTCGCCCCGAGGTCTTGTCGGCGTTCGCGGCGCGAGCATCGCAGCCGGATCGTGTTCAAAGAATGGATCCTCGGTGATCCGCCTGTCGCCGTCGCAGGGCTCAGTCCCAGTCGGCGCGGAGCTCGCAACGCGCGTCCCCGCGACCGCAGCACGTGATCTGCACGACCTCGATGCGGCGAGGCTTCGAGAATTTCAGCGTCCGCTCGAGCCAGCCCTCGATCGAGGTGCAGTGCATGAGGTGGGGCGACGGAAAATCTTGGATTCGCACGAGCACAGTGCGCGGACCGGGCGAAGATGTGACCAACCGACCGCCATCGTAGTGATGGCTCCACAACATTCCGGCGATTTCGAGGATGAGGCTCGGCGAGAGCAGGCGGTGAACCAGGCTGCGCCAGGGGCCGACGTTCGCCTCTGCGCCGTACGCGCCGATTTCACGGGCGAGGCGCGGTGAACCGTCCCCGAAGAGTCGGCAGGCGAGCTCGGTCGCTTCGATGAAGAGCGCAAAGTCGACCCAGAGGTCGCCTGGCGTCTTCAAGACGTGCAGGAGCTCGGGCGAGACGCGACTGCGATACTGCTCGCGCGAGAGCTTGCCGTAGCGCGCAAGCACGAACTGATCGCGCACGCGCACCGTGGACGCTCGAACTCTCACGCTGGGTCCCCCACCCATCTCGAGCCAGCGTACCTCATCGCGTGCCTCTCGCGAGATGTGCTGCGCTCAGCCCTCACGGCGTCGAGTCGGAAGAAGCGCCACGACAAAACGCTGCGAGGCGAGAAGCTTCAAGCCGCTCGCCTCGCCGCGCGTTCGCCAAGCTCAGCTCACTTCGCTGCGGGCTTCGGCGTCGAGTTTTCGAGGATCATGAACTCGACGCGGCGGTTCTTCTGGCGACCCGCGGCCGTCTTGTTGTCGGAGACGGGCTTGTCCTGCCCATAGCCCATCGCCGTGAGCCGCGTCGCGCCGATGCCCTTGTCGGTCAGGTATTTCACGACTGCTTCGGCGCGCTTCTGACTCAGCTCCTTGTTCTGCGTCGCATCGCCGGTGTTGTCGGTGTGGCCTTGCACCTCGACCTTCGTGATCTCCTGGTGGACCTTGAGCGCGCCCACCACGGCGTCGAGCACCGCGAAGCTCGGCGCGCCCTTGATCTTGTCGCTCGAGGTCTCGAACTCGACGCGCTGGAGGATCTTGATCTCGGTGCCCTTCACCTCGACGAGGGTCGGTCCGCGATCCGGGCAGCCATCCTCGTCCTCGATGCCGTTCAGGTTCTCGGGTTGGGTCGGGCACTTGTCGAGCGAGTCGGGGATGCCGTCACCATCGCGATCCGGGGCGGTGTCGGGGCAGCCGTCTTCGTCCTTGAAACCGTTCTTCGTCTCGGGCTGATCGCCGCACTCGTCCATGGCATCGGGGACGCCGTCGTTGTCGTTGTCCGGGTCCGGGCAGCCGTCGGTGTCTTGGAATCCATCGGTGTCCTCGGGCTCGGCCGGGCACTTGTCGGCCGGATCGGGGACGCCGTCGTTGTCGGTGTCCGGGCACCCGTAGAACTCTGGCGTGAGCATCTTGCCCGCGTCGTTCGGGCACTTGTCGCGCTGGTCCGGGATCCCGTCCTTGTCGGTGTCCTGCGTCGTGTCCGGGCAGCCGTCCTCGTCTTGGAAGCCGTTGATGGTCTCGGCCTTGAGAGGGCACTTGTCCGTCGCATCGGGGACGCCGTCCTTGTCGTTGTCGTCCTCGGGGCAACCGTCCTCGTCCTCGAAGCCGTCCTTGTCTTCGGCGACGGTCGGGCACTTGTCGCTGTTGTCGTCGATGCCGTCGCCGTCTTGGTCGCCGGCTTCCATCGTGAACGAGACGCCGCCGAGCACCCGGAACGTCGGCGTTCCTACGCCCTCGATGATGCCGGCGCCGCCGCCCACGGTGAAGGCGAGGCCAGTCGCGAGCGGCGCGATCACGACGGCGCCGTCCGCCTCGAGGGTGTTCGTGCCTTGGGTCGCGGCGAACTGCGTCGTACCGAACGCCTCTGCCTCGACCGCGAAGATGGGCGTGATCTGGTAGCCGGCGCCGGCGGCGTAGCGGAACTCGACGGGGCCGACGGTCGTGGTTCCGAGCGAGTTCTCGCCGCGATAAATGCCGCGGAGGTTCACGGTCGCGTAGAAGTCGTCGATCTTGAAGTCGGCGATGCCTCTCCAGCCGACGGCCACCGGCGTCTCGTCGCCGATGTACTTGTCCTCTGCGATCACGTGGCCGAGCGGAAAGGCGACGTCGACCGCGCCACCGAGCGCGACGACGCTCTTCGAATCACCGAAGAACCGAATCTTTCCTTCGAGCTGTGGGTCGCCCATGCCGAAGCCCGAGAGGCCCTCGAGCGAGGGTTGCCCGGTGTCGGTGTTGATTCCCTGGCCGTTCACGAACGCCAGCGGGACCTTCAAGCCAATCTGCAAAAAATCGACAGGGTTGAAGCTCCCCATCAGGTCCCACTGAAACATGTTCGTGATGACCGAGACGTTTTCGAGCTGCGTCGCGTTCGGTTCGTCGCAGTTCGTCTCTGCCTTGCAGCTGACGACCACGAACGGATCGCGCGTGTAGTTGAAGAGGAGGCTCGCGCTCCAGCCGAACTGCTGGCTCATGCGCACGCGTTCGGCCGAGAGGATGTTGTTCGGTCCGGGCGCGGACTCGAATCGCTGAACAGAGAACTCGCCCTGTTGTGGGCCGGTGGCGTCTTGCGCAAGCGCGGGCAAGGCGACCAAAAGCGAGGCTGCGGGGACGGCGGCTACGCACAGTGAGCGGCGGATTCTCATGACTCTGGTCGGCTCCCTCGGTGGGGACCACGCTTGGCTCGGCTGACACCACACGGCGCAAAGTGTGGGGCACGGTCAAGGGGGCCCATGGTGCGAGGCTAGCCGAACTCAAGTCACAATCGCGAGCGCCAAATCCGTGCGATCTCGACGGACGAGGGTCTCCCGCCATTTCGCCACGCAGGTCGCCACGCAGGTCGCCGCGCAGGTCGCCGTCGGCCAGACTTTTTGGTGTTCGAGTCGGCCCTTCGCCCCTTCCCGCGGTCCGCGAAATGCCAGGTGGCACCTTCGTCCTCTTGCTACCCCCCACTTACTGTGAGAGACGCGGTGACCAGACGTTCGGGCTCCGGACCCGGCGCCCTCCTGACGCGGCAGTACTCGCGCCTCGCTCTCCAAGGACTCCGCGAGCCAATTCGGCCACATGCGAACTCTCCACAGCGCCTACTCGGTCGGCCTCGTTCTCACCGTGCTCGGCGTCGCCGTGCCTGCCCAGGCTCAGGCGCCGGCAGGCTCCGCGAAGGCTGCGCAGCCCGCCGACGCGACCGGTGGCAAGGCCGGGGACCCAAAGCCCGCGAAGAAGAAGAAAAAGCCGGCCGATGCCGCTCAGCCGACCGCTCCGAAGAGCGGGCAGGGCGGCGCGACTGGAGCTGGCGCGACTGGAGCCGGCGCGACTGGAGCTGGCGCGGCTGGAGCTGGCGCCGCCGGAGCGCCTGCTGCCGCCGGCGACGCAGGCACGGGCGACGCACCGCTCCTCCCTCCCGACACGACGACGGGCCCGAAGACGACCGTCGCGGGCGACGCGACCACCGCGGGCGACGCGACCGGCGAGGCCGAGGCGAAAGCCGAAGAGGCGCGAAAGGCCGAAGAGGCGAAGAAGGCCGAGGACGCCAAGAAGGCCGAAGAAGCGAAGAAGGCCGCCGAAGCCCAGAAGGCCGAGGACGACAAATCCGCCGCCGCCCGAAAGAAGGCGGGCTCCGGGACCGAGGACGACAACCACGTCTTCGCCGAAGACTGGTGGGGCAACGCGCGGCCGAGCTTCGAGATCCACGGCTACTACCGCGTGCGCACCGAGTTCATGGCGAACTTCGCGCTCGGTCGACGCGACACGCCCGCGAACACGCTCTGGCCGCAGCCTGCGGACAACGACTACATCGACTCGAGCGGCGTCCATAACAACGTCTCGCTCTGTGGCGACACGCCCACGGCGAAAGAGCCCTGCGAGAACAACATCCAGGCAGGCGCGAACATGCGCTTCCGTCTGAGCCCGGAGCTGCACATTTCGGACAACGTCCGCATCATGGCGCAGATCGATCTGCTCGATAACGTCGTCCTCGGCTCGACCCCGGAGGGCTACTCGAACCAACCCGGCGATAGCGGCGGCTACTCTGTCCGGCAGCGCGGTGGCTACACGCCGGTCGGCGCGTTCTCTTCGACGCAGTGGGCACCGGTTGCAGGCCAGAACAGCTTCACCGACTCGATCGCCGTCAAGCGAGTGTGGGGCGAGTACATGACGCCCATCGGTCTCTTGCGGTTCGGTCGCATGCCGAGCTCCTGGGGTCTCGGCATGTTCGTCAACGCGGGCGACGGGTACGACTCCGATTGGGGCTCGACCGCCGACCGCATCATGTTCGTCACGGGCATCAAGTCCTGGGACCTCTACTTCGCGGGGCTCTGGGACTTCGCGAACGAGGGCGCGACGAGCGCCCTGGTCAACGAGCGCGGCGGCCAGCCCTACGATCTCAGCCAGAGCGACGACGTCAATCAGTGGGGGCTCGTCATCGTCCGCAAGCGCGACGCGGATCTCGCGAAGACCGACCTCGCGCACGGCCTCCCTGTCGTCAATGGTGGTCTCTACGCGGTCTATCGACAGCAGACGCTCGACAGCGAGTCGGCCCTCGGCTCGACGTCGCGTCAGGTCGCGTCGAACCTGCAATATCGCGGCGCGCAGGCGTTCATCCCGGACTTCTGGTTCCAGTTCATGTGGGACAAATTCCGGTTCGAATCGGAAGCCGCGATGGTCTGGGGCGGCATCCAAAACACGGATTTCCGCTTCGGCAACAACTACAAGAACCCCGACGACGCCTCTGGCGACAACGACGGGTGGAACATTCGTCAGTTCGGCTTCACCGTGCAGAGCGAGCTCAAGCTGCTCGACGACAAGCTGCGCATCCAGCTCGGCGGCGGCTACGCGACGGGTGACGACGACGTAGAGGGCCTCGCCCCGCCGAGCGAGGGCTTCGACGCCCAGCTCACGCATAACCGCACGTTCTCGACGTTCCGGTTTCATCCGGATTACCGCGTCGATCTCATCCTCTTCCGGAACATCCTGCAGCGCATCCAGGGCGCGTACTACTTCCGTCCCAGCGTCGAGTACGACTTCCAGCGAGAGCCGAACGGTCAGAAGATCGGCGGTGGCGCGGCCGTCATCTGGAGTCGCGCGAGCGAGCCGGTGCAGACGCCGGGCAACGCGAGCGACCTCGGCGTCGAGCTCAACTTCAAGATTTACTATCAGGCCAAGGACGGCGCCCTGAACGACGATCTCGACAAGATGGGCGGCTTCTTCACCCAGATCGAGTACGGCGTCATGTTCCCGCTCGGCGGGCTCGGGTATCTCCCCGGCGAAGAGCAGAACTTCGAGGATCTCGGGACGCCGATCGACACGTCCACCGCACAGACCGTGCGCTGGTACCTCGGCATCCTGTTCTGAGCGCCCGCGCGATGAAGCAGAGGAACCTCTCGCTTGTCACGCTCGGGCTCGGGCTCGGGCTCGTCGTGACGTCGCTTTGCCCGAGCGTCGCGTTCGCCGCGGACCCGCCGTCGTCTGCCTCGAAGAGCGACGCGAGGAAAGACGACAAGTCGAAGGACGACAAGGACGCGCCCGACGGGTCCCAGGTCGACGTCGACGTCGTCTCGGACGACTGGTTCGCGAAAGCGCGTCCGACGCTCGAGCTCCACGGCTACTACCGGCTCCGGACCGAGCTCTTCGCGAGCTTCTCGCTCGGACGCCATGACAGCGAGTCGCGCACGCTCTGGCCTCGCCCGCCGAGCGACTCCTTCGAGGAGCCTGGGGGCAAGGGCTCGACGGTGTCGCTTTGCGGCGACAATCCCCTCTCGACCGAGCCCTGTCACTCTTCGGTCCAGGCCGGCGCGAACATGCGCCTTCGCATCGAGCCGGCGATCGTCATCAGCGACAACCTCCGCATCGCGGCGCAGCTCGATCTGTTCGACAACCTGGTGCTCGGCTCGACGCCGGACGGCTACGTCAACCAGCCGAACGACAAGGGCGGGTACTCGGTCCGACAGCGCGGCGGGTACGTCCCGATCGGCGCGTTCGCGGCCACGCAGTGGTCGCCGGTCGGCACGCAGAACTCGTTCACGGACTCGGTGACGGTGAAGCGCGCGTATGGCGAGTATGTCTCGCCGATTGGCACGTTTCGCTTTGGTCGCATGCCGAATCATTGGGGTCTGGGCATGCTGTTCAACGCCGGCGATGGTCGCGACAGTGACTGGTCGTCGACCGCCGATCGCATCCAGTTCTCGACGGGCTTTCCGAAGTTCGACCTCTACTTCGGTGGGCAATGGGATTTCGCCGACGAGGGCGCGTCGAATGCACCGTTCTTGTCGTGCTCGTCCGCAGAGTCCTGCGGACAGGGCAACCTCGAGGGCACGCGCTACGATCTGATCCAAACCGACGACATCGATCAGATTGGCCTCTTCGTGATGCACAAGCGGCAGCCTGACCGAGCGAAGCTCGATCTTGCGCGCGGCGACGCCGTGATCAACGCCGGCTTCTACGGCGTCTATCGCTCGCAATACATGGAGTCGAGCGCGCCCCTCGGCGCGAGCCCACGCGACGTGACAGAGACGCTGGTCCGGCGCGGCTACGAATCCGTCACGAGCGATCTGTGGGGCCAGTTCTTCTGGCAGAAGCTCCGCGTGGAAGCCGAAGCCGCGCTCATCTTGGGCGGCATCGAGAACACCGACACGCAAGGCGGAAACAATTTCGAGAACCCGGCGGGCTCCGACCCGGGCGACGATGGCTGGCACATTCGGCAATTCGGCCTCGCGCTCGAGACTGAATGGCGCACGGTCGAGGACCGACTGCGGTTCAATTTCGGGTTCGGCCTCGCGACGGGTGACGACGACGTCGAGGGCATCAACGGCCTGGGTGGCCGCACGGCGGCGCTCGGCGGCCTCGATGACCAGCTCACGAAGAACCGCACGTTCTCGACGTTCCGGTTTCACCCGGACTACCGCGTCGACTTGATCCTCTGGCGCAACATCCTTCAGCGCGTCCAATCGGCCTACTATTTCCGTCCGAGCGTCGACTACGACTTCATCCGCTCTCCGGACGGTCAGCGTCTCGGCGGCGGGTTGGCCGCGGTCTGGAGCCGCGCGACGAACCCGGTCCAGACGCCGGGCAACGCGCCCGATCTCGGTCTCGAAATCGATCTCGGCGTGCGCTACCAGGCGCCGTTTGGCTCGGTGTCGAACGACGGGACCATGGTCGGGTTCTTCACCGCGCTCGAGTACGGTGTCCTGTTCCCTCTTCCGGGGCTCGGCTACCTGCCGGCGGAAGAGGCGCGCCTGTCGAAGATCGGCGATGGCGACACGAGCCTCGCGATCCCCGAGACGGTGCGCTGGTACTCCGGCATCTTCTTCTAGGCTGGGTGGGGCGTTCGCCGTCGATACCGGCGCGATCTCGGCGCCTCGCGTGCTCGCGTACGGGAGTACGCTCCGCGCGGCTCGGCACCGACCTCGCTTGGTCTCGACGGCGACCGACCCACCCAGCGGCAGCCTCGTGCGGGGGCGGAGGAGGAGACGGACTCGCGCTTTGCGCATCGTCCGGACGAGACGGACTCGCGCTTTGCGCATCGTCCGGGAGGAGACGGACTCGCGCTTTGCGCATTGTCCGGGAGGAGACGGACTCGCGCTTTGCGCATTGTCCGGGAAGAGACGGACTCGCGCTTTGCGCATTGTCCGGGAGGAGACGGACTCGCGCTTTGCGCGTTGTCCGGGAGGAGACTTGCGCATTGTCCGGGAGGGGCGCCTTGCGGGGCTCGATGCGTTAGGCTCGTGGGGCCCGACGAGGGAAGGGGCCGCGGGGCCGCGGCATGAAAGGGAGCCATGTTGTTGCTTGCGCGTAGCGATTCGCCGGATGTCTTGGTTCCCCTCTTGGTGGGGGCGGCCTTCTTGCTCTTGTTCCTCTTCATGGGGTTCAAGACCGTGCAGACGGGCAACATCGCGGTCGTCACGATGTTCGGCAAATACCGGCGGATCCTCGAGCCGGGGCTGAACTTCATGATCCCGTTCTTCGAGCGGGTGAACCGAACCATCAGCGTCCAGAACCGCAGCGCAGAGCTGAGCTTTCAGGCGATCACGCAGGACCAGGCGAACGTCTACTTCAAGGCGATGTTGCTCTATTCGGTCATCGACGCGCGCGAGCAGAGCATCATCAACGTGGCCTTCAAGTTCATCAATTTCGACGCGTTCTACCAAGCGCTCGTCAGGACGGTAGAGGGCGCGGTGCGGAGCTTCGTCGCGACGAAGCGGCAGACTGAGATATTGAGTCTGCGCGGTGAAATCGTGGGCTACGTGAAGTCCCATCTCGATCAGAGCCTCGAGTCGTGGGGCTACCACCTGATCGACGTGCAGATGAACGACATCGTCTTCGACCAGACGGTGATGGAGTCGATGGCGCGCGTCGTCGCCTCGCAGAACATGCTGGCCGCGGCCGAGAACGAGGGCAAAGCGCTCCTCATCACGAAGACGCGCGCGGCAGAGGCCGACGGCAACGCCGTGCGCATTCAGGCCGAGGCCGAGCGCACCGCGCAGCAGCTTCGAGGGCAGGGCATCGCGCTCTTCCGTGAAGAGGCCGCGAAGGGCATGAGCGTCGCTGCGCGCGAGATGAGCCAGGCGGGGCTAGGGCCGTCGCTCATCCTCTTCCAAATCTGGACCGAAGCCATTCGGCATGTCGCCGAGCACGGCCGCGGCAACACGATCTTCCTCGACGGAAGTGCCGAGGGCATGCAGCAGACGATGCGCCAGATGCTGTCGCTCGAAGTGAAGCAGGCAGGAAACGGATGAGGGCGCACGCTGTCGAACTTCGACGCGCGCTGTTCGCGAGCCTGGGGCTCGGGGTCGCTTGCTCGGCACAGGCGCCCGTGCCGAGCGGTGACGGCGAGGTCGTGATCCCGACGCCGGCCTCTGCGGGCTCCGATGACGGAAGGCCTCTCGCCCCGCGACCGAAGCCGGTCGCCTCGGGTTACGCAGACGGTCCGCTCGGGTGGCATCGCGGCGGACCCGAGACGTGCGACGCGACCATCTCGCTAGAGTCGTGCAAGGGCAACGAGTCGAGCAAGCGCTGCTCGACCGACGCGGACTGCGTGGAGCATCCGCACGGCAAATGCACCTCGGGTGTCGGCCAGATCGGTACGTATTGCGGCTGTTCCTACTCCTGCGCGACCGACGGCGACTGCGCGGGATACGCCGACAATCGCGACACGGACTCGCCTCCTTCTCACGAGGTGTGCATCTGCAAGCCCGCGCTGGGGGGCCAATTCGCGAGCTCAATCTGTGCGCCCGCGACCTGCACCGCCGATGCAGAGTGCGAGTCGGGGACGTGCGGGGTGTCGACGTATCACAATGGTTGCTACGCGCGTCCAGAGCTCGCTTGCCGGACGGCGAACGACACGTGCAAGACCGGCGCGGACTGCGGCGACTCTGGCGGACAATGCGTGCTCGCCGGCGATCGATGGTCTTGCAAGGGACGCAGCTGCGCCATCGGACGTCCCCTCGTCGTCAATGGCCGTTCGGCGAGCTCCGCGCTGTCTCCACGGCGTGATTGGCTTTCACGCGGCGGCGACGCGGGCGAGGAGGGCGCGCCGCAGGATCTCGAGGCGGCGGCGTTTTGGGCAGAGGTCGCGCGGCTCGAGCACGCCTCGGTCGCGAGCTTCGCCAGGTTCACGCTGCAGCTCCTCGCGTTGGGGGCGCCGCCGGATCTCCTTCGCGACACGCACGCCGCGTCGCTCGACGAGATCGAGCACGCACGGTTGGCGTTCGGAGTCGCACGAGCGCTCGGTGGAGACGCGCACGGACCGGGACCGCTGACCGAAGCGCTCGCGCCGATCTCTGGGGACGTCGCAGAGGTCGTCTCTGCGCTCGTCCACGAGGGCTGCGTCGGCGAGACGCTCGGCGCGCTCGAGGGCGCCGCGCAGCTCGACGCCGCGATGGGCCCGGCGAAGGTCGCGCTCGCGAGGATCGCGCCCGATGAAGCGAGGCACGCGGCGCTCGCGTGGCGTTCACTCGCGTGGCTTCTCGACGCCTTCGGAGAAGAGGCGAGTGGACCGGCGCGCGCCGCCTTCCGCGAAGAGATGGCCGGAAGCGTCGTCGTCTCACCACGCGGTGGGGCGGCGACGAACGGCGTGCTCGACGCGGCCGAGATCGCGGCGCTTCGGAGCGCTGCGCTGCGAGAGGTCGTCGGCCCGACGTCGGCGGCGCTGCTCGGCTGAGCCTACCGACGGCGGGGCCGCCGCCGTCGACTCGCCCGTCAGCGCGTGATCACGACATCGTGCTTACCGGGCGTGAGCTTGATCCAGAGCGTCCCGCCGGTCTTGCCGTTCTCGTACGCGTAGCCGCTCGCGACGGCGTCGAGGATCGCTGCCGTCGCGGCCTTGGTCAGCTCGACGCCGTCCATCGTGACGGAGTCGGGCCCGGCGCCGCCCCACTGGATGACCTCGAACGTGGCGCCCTTCGTGAAGACGCTGCCCGGCGCGATCTCGAGGTTCACCGTGTCCTCGAGATCTTCCTGACCCAGGGTCGTGCCGTCGTAGACCACGAGCGACGACTCTGGGCCTCGAGCCACGCGTACGTAGAGGGGCCCCGTGTCGCTCGCGAAGGACTCGATGGCGTTCGGGTCTGCGACCGGTGCCAGGGTGTCGATGTCCGGCCGCAACATGGGCAGAAGCGCTCCGGCGCGGATCCAGAGCGGAAGCGTCCCGAGCGGCGCCGCGCGTTCGACCACAGCGGGGCCCTCGACGACCTCGCCAGTCCACCAATCGACCCAGGTTCCGCTCGGAATGCGCACCTCGCGTTTCGTCGCTCCGGCCTCTGTGATCGGCGCGACCAAGAGCGCGTCGCCGAAGAAGTACTCGTCGCTCGGGTGAGACCGGAGATCGGGCTCGACCAGGCCGAGCGGGCGTTGGATGGGATACCCAGTCTTGGCGATGTCGTTCGCGAGCGTCCATTCATAGGGGAACAGCCGGAGATGCAGTCGCGTGTAGTCGCGATAGGACGCGAGCAGGTCGTCGTCGCCGAACTCCCACGCGACGTTGCTCGCCCCCGTCCCGATCTGCATGACGCTCGAGAGCGCGGTCTGCTCGAACCATCGACGGAACGTCTCTACGTCGGGAGGCGCGTGCCGGTAGCCCCCGGTATCGGAGCCGTAGAAGGGAAACCCGGACGGCCCGAGCGAGAGGCCCGCGACCATCGACGCGTGAAGGCCGCCGACCGCCGTGATGGTGCTGTTGCCGTCGCTCTGCTGCTCGCCGTACTTCCAGAGGCGCGCGTCGAGATCGCCCGGCCAAATGATCGGGCCGTTGACCTGGTCACCCCATTTGCCGGCTCGACAGAGCAGAAAGCCGCCATCCGCCGGGAGGACGTCTCGATACGTCTGGTGATAGAGCAGGGTGTAGCCGCGATGCATCGTCCGCTCGTCGGAGCCGTCCTGGAACAGGAAGACATCGCGCGCGCCGAACGCACCGGGGACGACGTCTTCGCCGTAATCGAGCTTGAAGCCCTCGATGCCCATGTCGGTGTATTCGCCGAGGAGGCCCTGCCACCACGTGGTCGCGGCCGGAGAGGTGAAGTCGATGAGCTTGCCCCATTTGTTCAGCTTGAGGCCGCTCGTCTTTGGGTAATAGCCCTTCGATTCGGCTTCGGCGCGGAGCTCTGCCGTGCTCGGATCTGCGTCGTCCAGATTCGGAACGTGCCAGAGCGCGACGCGGTAGCCGAGATCGTGCGCCTCGTCGATCATGCCCTGGGGATCGGGAAACCGCGCAGTCTCGAAGTCGAAGGTCTCGACGCCGGTCGCGTAGGGCCGGTCGACCCAAATGCCGCTCGCGGGAAGGTCGAGCGTCCGCATGACCTGGAGATCGCTCTCGACCTGAGCCTGGTCGTCGTTCTCGTTTCGCCAGACGAGGGGTCCTACCGCCCACGGCGCTGGCAACGCGGGATAGCCCGTTAGATCGTAGTAGACCTTCGTGATGTCGAGCGCCTTGTCTGCGACGAGGAGCTGCAGATCGAGGCCGTCGGCGGACGCCTTTCCCGTTCCGTAGGTCGCCTCGATGCGCGCGTTGTCGGCGCTCGCGACGTCGAACGCGCCGGGGTAGGAATTCTGGACGAACATGCCCCAACCGCGGGTGCCGATGACGAGCGGAACCGGGACGTGTGCCTCGTTGTAGCCGCTCTCGAGGCCCGCGATCTCGAGCTGCATGGCCCGCCGCTTCCCGCGCTGATTCACATCGTCGAACACCTCTCCCAGGCCGTAATACGCCTCTGGGTTCTCGACGTCGGCCGAGACGCGGGCTCCGATTCGTAGATAGGCGACCTTCGTCGCGTCCTTCGGCGCGAAATGAAAATGGAAGCGGCCATCCGCCTCTGCGATGACTTCGAGGGTGCTCTCGAGATCGCCCTCGTGCTTCAACGTCAAGAGCAGGCGCGTCGCGGAGGTCTCCTCGACCTTCGCGGTGACGACCTCGTGGAACGCGAGGCCCGCCGGGGGCAGATACCCCTCTTGCTCACCGACGAGGCCCCAAGGATCGTAGTTCTGGGAGTCGTCGACGGCGTCGACGGTGCCCAGAAGAAATCCGTCGGTCGCGAAGGTTGCGAGGACGTCGTCGCCTCGGAGGAGATCGAACGTCAGCGCGTTGTCGTCGTAGCGGACCGCGTAGCCGGCGCGGTCGAGACGAATGATCTTCCCGACCGGCTCGGGGGGACCGGAGTCTCCGCATCCGGGGACGGCGACCGGTGCGGCGAACACACATGCGGCGAGGACGGCGGCGGCGACGAAGCGAAGGCGTGCCATGGCCGTGAGGATAGCTGCTTTCGCACCATCGTCTGGCGGGGACTTGGCCGCTCGAGAGGGACTCCGTAGCCTCTCGTGGTGGGGATCATTCGCCGTGTGATTCGGTCGCGCGTCGAGCGCGCTTCGTTCGCGCTCTTCCTGTTCGGCATCAGCGTGGGAGCGTGCGGTCCGTCGTACAAGGACGCGTTCGTCGACGCGACCTATCCGGAGCCGGGCAGCGTCGATACGCCGATCTTCGATCCGTCGGCGGTCGAGCCGCTGAGGGTCAATTCGACGATCGTGCCGCTCCTCGTCAGCGCGTACGACGATCCGAACGCCGCGGCCGCATGCGTTCGTAGCTTCGGCGACCCTGCCGTTCTCTCGAAGCTTCGCGATTTCGGCGTGTGCCTGGAGAGCAGCGCACCGACCGGGGCGCCGCCTTGCGTCGGACCGAACGCGACGCGCTGGGACGGCTGCATGGCAAGCTCCTTCGAGTGGCTCTCTTGCTCCTGCGGTGCGCCTCCGAGCGGCTGCGTGGCGGGTCCCGACGGCAACGTCCTGTCGTGCTCGGTGGCGACGTCCAAGCTGCCCGCCGCGTGTACCGCGCTCGGTGGCGCCGATCAGTTTCGATTGCTGACGGCGCTCGGCCAGGCGGGCGAGGCGATGGTCGCCTACGAGGTCTCGACCGATGGGTCGGCGCTGTCCTCCGGCGAGACGTCGATCTTCGACAGGCCGCTCTCGGCCGCGCGCGCCGCGTCGTTTCAAGGGGCTTTCAAGAACGCGGCGGACACGTTGGCCTGCGACTCGACGAACACGTCGGCCACGTGCGCGACGTCGACGACGGCCGCGCCGCGAAAGTCTCCGACCGAGTCGGCGACGCTCGCGATCAGCGGCGGCGCGGCCGACGGCGCGTATCCGGCGGGCTACGTCTACGAGATGCTCCTCGCGCGGCGCTTCGCGATCTCGAAGGACGCCGCCGCGGCGAACGAGCGGTTCTCGGCCGTGGTCGGCACTAGTGTCGGCGCGCTCCTGGCTCCCATGATCGATCTCGCGATGAGCGACGCGACGGGCTCGTCGAGTGCGCTCTCGTGGTGCCAGTCCAAGATCAAGCCGCACCCGTCGAGCCCTCCGGCGAGCGCCGCGGAGTGTGGTCTCGAGCTCTTGCGGACGTACATGCAGACGTCGAACGAGTGGGACATCGTCTGCGTCGAGAACGCCAACTTCCTCTCCGACTTCGTCGAAGGACCGAGCGATCCGAACGATCTCGGAAAGCCCGCGTTCGGCCGCTTCTGGCCGGCGGAGCAAAACATCGTCAAGCCGTTCTATGCGCACTTCGGCGCCGAGCTCCTGGCGAACGGGACCACACGCGTCGTCATGACCGCAGACACGCAGAGCAAGACCATGCTCGGCCTCGACGAGCGCGTGTGTCGCAGCGTGTCTCCATCGTCCCCGCTAGAGGTCCACTCTTGCTCGTCGGGCCCGCCAGGCATGACCCTCGATTGCCTGCCGTGCGGCGTCCTCGCTTCCGTCCCGAACCCCCTCTTCGCGCGCGCCGCGAACCGCGTGTGGACCGGCTATCGCCCAGAGGGCGAGGCGGGGACGTTCCTCGACGGAGGGCTTCGATCGACCTTTCCGGCGCTCCGCGCGGTCGAGCTCTCGGGCCTCGGTGCCGACCTCGGTCATGGGACGCCCGTCCTCGCGCTCAGCACCGAGCGCGCGAATTCCCTCCCGTCGCCTCCTACGCGCATCGGGCTCGATCTCGCGCTCGTGTCGCTGGGGTCGCTCACGCATCAAACTCATCACTGGGAGCTCGCGTACGCCACGCTCTTCGAAGAGCTCCGCCGCGATCGCGCGCGCATGCCTCAGCTCGCGGTCACGGGTGCACCCATCTGCGGTCTGGGCACGGCGTCGCCTTCGCCGCCGACGGGGTCGATCTTCGCGGACTTCATGCCGGCGAAGATCGACGGCCTCGAGTTCGCGGTGAAGGGCTACCAGTTCGACCCTCTCGTGATGACGGGGCTCTTCATCGCGGGGCGCAAGGCGTTCCTCGACGAGGCGCGCGATCAAAAGCGCAACGTCCTCGAGCACCTCCGCTGGCAACACACGGCCGCCGCCGTGAAGGCGCCCGGCTCGAGCGGGACGAGCTATCTCGAGGATCGCCTCGCGCAGGTGGTCGCCGACAAGGCGACCTGGCAGCTGGGCTTCCCGAAGAACGCGGTCGAATGGGAAGCGCACGTCGCGGCACGACGCCAGCTGCTCGAAGACAACCTCGAGCTCTGTCCATGAGCGACCCGCGACTGCTCGCGGCCCTCCGTCGCGCGGAGATTCGGGTGCTCGGACGCTCTGCGTCTGCACGTCGAGCGGCGACGGATCGCTTTCGAGCAGAAGGTGCGACGTCCGGTCTCGTGCGCGGCTTCGGGGTCGCGCCGAAGCTCGCCGCCGGTGAGCCAATCTCGGAGAACGTGATCCGGTTCCTCGTCACGAACAAGCTCTCGCCGGGCGTCCTCGCAGAGCGAGGCGTCGGCGCCGTGCCGAAGAAGCTCGGGGCCGTCGCTACCGACGTCGTCGCCGCTTTCGACGCGACGACGAGCGAGCCGCCGGGCACCGCCGTCAAGCACGCGATCGCCGGCGAGCTCGGCTCGCTGGCCTGCGTGATGGATCGCAACGGGATCCGCATCGCGCTCGCCGCGAGTCACGTCGTCGCGCCACCGAGCGTGTTTCCTCTTGCCGGAGACGACGTCTGGGTGGGCGGCGCGCCGCGCGCGGACCTACGCGCATGGACCGCGCTCAGCGCATTCGCGACGGTGCACGCGGACGTCGCCGTCTCGGACACGGCGCTCGCGGTGACCGCGACGTGGCCCGACGGCGCGGCGTTCGGCGGCGCGCGCGACTACGCCCCGGCGAACGGGCCTTTCACGTTCTATGGCTTCGTGAGCGGCGCGCGCACCGCGATGGGCCAGCCGATCCTCGGGAGCACGGTCTCGCTCGCCGTCCCGCTCGTCGGACCCGTGTCCTATGTGGGCCATGCCCTCCTCGACGTCGCGTCGCAAGGTGGAGATTCTGGCGCGGCAGTTCGTGACGCGGCGGGGTTCTTGGTCGGTCTCGTGGTCGGATGCACGTCGACCGCGCAGGCTTGCGTGACGCCGTGGCAGTCTCTCGGCCCGGCGATCGATCAGCTCCTGACGTAGCGCGGTGTCCGCGTCTGGCTCGCGAATGCGCGGGGTAGGCCCCGGTCCGCCGCGATCCACGCCGAGCGAGCCTCGGTCCGCCCCGAAACGCCCGTTGTACCTGAGCGTTTGCGTCCGTACCCTCATGCGCGCGGAGGAAGCATGGCCCTGAAGTTCTCGATCCGATCCGGTGCGCTGCCCGAAGGTGCGACTGTCGCGGGGTTCCGCGGCAGCGAGGGGCTCAGCCGTCCCTACGTCTTCGAGGTCTACGTCAACGTCCTCGGCGACGAGGACGTCGAGCCGGAAGACGCGGTGGGCTCGAAGGTCACGCTGACCTTGACCGACGGGCTTCTGCCTCAGGGCACGTGGAGCGGCGTCATCGCCTACTTCGAGCTCGTGCGCGCGATGCCGAAGAACTCGCTTTACCTGCTGCGCCTCGTGCCGCGCCTCTGGCAGCTGTCGCTGACGCGGCACAGCCGCGTGTTCACGAAGCAGACGATCCCCGAGATCATCTCGGCCGTCCTCGATGACGAGGGCATCACCGACTACGAGCTTCGCCTGACCGAGTCGTACGACACAGAGGAGCACGTCTGCCAATACAAGGAGAGCTCGCTCGACTTCATCCATCGCTGGATGGAGCGCGAGGGCATCTACTACTTCTTCGAGCAGACCGACGACGGCGACAAGCTCGTGATCGTCGACAACAAGGCAAGCCACGACGCGATCGCGACGGGACCGATTCGCTATCACCCGACCGTCGGCAAGGACATGTCGGCTGGCAGACACTTCGACAACTTCACCTCTCGCGCGGGCAGCTTGCCCGCGTCGGTGAAGCTGACGGACTACGACTACGTGAAGCCGTCGCTCGACGTATCGGGCGCGGCGAGCGTCTCTCCGAACGGCTTCGGCGAGGTCCGCGACTCGGGCGGGCGCTTCTTCTCGGCGGCGGGGGGCGCGCGTATCGCGCGCATTCGCGCCGAAGAGCTCCGTTCGCAGAGCGCGACGTATCACGCGACGGGAGCTGCCATCGGCCTCTACGCGGGCTTTCGCTTCACCGTCGAAGAGCACGCGCGTCTCGCCTTGAACAAGGACTACGTCACGACGACGCTCGAGCATTTCGGCTACGTCGCAGAGGTCGCGGGCGCGTGGGGCGGCATCGTGCAGCACGAGCACGACGACGGATACCGCGTCGATCTGATGGCCATCTCGGCGGACCTGCAATATCGGCACGCGTCTCGAACTCCGTGGCCGCGCGTCGACGGCTTCGAGAACGGCGTCATCGATGGCGCGGCGACGAGCGAGTACGCGCAGATCGACGACCACGGGCGCTACCTCGTCAAATTCAAGTTCGACGAGGGCACCCTGAAGGACGGCAAGGCGTCGACCTACTGCCGAATGATGCAGCCCCACGCGGGCGCGATCGAGGGTTGGCACTTTCCGCAGCGCAAGGGCACCGAGATCGTCTTCATGTTCCTCGGCGGCGATCCCGATCGTCCGGTCATCGCGGGTGCGATCCCGAACGCGACGACGCCGAGCCCCGTGACGAGCGGCAACCACACGCGCAACGTCATCCAGACCGGCGGACGCAACCGCTTCGAGCTCGAAGACCTGGCCGGCGAGCAGCGCATCACGCTCTCGACACCGCACTCGAACACCTATCTGCGCATGGGCTCGCCGAACGAGGACCACGAGCTCATCGCGAAGACCGACATGCGCGGCCTCTGGTGCACCGGCCACAACACCGACTTCAACATCCGCGGCCACTGGTGGATCGAGGTGGACAAGGACAAGAAAGAGGTCGTCACCCTGGCGGTCTACGAGGAGTACAACGCCACCAAGACCGAGAAGGTCGAGAAGGGCCTGGTCAAAGAGAACTACCACTCTCAAGAGACCGAGATCGCCCACACGCAAAAGCTCACCGTGACCGAGAAGGTCACCGAGACGTTCGAAGACGAGTGGGAGCTGAAAGCCAAGGGCGCCGCGAAGCACTCGATCGAGACGACCCTGGCACTCGGCGTCGGTTGCGAGGCCGAGACCGAGGGCACCTACGCCGTGCACGTCCACGGGACGCACAACACGAAGGTCGACGGCCACACCGAGCTGACGATCACGACGGGCGGCTGGGGAATCGAGGTCACCGGCAACAAGGAAGAGAAGACGCACGGCGATCTCGACTGGCACATCGACGGCAAGCTCGAGATCAAGGCCGACGGACCCGGCGAGGTCGAGACCGCGACCTGGCACGAGAACATCTGGGGCAAGAAGAGCGAGTTCATCGGCGGCTGGAAGAACGAAGAGATCCTCGGCGCGAAGACCGAGGGCATCCTGGGCGTCTCTATCGAAATCGCCGCGTCCATCAGCGAAAAGCTCTTCGGCATGGAGCTGGCCCAGGGCCTGATGGAGAACACGGTCGTGGCCTTCCACGACGAGATCAAGGCGATCAAACACGAGATCGCCGAGCTTCAAGCCAAGGAAGCGATGGTCATCAACTACACGTCGGTGACGAACATCTCGATGACGAGCATCACGAACGTGCTCGCCATCGCCGAGATCCACATCTGACGCGCCGGTGACGATCGGGCGTCAAATATGGCGCCCGATCCGACCGCGAGCCCCATGCGAACGATCAAGCCGCTCCGCCTCAGTCTCGTTCACCGCACGTTCGAGAACGCGGGGCAGCCCATCCTCGCCGCGACGGCGTTCCTGGGCTTCCGACTCGACTCGCCGAAGGCACTTCAGCACGAGGTCGCGCTCTGGAAGGCGGTCGGTCAGTCGATGCCCGACGCGGCGCTCGACGACTTCATGCCGAAGATGCGCGGCGAGGTCGTCGTCGCGGGCAACGCTCACGTGATCGGCGATCCGCAGCCAGCGTCGACCGTTCGCGTGGTCCTCCGTCGCGAAGACCCTGCGAGCTCTCCGTTGATTGACAAAGAGCTGGCGGTCTTCGGCGACCGAACCTGGAGCTCGCTCGGGATGAGCAAGCCCACTCCGTTCAGCGAGATGCCCGTCAGCTGGGAGCGCGCGTTCGGCGGCGAAGGCTTCGCCGAGAACCCGAAGGGCATCGGCTTTCGCGCCGTGACCGTGGACGGCAAGACCGTCCATGCGGTCCCGAACATCGAGAATCGGAAGAAGCTCATCGCGTCGGCCTCCGACAAGCCGACGCCGGCTGGGCTCATGCCGCTCGACATCGCGTGGCCGCAGCGCATGAAGCGCGTCGGCACGTACGACCAGAAGTGGCTCGAGACTCGGTTTCCCTATTATGCGGAAGATCTCGATTGGGAGTTCTTCAACGTCGCGCCGGAAGATCAGCGCATCCAAGGTTTCTTCCGCGGCGACGAGCACTACCGCATCGAGGGGATGAACTCTGCGCACCGCGTGATTGAAGGCACGCTCCCGCCGGCCCGCGCGCGCATCTTCGTCGAGAGGAAGAAAGAGCCGGGAGAGCTCAAAGAGATCCCGCTCAAAATCGACACGCTCGTGTTCTTCCCGAACATGATGCTCGGCGTGATGGCCTTCCGCGGCACGATGGAGGTCGACGAGGACGACGCGGACGACATCAAGACGATGGTCGGCGGCGTCGACGACGCCGCTGCACCGCGGGACACGGCGCACTACCGCGAGATCCAGCGCATCCGCGAGGACAAGGAGCGCGCCCAGTTCGAGATGCTGAACGACAAGCCGGTCCTTCCGGAGTGGTTCGTTCCGCCGACGGGCATCGAAGAGGGCTTCGACGACATGACGAAGCACCTCCAGCTCGAGTTCCACGGTCGCAAGCGCGCCGAAGCGCGCGGCAAGGTCCTGCAGGACGAGCACCGCGCGCGCCTGGTCGAGGCGGGCATGTCGAAAGAAGAGGCGACCGAGCGCATCCCAGAGGGGGCGCCGGACTATTCGGGCGGCGGCAAGGTCCCGAAGGATCTGTCGGAGCTGCCGGAGTTTCTCTACGAGTCGCGAAAGCAGATGTACGAACAAAAGGCCGCGCTCGAGAAGAAGCTCGTCGAGCAAGAGGCGAACATGCGCGCGAGCATGGCCGCAAAGGGCCGAGACTTCGATGCCGAGCGCGCCGCGGCGATGAAGTCTGGTGTCGGTCCTCCGAAGGTGTCGCTCGCCTCGCGGCTCGAGTCGATGCGCGCGAACGTCGCGCGAGCCCGTGCGCATGGTCTCGATATGAGCGAGCAAGAGGCGCAGCTCGGCGATCCGAAGTTCATCGCGGGCATCGAGGAGCTCGATCGGATGCGTCTTCGGCAATACCGAACCGGCGGCCATCTCATGCCCGTCGCGCCCGATCCGCTGCCTCCCGAGGCGTCCATCGCAAAGGTCGAAGAGGCCCGCGCGAAGCACGCGAACAAAGAGAGCCTCGCAGGCTTCGATTTCACAGGCGTCGATCTCGCCGGGCTCGATCTCTCGGGCGCTGATCTCTCGAACGCCCTCTTCGAGTCGGCTCGCCTCGCGGGGGCGAAGCTCGTCGGCGTGAAGCTCGACGGCGCGATGATGGGGCGAAGCTCGCTCGACGGCGGAGACCTCCGCGGCGCTTCGCTGAAGGACGTGAACCTCGCGCGCTCCACGCTCCAAGGAGCCATTCTGGACGGCGCGGATCTCACACGCGCCAACTTCTTCGAGAGCAACCTCGACGGCGCGTCGATGAAGGACACCCGGCTCGAGCGCGTGACGTTTCTTCGGACCGTGTTCGGGAAGGTCGACTTCGGCGGGGCGAAGTGGAAGATGGTCGTCGTCCTCGAAGCTGACCTCGCCGGCGCTCGGTTCGCAGGTCTCGAGACCGACCAGGTGAGTCTCCTCAAGTCGAGCGTCGAGAAGGTCGACTTCTCCGGCGCGAAGCTCACGCGAACCACGTTCGTCGAGTGCGCAGGAGCCGAGCTGTCCTTCGCCGGGGCGACGCTGACGCGCGTGGCGTTCGTCTCGGAGTGCCGCTTCGAGAAGGCGAACTTCGTCGGCGCGACGCTACACAACGTGTGCACGCGCGGCACGAGCATGATCGAGAGTGATTTTACCGAGGCGTCGGCGCGCGAGTGCGATCTCTCGTCGACCGATCTGACGCGCGCGAAGCTCTACCACCTGAAGGCGCCCGAGACGCTCTTCGTTCGGACGAACCTCACCGGAGCCGATCTTCGTGGCGCTGTGCTGATCAACTGCATCCTGCAGAAGGCGAAGATCTTCGGCGCCGATTTTCGTGGCGCGAACCTGTTCCGCGCCGACCTTTCGAAGGTGCGGGGCGACGACGCGACGAACTTCAAGGACAGCTACAAAGAGCGCCTCGTGATGGCCGGCTCGCTCTCCGAGAAGAAGGCGCGCGAGAGCCACGAGACCGAGAGCGGAGGCGGTCGATGAATCGCGAGTCGCTCCTCGCGAAGCTACCGACCTCGCGCGCCCTTCAAAGAGAGACGCTCGACGGGCTCGATTTGTCCGGTGTCGATTTTCGCGGCATCGCGTTCTCGGAGACGAGCTTCCGCGGCACGAACCTTCGGGGCGCGCTGTTCGACGAGAGCGCGCTCTTCAAATGCGATTTGACTGAGGCCGACCTCACCGAGGCTTCGCTCCGTCACACCACGATCTCGCACTCCGAGGTGGCGCGCGCCCGCGCGCCGAAGGCACGCTTCGTCCTGACGAAGTTTCACCAGTCGAACCTGGACGGCGCCGATTTCTCGACCAGCGAGACGACGCTGACGACGTTCACGAACTCGTCCTGTGTCGGGATGCGTCTAGGCGGAAACTTCGTCGATCGCGTCACGTTCTCGGACACGGTGCTCGACAAGGTCGACTTCTCCTGCGCGAAGGTCGAGCGCACGACGTTCTTCTCGACCGATCTGACGACTGCGGACTTCACCGACATCGAATGGGACCGCGTGATGATCTTCCAGACGTCGCTCGCCGGGCGATCGTTTCGCGGTCGGACGCTGCCGATGTGTCAGCTCATCGACGTGAACCTAGAGGGTTGCGATTTCACGCTGGCAAAGGTCGCGAAGACGAACTTCAAGGGCTCGAACCTCAAGGGCGCGAAGTTCGACGGCGCTGTCGCCCCGAACGCGCTCTTCGTCGAAGCCGAGCTCGAGGGCGCGTCGCTCACGAAGGCGAACCTTCACCAGGCGATGTTCGTCGGCGCCAAGGCGACCCGAACCGATTTTTCGGGGTCCGACCTCGAGTACTCGAACTGGCAGCGCGCGATCTGCAAGGGGTCACGCTTTCAGACCGCGAAGCTGGCTTATGCCGAGTTCTCGCACGCGGACATTCGCGACGCCGACTTCACCGGAGCCGGCGTCTTCCGAACTCGATTCCATGCCGTGCTCGACGCGGGCGCGACGTTCACCGGCCGCTCTGCGGCGCTGGGTGACGACGAAGAGCTCGTGAAGGCCGAGCGATTTCAATCGAAGTACTAGGCGACGGAACACGCTGATTCACCGGACACACTGATTCACCGGACACGAGAGTGAGGAGCAGACGATGAGCGTTGCAACCAAGTTGAACCCAGATACGGCGTCAGTGTTCGCCGGACAGGTAGACCGCGTCGAGGGGGCGATCATCGTCGCGCGTGGGGACGGCATGGTGGTGCGAGCCCGTCGCGCAGCGAGCTGCATCGTGGCGCCAGAGTCCGGCGACCGCGTGCTGATGGCGCAGACCGGAGAGGGGCGCGTCTATGTGCTCTCCGTGCTCGAACGTAGCGACGCGACCACGGCGGAGCGCTGGGTGGCAGAGGGGGACGTCACGATCGAGGCAAAAGCGGGTCGCGTCGACGTCGTCGCGAGCGAGGGCGCGAGTGTTTCGTCGACAGGAGAGGTCGCCATTCGAGGCCAAGAGATATCGCTGAGCAGCGCCGTAGCCAAGGTCGCGTTCGGCAAGCTATCGCTCCTCGGGCGTGAGGTGCTCGGAGAGGTCGCGAACGTGCGCGTCGTCGCCGAGACGCTCGACACGGCGGCAGAGCTCATCGTCCAGACCGCGGCGCGGGTGACGCGCGTCATCACCGAGATCGAGCACGTCCGCGCGGGCGCGATCGACATGGCCGCGGAAAAGGTCCTCGCGATCCACGCGGAGAACGCGATGGTCACCGCGAAAGAGCTGGTCAAGATGGACGGCGAAGCCGTTCAGCTCGGTTGAGGTGAAATCATGTTCGCCAATACGCAAATGATGGGGATGGATCTCGCGTTTCCGGACGTGTGCATGACGCCCCCGGTCGCCGCTCCGATTCCGTATCCGAACATGGCCATGGGTCCGATGGCGGTGCCCGCGGTCTACAACATCCTCTTGGCGTGCGCGCCGGTTCACAATCTCTTCTCGACCATCCCCGTCACGCTCGGCGACCAACCGGGCGTGATGCTCGGCGTCGCGTCGGGCCTCGTGATGTCGCCGTCGCGTCGTCTGACGGGCGCCTTCACCTGCCTGATGGGCTGCGCGCCGACCCAGCGCATGACGAGCTTCGGCATTCAGAACAATACGAACGCGCCTGGCGTTCGCATCATCCCGAGTCAGCCGAAGGTCATCGTCCTGAATCCGTGAGCGCGGGCGGCCGGGTGAGTGGACGCGCGCGTGCGGCCATCGGCAATCCGTCAGCCGCCGGTGCCCAGCTCGGCGACGCACGCGAAGATCTGCTCGACCGCGTCGACCACGATCTGCTCGACGACGTCGCGCGTGAGCGCAGCCGGCTGGTACCGCGCGAGGTCCATCGGCGGCGGAGAGGCCTCGAGCCACACGAGGACCTCGAGTCCACGGCCTCGATCGATCACGGTGAAGCTGACGACGTGACCGGATGGTCGTAGCGACGTGAGGAAGAGGCGGAGTGAGATGCTCGGCAGAGGTGACTCGGAGCGCTCGACGGCGAACCGAGAGCCGTCTTGGGCGAGCTCTTCGCCGATTTCGAAGAGCACGGGCGCGAGCACCTGGTCACGGGTGGTCGCGAACGCGTCGAGGAACACGGAGCGATCGTCCCGTTGCCCAGCCTCTGCCGCGGCGATGCGCGCACCGAAGCGCGCGCGAATGTTGTCGATTCGGGCCTTCGAGCGGTCTTTCATCGGACGCGGTCGAGTGTAGGACGATTGCGCTTCCCGGTACCGGTCGTGGAGAACGGTGCCACTCATTTTGAGGCAAATCGACACGGGGGGTTCACGCCGCACCGGCGCGTCTGTTCAATCAGAACACTTAGACTTTCGGTCTCGGGTGGCGCTCCGGCACTCGAGTGTGTGGCCCCTGATCACGGCGCAGACGAACACGATTCCTTTGCTTCTGAACGACAAACGGCTCGTCGTACGAGGTCGCAAAATGCCGTCTCCTTCTTCTCCGACCGCCGAGAGGTCATCGCTGTCTGCTGCGCGACGCGTGGCGGTGGCTTTGCTCGTGTCGCTGTCGCTCGGATTGGTCGCGTCGACGACGTCGGCAGACAACACGGCCCAACAGCAACGCGACGTCACGGCGGCGAACGACTTCCGCGTTCGCGTCGCGTCTGCGCTCGCGCTGGGCAAGAAGAAGGATCCATCGAGCATCCCGGCGCTGACGCAGGCGCTCTCTGACTCGAACCCGGCGGTGCGGTCTTCGGCGGCTGCCGCGCTCGGGTCCATCGCCGATCCGCGCTCGCTCCCCGCGCTCGAGCAGGCGATGTCCGCGGAGAAGGACGGCGGCGCGAAGCGCGCGATGGGCGTCGCGGTGCGGCAGGTGAAGGCGAACAGCGCGACGAAGTACATCGTCACGATCGGCAGGCTCGAGAACAAGAGCGGCAACCCCAAGGTCGACCAGACCTTCCGCTCCGTGGCTCGGGCAGAGATCGCCCGCTTGCCGAACGTAGAGGTCGCCGACACCGAGCAAGCCGGCGTCGCGAAGGCAAAGGAGAAGCAGCTTCCCACGATCGCGCTCGACGGACGCCTCGTCACGCTGTCGAAGGCGAACGTCGGCGGCGACGTGGGCTTCGCCGCGCGCGTCGAGTTCGTCGTCCGGAAAATCCCGGAGCAGTCGCTGAAGGCGACCATCAACGGAAACGCGAAGGCGCTCGCGAGCTCGGGCCAGGTCACCACGCCCAAGCAGATCGCGGATCTTCAGGGCGACGCCGTCGAAGCCGCTGTGCAAAGCGCGCTCTCCGGAGCGCCCACGGCGCTCGCCGCCGCCGCCAAGTAGCGTCGGGACGTAAAGCCTGCGGCCCCACCGGGTCAGTGGTCATGGTAGAGACCCGTCGGATCTCGCCATGCTCAACGATCATTCCGCGAAGGCCATTCGACAGAGCTTCCTCGACTTCTTCAAAGAGCGGGGTCACGCCGTCGTTCCGAGCGCGCCGCTCGTCCCGCAAAACGATCCGACGCTCATGTTCGTCAACGCGGGCATGGTGCAGTTCAAGGACGTCTTCACGGGCGTCGACAAGCGGCCGTACACGCGGGCGACCTCGAGTCAGAAGTGCATCCGCATCAGCGGCAAGCACAACGATCTAGAGAACGTCGGCGTCACGGCGCGCCATCACACGTTCTTCGAGATGCTCGGAAACTTCAGCTTCGGCGACTACTTCAAAGAGGACGCGCTCGCGTTCGCCTGGGAGTATCTGACGAAGGTCGTCGACCTGCCGACCGATCGTCTCGCCGTCACGGTGTTCAAGGGCGAAGAGGGGCTGCCCGCGGACGACGAAGCGGCCGACATCTGGCGACGCGTGACAGGCTTCGGCGACGACCGGATCATCCGCCTCGGCAAGGACGACAACTTCTGGTCGATGGGCGACACCGGCCCGTGCGGCCCGTGCTCCGAGATCCATTTCTTCCACGGCGCCAATCCCGACGTCGCGCGCTTCGGCGACGAGCCGCGCATCGACGGCCTCGGCTGGACCGAGATCTGGAACAACGTCTTCATGCAGTTCGACCGCGCCGAGAAGGGCGGGACGTTGACCGAGCTCCCTGCGCCGTCGATCGACACGGGCATGGGCCTCGAGCGCATCGCTTGTGCGGTCCAGGGCGTGACGAGCAACTACGACACCGATCTCTTGCGCACGCTCGTCGACGAGGCCGCGCGCATCTCAGGAAAGGTCTATCGCGCGTCCGAGAGCGACGACGACGTGTCGATGCGCGTCATCGCCGACCACGCGCGGACGACCGCGTTCCTGATGGCCGAGGGCATTCTCCCCGATCGAGCCTTCCGCGAGTACGTCCTTCGCCGCGTCATGCGCCGCGCGATCC
>Ga0164241_10001615_pt1 | contig 27005 bp, 24 predicted proteins | sample OricomyardsoilBY_FD_108780 | JGI IMG/M metagenome (GOLD analysis project Ga0164241, IMG submission 108780) | Backyard soil microbial communities from Emeryville, California, USA - Original compost - Back yard soil (BY) | ecosystem: Environmental > Terrestrial > Soil > Unclassified | place: USA... | reverse complement strand
TCATGCCGCGCACGACGGCGGCCCGGTCGGGCTTTTCGAGGTGCTCGCTGTAGTCGGTGCGCGTCGTCTTCACGATGCGACCGCCGTCGGCGAACAGGTGCGTCACGATCCGCGGAAACTTCACGCCCGAGTCTTCCGTTTGGATATGGAAGATCCGGCCGCGGTGGCGGACGTTGTTGTTGAAGCCGAGTAGCGGCGGGGGTGCTTTCGACACGCTGCGCCCGTGCAATTTCCCTGAGGGTTACCGAACTATGGACGCTACCACGACGGCCGCTCTCCCGCCCTCTTCAGCGCGTCATGGCGATGCAGGCTAAAAAAAGGCTCAAAGGCGCGTCGTAAATATGTAGTGAAAACGCTCACGACTCTCCCGGCGCCGAGGCCGCGCGCAGGCGGTCCCACCGCTCCGGAACCTCGTGTAAATCTGGGAGGTTGCGCGCCGGTTGGCCGGGCGTCAGCGCTGGCCCTCGTCCATGCGCCGCATGCCCTCGAGCAGCAGCGCCTCCGGAGAATCCATGATCACCTGCTGTGGCGCCGTGAAGTTCGGATCGAGCGCGAAGTCGCCGTCGGTCAGCTTGAGCATGGCGTAGAAGGCTTCTTCGCCGCGCAGCGCCGCCCACAGCGCGTTGTAAATGGCACCTTGTACGAAATGGATCTCGCCCGAGCTCTGGCCGGAGCGAATCTTCAGCGAGCCGGTCTTCCGGCCGTGCCACAGGACCTGAACCATGTCCGGCAAGCCCATCTCGATCAGCGAGCCGGACACGCCGCGCGCCGCGCCCACCCGCTGCGCTTCGCGCTCGATGATCTGTTTGAGCTTGGCGACGAGCAGATCCGCCGATACCGGCTTGGACAAAAAATCGGTCGCGCCCATGTCGAAGGCCTGCTGCGCGTCGTTCCGGTTCGAACGGCCGGTGACGACGACCCACGGCAGCTTCTGTCCCCACGGTCGCTTGCGCGCTTCGCCGAGGAGAGCCAGACCGTCGCCGTTCGGCAGGTCGAGCTCCGAGATTACCAGCTCCGTCTCGCCCTTCTCCAGGTGCTTGAGCGCGTGCTCGATCGTGTGAGCCTGGGCGACCTCGAAGCCTTGCTCGAGTAACCGCAGCTCGAGCACCGTCGTCTCTTCGGGATCGGGATCGATGATCAGGGCGCGGTAGCGGTTGGCGAGCAGGCGCGCCTTGAGGTCTTCACCGGTAACCGTGTGCTTGAACAGATCGACGAGGTTGGGATCGAACACGCTGCCGCGGTAACGCGCGAGCACCTCGCACGCCTGCACCGGGCGTAAGGTCTTGCGGAACGGGTTACGCGGGTTCTGGGTCAGGTCGGCGTACGTGTCGGCGATGGCGAGCAGGCGCGCGCCGAGCGGAATCTCCTTGGCGGCGGCGCCATCGGGGAAACCCTTGCCGTCGTAGCGCTCGTACATGCTCTCGATCGTCTGCGTGACCTCGAGCGGAAGCTGCACCGCCTCCAGCAGCCGGTTCGGGCTCTTGTACTGTTTCTCGGCTTGGGCGCGGTGGCCCTCGTACTCCGCCACGTTCAGCGTCGTGAGGTGGTAGGCGCCCATCTTGCCCAGATCGTGCAGGTACGAGGCGCACACGTAGGCACTCTTGGTGCTCTCGGGCAGCCCGATCCGCTCCGCGATTTTCTTCGTCAAGCGCGCCACCGTCGCGGAGTGACCGCGCAGGTCGGGCCGCGCGTTCTCGATCAGCGTGATCAGCACGTTGAGCACTTCTTGAAACGACTCGTCGTTGACGCCGATCCTGGCGCTGCCGCTGCTCGCGCCGCCTTTGCGGACCTTGAAGTCGCGGTCGCTCAGCACGCGCTCGCCTTGGGTGGCGTCCTTCGCCATTGACAGCACCATGCTCTCGTCGCTGACGAGGTTTCGCTCGAAGACGTTCAGCATGGTCGAGAACTGGGCGTGCGCGTCGCGATCGAGGATCGCGAACGCGTGGATGTCGCCGTTGTACGCCTTGCTGATCGCGGCCTTGACCGCGCGCGGCCTGCCGACGAACGCGCGCACCTCCTTGACCCCAGCCGCGAGCTGCACGTCGTGGAGCGCGGGGGCGTTGTCTGGATCGGGTGTGACGACGCTGAGCGTCGACGTCTGCGCGTCGTACAGCACCGGAAAAACGGTGTCGCGCTCGGCCAGCTTCTTCGGCACCTTGTCCAGGGTGATGCGATCGATGTCCGCCTTCGCTAGCTTCTCGGTCGAGACGAAGCGAGTCTTGTGCAGGGCAGCCAGGTATTTGAGGAGCGCCGCCTCATCGAGCGCCTTCAGCTCCAGGATCACCTCTTCGACGCGATCGCCCGTCCTAGCGACGAGGTTCAGCGCCGCCTCCTGGGCCTCGGCGGTGATCAAGCCATCAGCAAACAACCGTTCGAGTAATCGTGTATTGCCAGGATTCATCGCGTGACCCGCCGCACCACGGAGATGGACAGCCTCCCAGTATAGCGTCCCCGCCCCGCGCGGGGCCGCCAGGGCGCCCCGCGCTCGAGCCGGCGCGCCGGACCGCCTCGAGCCCAGATTTCTCGGAGAAAGATCGGCAGCCGAGCAGGAAACCAGAAATTGGCGCTTCGCCACGACAGACGCCGCCGAGCTTCGAGGAGGCAGTGCCGAAATCCTGGCATTTTGCCGCGGATCCGTGGAGGCGGCCAGCTGGCCGCCGGCGTTTATGGACGACGCCGCCGGGCGCGGGCGAGACTTGGCCTACATTCCCTGGGGTTAGAGGAGCAGGCGGGCGACACACATGGACTTGACGGGGGGGGCGCCGGAAGCTAGTTAAGCCGCCCTTTTCCCGGATCGTGTGGGCTTTTCCCAGGACGCTCCGGCCAGCACCGACTCGAAGGACCTGAAGACGATGGCGACGTATCAAGCGAAACCGGCAGAGGCTGCGGCGACCCGTAAGTGGTACGTCCTCGACGCGACGAACCTACCGCTCGGTCGCTTGGCGACCCGCGTGGCCAGCGTCTTGCGCGGCAAGCACAAGCCGACCTACACGCCCCACGTCGACACGGGTGACTTCGTGATCATCGTCAACGCCGACAAGGTCAAGCTGACCGGCGTCAAGGCCGACGACAAGATGTACTACTCGCACAGCGGCTACCCGGGCGCGATCAAGCGCGAGAGCTACCGCGAGGTGGCAGCCAAAGACGCCGCTTTCCCGATCGAGAAGGCCGTCAAGGGCATGCTGCCGAAGAACGTGCTCGGCCGCGAGATGCTGCTCAAGCTCAAGGTTTATGGGAGCGACAAGCACCCGCACACGGCGCAAAAGCCCGAAGCTCTTTCGCTCTGATCACTTGAAGGAACTCTAGAGAGATGCCCGACGTTTCGACCTACGCCACTGGTAAGCGCAAGACCGCCGTTGCCCGCGTTTGGATCAGCCCCGGTACGGGGAAGATGATCGTGAACGGCGTGGAGGCGGATCATTACTTCGAGCGCGAGACGTCGCGCATGATCGCGCGCCAGTCGCTCGAGATCCTCGAAGTGACCGACAAGTACGACGTGCGGGCCACGGTGGCGGGCGGCGGGCACAGCGCCCAGGCCGACGCCATGCGCCACGGCATCGCGCGCGCGCTGATCGCGGAGACGCCTGAGCGCCGCATCGCGCTGAAGCGCGCCGGTTACCTGACCCGCGACGACCGCAAGAAGGAGCGCAAGAAGTACGGCCAAGCCGGCGCTCGTAAGCGGTTCCAGTACTCCAAGCGCTGAGGGAGACATGGCCAGTACCCTCCGCGTCGGCATCTTGGGCGCCGGGGGGTATACCGGCGCCGAGCTCGTGCGGCTGTTGCACGGGCACCCGCGGCTCTCCATCGCCATGGTGGGAGCGCGCGAGAAGGCTGGCAAACGGCTGAGCGAGGTCCTCCCGGGCGCGCTCGGCGTTGCTGGCCTTTCTGATTTGGTGCTCGAACCATTCGAGCCCGAGCAGGCGCCGGAGCTCGCCAAGCGCATCGACGTCGCGTTCCTGTGCTTGCCCCACGCTGCCAGCGCCCGCGCCGGCAAGGCGCTGTTTACGGCGGGGGTGAAGGTCGTCGACCTGTCCGCCGATTTTCGCCTCAAAGACGCGGCCGTCTATCAAAAGACGTACGGCGAGCACCCCGCGACCGAGCTTTTGAGCCAGGCCGTGTACGGCCAGCCCGAGCTGCATCGCGCCGAGCTCGCGGGGGCGCGTTTGATCGCGGCCCCCGGCTGCCACGTCACCACGTCGCTGCTCCCGCTCGCGCCGCTGCTCAAGAGCCAGCTGATCGAGCCGGCGCCTCTGATCATCGACTCCAAGACCGGCGTCAGCGGCGGTGGGCGTTCACCCGCTCCCGCCTTCCACTTCCCGGAGGCGGCCGAGGGCATTCGTCCTTACAAGGTGGGCAGCACGCACCGCCACGTCCCCGAGCTCGAGCAAGAGCTGTCACTCGTGGCAGGGGAGCCGATCAAGGTGTGCTTCACGCCGGTGCTGGTGCCGATGTCGCGCGGCATTCTCGTCACCGCCTACGCGCGGCCAAGGCCGGGCGTCACCGCCGAGGCGTGCCGCGCCGCCGCCAGCGAGCTGTACCGCGAAGGCCTGGTCACGGTGCTGCCGGCGGGCACGTTGCCCGACACGCTCTGGGTGCGTGGCTCGGCCCGCGCCCATGTCGCGTACGTGCTCGACGAGCACGCCGGCATACTGCTGGCGATGTGCGCCATCGACAATTTGGCGCGGGGCGCCTCCGCCCAGGCTCTGCAAGCGTTCAACGTCGCCGAGGGCTGGCCGGACGCGCTCGGGCTGCCCGAGTTGCCGCTGTGCCCGTAGATCCCTGACACTACGCTGACAGCGTCGCGGGCCGGGCGAGCTTGCAGCGGCGGCGGCGCGGACTAACGCTTGCGAGATCCCATGAGCGTCGGTTTCAAGCTGCGCAGCGACTTCACGCCCAAAGGTGACCAGCCGGCCGCCATCGAGAGCTTGGTCAAGAGCTACGAGGCGGGGGCCCAGTATCAGACGCTGCTCGGCATCACCGGCAGCGGCAAGACGTTCACCGTCGCCAACCTGATCCAGCGCGTGCAAAAGCCGACGCTGATCATGGCCCCCAACAAGACGTTGGCGGCGCAGCTCTACGCCGAGATGCGTGATCTGTTTCCGGAAAACGCGGTCGCGTTCTTCGTGAGCTACTACGACTACTACCAGCCGGAAGCTTACATTCCGACGACCGACACCTTCATCGAGAAGGACGCGATCATCAACGATCAGATCGATCGCATGCGGCACGCCGCCACCCAGTCGCTGTTGTCGCGCTCGGACGTGATCATCATCGCGAGCGTGAGCTGCATCTACGGCATCGGCTCGGCCGAGACATACTCCGGCCTGCTCATCAACATCGTGAAGGGTGAGGAGATCCGGCGCGACAACCTGCTGCGTCAGCTCGTCGACATTCAATACCAGCGCAACGACACCGACTTTCACCGCGGTACATTTCGGGTCCGCGGCGACGTGGTCGAGATCTTCCCCGTCTACGAGGAGGCGCTGGCGATTCGGGTCGAGTTCTTCGGCGACGAGGTCGACGGCATCCACGAGGTCGACCCGCTGCGGGGCAAGGTGCTCGGCTCCCTCGACCGCTACTCGATCTTCCCCGGCTCGCACTACGTCACGCCGCGCCAGCAGCTGGACCGCGCGATCGGCGGCATCCGCGAAGAGCTGAAAGAGCGCCTCGAATTTTACGATCGCGAGGGGCGCTTCCTCGAGAAGCAGCGCATTCAGCAGCGCACGATGTACGACCTGGAGATGCTCGAGCAGATGGGCTTCGTGCAGGGTATCGAGAACTATTCGCGGCACCTCTCGCAGCGCAAACCGGGCGACCCGCCCCCCACCCTGATCGACTACTTTCCGAAAGACTTCTTGCTGGTGATGGACGAGTCGCACCAGACCGTGCCCCAGGTCGGCGCGATGTACCGCGGCGACCGCTCGCGCAAGGAGACGCTGGTCGAGTACGGCTTCCGCTTGCCGAGCGCGCTCGACAACCGCCCCCTCAAGTTCGACGAGTTCGAGCAGCACATGCACCGCACGATCTTCGTGTCGGCGACGCCAGGCGAGTACGAGCTCAAGAAGTCGGAAGGCGTGGTCGTCGAGCAGGTGATTCGCCCGACGGGGCTGCTCGATCCCGAGATTTTCGTGCGCCCCGTCGGCGGTCAGGTCGACGACTTGCTCGCCGAAATCCGCGTCCGGGCGAAGAAAGACGAGCGCGTGCTCGTCACGACCTTGACGAAGCGGATGGCCGAAGAGCTCACGGACTACTACACGGAGCTCGGCGTGCGCGTGCGTTACCTGCACTCCGACATCGACACGATGGAGCGCGTCGAGATTTTGCGCGATCTGCGCGCGGGCGAGTTCGACGTGTTGGTCGGCATCAACCTGCTGCGAGAGGGCCTCGATCTGCCGGAGGTGAGCCTCGTCGCGATTTTGGACGCCGACAAGGAGGGCTTCTTGCGCAGCCCGCGCTCACTGATTCAGACGATCGGCCGCGCCGCCCGCAACGCCAACGGCCAAGTGTACATGTACGCCGATCGCATCACCGACGCGATGAAGCTCGCGATCAGCGAGACGGAGCGGCGGCGTAAGCTGCAGGCGGAGTACAACGAGAAGCACGGCATCACCCCCGCCACCGTCGTGCGCGCGATCATGGAGATGAGCCCGGCAGGAGGGCAGAACGATTACTACGCGGTGCCGAAAGGCCATGGCGGGAAGGCCGGCGGCGATCGCAGGCGCCCGGAGCGCGTCCGCTCGACCGAGGCCGCCGGCTCTCCGCAAGACGTCGCCGAGCGTCTCGTCGAGCTGCGCCAGGAGATGTTCGCCGCCGCCGAGAACCTGCAGTTCGAGACCGCGGCCCGCCTCCGCGACGAAATCCGTAAGCTGCAGGCCATGAACGGCGGCGAGGCGGTGGTGCCGCCGAGCGACGCGCCCGCTTCCGAGCGCCGCCCCGCCCGCAAGCCCAAAGCCGGCGGCGGCGGTCGCCGCTCACGCTAACGGCAGACGGCGTTGATGTCGGCGACCAGCGGCGCCTCACCGCGCGCGAGGTCGTCGAACTCGACGCGTCGAGCCCGGGCGCGCTCGCCGTCGCCTTTTTCGACCGCCCCCGCTACGTCGCGCAGGGCGGCCGCGGCTTCGCGCGCGAGCTTCTGGTAGCGGGTCGCGCGCGGCAATAGCTCCGGCGAAGTCAGCTTCAGCGCGTCGATGCGACGAGCCAGGTCCTCGTAGCGCTCGGCCAACGCGCGTGACTCGGTGGACGCGGCCGACGGTGAGCCGGCCGAGGCCGGCGGGACCGGCGGTAGCACCGCCGATGTCGACGCCGGTGGGCTCGCGGCCTGGCCGCGCCAGAGCTTGATCGTCTCCACGAAGCTACCGCACTCGCGCGCGGTTCGAAACTTTGCGCAGCCCGGGGCCGCGCACGCGAGCCACAGCCACAGCCACGAACACGACCGTCGCGACGTCAGACCGGCCCCCCGCGACGGGTCAGCTCTTCCACGACCGCGCGCACGTCCTGGGCTCGGTCGCGCGGCATGATCAGCACTGCGTCGTCGGTCTCGATGACGCAGAGATCGCTCACGCCGAGCAGGGCCACGGTGCGGACGGTCTTTTTGACGCGTAAATCTTCGATAAGGTTGCGATGCGCGTCGAGGAACAGCGCGTCCTTCGGGCCGACGTTGTCGGCGTGATCGCGCGTCCCGAGCTCCCAGACGGTGTGCCAGCTGCCAAGGTCGCTCCAGCCGAACGAGCCGGGCACCACCGCCAGCGGGCTGACCTTCTCCATGATGCCGTGGTCGATGCTGATCGAGGGCATGGTCGCGAACGCCCGTCGCGTCGCTTCGCGCTCGGCTTCGGGCCCCCGCGCGGCGGCCTCGGCGATCAGCTGCAGGCCCTGATGCACCGCCGGCAGGTGCTGCTCGACGGCGCGCAGCATGTCGACGGCGCGGAAGAAGAACATGCCGCTGTTCCAGAAATATTTGCCGCTCGCGACGTAGCCCTCGGCCGTCACTTGATCCGGCTTTTCGACGAAGCGCTTGACGGCGAGCACCCCCGGAGCGCGCGGCTCCTCGGCTTCGATGTAGCCGTAGCCGGTTTCGGCGCGCGTCGGCCGGATGCCCACGGTGGTGATGGTGCCGGCGGCGGCGCTGTCGAGCGCCACGCTCAAGATCCGCCTGAACTCGGGCTCGTCTTCGATGTGGTGATCGCTCGGCAGCACCATGATGACCGCCTCCGGGTCTCGCCGCGCGATGACCTGGGCGCCCCAGGCGATACACGGTGCGGTATTCTTGGCGACAGGCTCCGCCAGAAAGCTGCTCGGCGCGAGCTGGGGCAAGGCCTCGCGCGTGACGTCGATCAACGACTCGCCGGTCGCCACCACCATTTGCGCTTCCGGACACAGCGGAGCAACTCGGCGCAAGGTGTGTCCGATCAGCGGCAAGCTCGGATCAGGTCCCATCCCCAACACCTGCTTGGGGCGCTTTTTGCGCGATGCGGGCCAGAAGCGCGTGCCGCTGCCACCAGCAAGCACCAAAGTGAAGACGTGGCTCATGATGATTGGCCGCAGCATAACGTGCTGGCAAACCTACGCAACCGGCACGCGGCGTGGCCGATAGGCGTGGGTGCAAGGTGACAATCGAGCGCTGTGCGGCGCGCTGGCCGTGCTCGCCGCGCTAGCGCTATACGGCTGCCGGGAGCGCGTGATGCGGCAAGGCGGTGCCGACGACGTGGGCGGAAAGACCCAGGTCACGCGCCCCGGCGCCGACCAAGACGCGAGCCACGCCGCGGTGGGCGAGGCGGCCGGGGACGCCGGTCACGTGGCTACCGAACCGCACAGCGCCGAGCAGCCTCCCGTTTTGACGTGTCCCGAGCGACGACCCGCCACTCGCTGCCAGATGCGCGGCAACTCGACCCACGGCGTGCGCATCGTCGGGACCCTGCTCGAGCCGTGGTTGACGCGGCGCGACGGCGTGCTGGACCTCGATGCAGCCGGCGACGTGCGCTGCGCCGGCTGTGACTGCGGCGAAGCCGGAGACGCGCTCGTCATCGATTGTCCGGGTTTGGTGATCTCGCCCGGCTTCATCAACTTGCACGATCACCTGGGCTACGCCGGCACACCGCCGCTCGCGCACCCCGGTGAGCTCTATGAGCACCGCAACGATTGGCGGCTCGGTGAAAACGGTCACGCCGCGTTGCCGTTCGAGGGCGGCGCCAGCGCAGCGCAAGTCCTGGCCCAGGAGCTGCGGATGGTGATGGGCGGAACGACGTCGATCGTCGGAGCCGGCGGGCGGCGCGGGTTCCTCCGCAATCTGGACATGCCGGGTCGAAGCGAAGGCCTGCTGACAGGAGCGATCCACGCCGAAACGTTCCCGCTCGACGACGCCCGCGGACCCGTCGACGCCGCCGCCTGCGCGTTCGGCGACCACGCCGATACGGTCGCCACCGCGGCGGCGGCCCACGCATACGTGCCGCATCTCGGCGAAGGAACCAGCCTGCGCGCTCGAGACGAGCTGCGCTGCGCCCTGGGCAGCCTCGATTTGCTCGGCGAAAATAGCGCGATCGTGCACGCCATGGCGCTGACGCGCGCCGACGTCAGCGAGCTTTCACGCCGCGGCGCGAGCGTTGTGTGGTCGCCGCGCTCCAACCTCGATCTCTATGGCAGCACCGCGCCCGTCGCGCTGCTGCGCAGCCAGGGCGTGCACATCGCTCTCGGCACCGATTGGCTCGCCAGCGGCTCGATGAACCAGCTGCGCGAGCTGAGCTGCGCGCAGGCTTACAACCGAGACGTGCTCGGCGGCTACTTCAACGCCTTCGAGCTTTGGAGCATGGTGACGACGAACGCGGCGTGGGCGCTGGACCTTTCCGGGCGCTTTGGAGGGTTGAAGCCTGGTTGGGCCGGTGACGTCGCGGTATTCGCCGAAACCACCGACGACCCCTACGCGAGCGTGATAGGCGCGGGGGCCGCTGACGTGAAGCTCGTGCTGCGTCAGGGCGTGCCGCTGTATGGAGACGACGAGCTGATACGCGCGTTTCAGGGCGCTGAGAGCTGCGAAGAGCTGGACGTGTGCGGCGCGGCGCGGCGCGTCTGCAGCGCGGAGACGGGCGTGTCGCTCGGCGACCTCGTGCGCGAGGGCGAGGCGGTCTACCCTCTCTTCAGCTGCGAAGCTCCGCCTCACGAACCGCGCTGTACCGCGCAGAGCGGCGCTGAATGTCCGGCGGGTGAAGCCGACTGTGCGCCGCCGCCGCCGCCGCCGAGCTGGGAGGCGCACGACGCCGACGCCGACGGCGTGCCGGACGCGGCCGATACCTGTCCGCGCGTCGCCGATCCCGAGCAGCTCGATCGTGACCACGACGGGCTCGGCGATGCGTGCGACGTCTGCCCGCGCTTCAACCCGGGCTTGTCGGCGTGCCCACTCAGCGTCAGCGAGCTTCGGGCGCCCGCCTCGCGCTTGCCACCTCGCTCGGCCGTCGAGCTGCGATCGGTGCGAGTTACGGCGCTGCGCCTCGAAGGCTCCAAAGGCTTCTACGTCGAAGACGGAGATCGCGCCCCCTACTCCGGGCTGTTCGTCTACAGCGGTGACGCGACGCCCAAAGTCGCGATCGACGAGTTGGTGAATCTGCGCGGCTATTTCGATACGTACCAGGGCACCGACGAGCTGCTCGACGCCGAGGTAAGCGCCCGTCGCACGGCTGGCGAGCCCTACCCGCCGTTGCTCGTCGCCTCGGCGGAGCTCGCCGATGGCGCCCCGAACGCGGCGGCGCTGGCGTCGCTGCTGGTGCGGATCGAAAACGCGGAGGTGGCCGATTCCAACCCCGACGCCCCCAAAGACTACGACGAGACGTTGCTCGCGGGCGGGCTGCGGCTCGACGACCTGCTCGTCACCGAGCTCGACAACGAATATGCGGTCGGCGCGTCGTTCGCATCGATCGTGGGGGTGTCGGGCTTCTCGTTCGATCACCAGAAGCTCTACCCGCGCCGCATGGCCGACGTCGTCGTCGACGTCGCTCAGCGCAGCGCGTCGCCGATGATGCGCAACAGCTCGCGCTCATCGGTCAAGCCGTTCGAGACCGCCCGCACCGTCCCGTCTTTTGCCACCACCACGAGCGTGGGTAGCCCCTGCACGTGGTAGAGCGTCGACGCGACGTCCTGGTCGTCGAACACGCTCGGGTAGCCGAGCGGAGAGCTCTTGAGGGCGCGCACGATCTGGCTGCGCTCGTCGCTGGTGCCGACGCCGAGCACCTGCACCTTCTCGCGCCCGAACGACTTGCCCACGCGATCGAGCACCGGCGCCTGCGCGCGACAGGGGCCGCACCAGCTCGCCCAGAAATCGAGCACGACGACCTTGCCCTGCAGGTCCGACAGGCGCTGCGACGTACCGCTCTCGGCCGGCGACGCATAAGGGAGGAGAAAATCCGGCGCCGGCAGGCCAACGAGCGGCGACGTTTCGGCCTTCTTGGCGCCCACGTACGGGAGCACGAACAAGCCCATGAAGAGGCTGAACACGAGCACGAGGCCGGCCACCAGGTAACCGGTCTTGGTGTCGTCGAGCGGCCTCGGTTTCGTGGCGCTCATATCAAGGACCCATCGAGCGAGGCGGTGTGCAGGGGTAGCTCGCGCGCAGCGGCGGTGCCGCGCGCGGGCAGCGTCAGGCGAAGGCGCGCGCCGCCGAGGCTCGACGTGTCGGCCGTGATCATACCACCGTGCTCGATGGCGATCTTCTTCACGATCGCCAGGCCCAGGCCGGTGCCAGTATGCTTGGTGGTCACGTAGGGGTCGAAAATCACTTCGCGCATGTCGGGGGGGATGCCGGGGCCGTTGTCTTCGACGTCCACGACGAAAAATTCACCCTCGCCGGTCATGCTCACTCTGATCTTTGGCGCCGGGGTCTTGGCATCCGCCAGCGCATCGGCCGCGTTTTGTATGAGGTTCAATAGCACGCGCCGCAGCATCTGCCGGTCGACCGCGACCTCGGCCGGAGTCTCACCCAGCGACCACTCGAAGCTGGGGTGGGCCGCCGACAGCCGGATCACCGACAGCTCGTCGGCGCCGGCGCCGTCGTTGGCCTCGGGGCGCTCGATCTGGCGGCGTTGCTCGCGTAGAAATTCTGCGAGATCGGCGTTTTCGAGGTGAGCTTGGGGCAGGCGCGCGAAGTCGGAGAACTCCGACACCAGCCGTCGCAGCGTGCCGACCTCGTCCTCGACGATCTCGAGGGTGGTGTCGAGCAAGTCGCGAAATTGCTCGTCGTGGCCCTGATAGCGGCGGTGAATCTCCTGCACGCCGAGCTGGATCGGCGTGAGCGGGTTCTTGATCTCGTGGGCCAGACGCCGGGCCATGCCCTGCCAGGCGCTGATGCGCTGCAAGTATTCGATTCGGGCGCGGCTGGCTTCGACCTCGCCGAGCATGCGATTGAAGGCGCGGGCGAGGGCCGTGATCTCGTCGTTGCCGGCCTCGCTGACGCGAATCGCGAGGTTGCCGGCGCCGACGCGCTGGGTCGCGCTGGCAAGCTCGCCCAAGCGGACGGCCACGCCGCGCGCCAGGAACGTTCCGACCGCTATCGCGAGCGCGATCGTGATGCCGAGCAGCGCCGTGAACGCCCACACGTAGCCCTGGATGTCGGCCTTGCTGCGCTGATCGACGAGCTTGTAGTTGTCGATGAACTGCCCCATCTCCGATAGCTCGTCGAAGCGGGCTTTGTCGGCCGCGAACACCAGCTCCAGGGTGGGCACGTCGTCACCGTCGGGCGCGTCGGCCAGCGGCTCGCTCACCTCGAGGCGATTTTCGCGCTCCGGGTCGAGGGGGTGGCCGCGGTCGACGCCGGCCACCAGCTTGCCGTCGGCGTCGTTCACCCGCAAAGACACCAAGCTCGCGTGTTTTTCCAGCTGTTTTCGCAGCTCGCTGGTCAGTAGTGGGGCGTCGTGGGCCGCCATCGCCCGGCGCAGGCTCGGCGTGAGCGCGACGGCCGCCGCTTCGGCTCGCATGCGCGCTTTCAGCGTGCGCGCCAGCTCCTGATACAAGCCGAGCGAGCGATCCAGGTGCGTGCCGATCTCGGGCACGAAATAGCGCGCCCCCGTCTCGCGAACGTATTTGTCGCCGAGCCAGACCGCGACCAACACCGGTATCAGGGCCGTGATCACGATCGCGAGCGCGAGGCGCGCCTGGATCCGACCCGGACGCCTCACGACTGCTCCCCAAACCAGCGCGTGAGCAGGCGCCAAGGATCGAAGCCGAGGTATCGCCGGACGTCGCCTTCGACGAGCGCGTAAGCCCGCTCGAAGCTCGGTCCGAACGAGCTCTTGCCGCTCCACCCGGCAAAGAGGCCGATCCGGTCGACCAGTCCTTTGGCCGCCCGTAGCGCGGCGCGGCCGGCGTCGACCCCGAGCGGCACCGCCACGCCAGGGGTGACCGGAGTGAGCACGATGTCACGCACCGCCACCGCGCTCGCCCACGCGCCTGGCTGCGGGTTTTGGGCCAGGCTCCGAAAGGTGTCGAGCTCACCGTAGCAACCGACGGCGATCGGCCCGAGCCTGGCTTCGACGGCAGCGCCGAGGAACCGATAATCGCGCGAAAAATCGCCCGACAGCAGGCCCATGTCGCGGCGCACGCGGTCGGGCCCCATCACGACGTCGAACGCGGCGCCGCGCCGGCGCAGGCAGAGCGCGGTGTACAGCTCGCCGCCGTCGAACGCCCCCAGCACCAGTGATTTGCCGTCCGGGCAAACCAGATCGAGCGCGCTGCCGAACGCCCGCTCGGTGGGTAGCGGCCACTCCGCAAACCGCGAAGGCCAGAGCTCCGCCTCCCCTTCGGCTTCGAGCTCACGCAGGGCGGCGACGAAAGCCTCGAGCTGAGCGTGGAGCGATTGGCCCCGCGACAGCCGGCGGGCGAAGCGATCGCCGAGCTGCTCGAGGGCGGTGGTCGACAGCACGACCGCGAACGCGCCGCCGTGCTCGGCGTAGAGCGCTTCGGCGGTGGCGTGGCCGGCCTCGGGCGGCGGCAAGCGCCCGCGCACGGTGGAGGTGACCTTCAGAATCCGCTGCCCTTCGCGCACGGCGATGATCCCGCCGGTGGCGCGCTTGGCCGCTGTCGGTGGGGCGCGGAACAGGTCCGGCAGCCGCAGCCAGTCCTGAGCGGTAAAGTCGAGAACCTGAGCGTCGGGGGTAAACATGAGGAAGGCGACGGAGGCGCGGGACGCCGGAGTATAGTGGAGCCATGCTTGCCGACCACGCCGCCGAGCCGCTGACCCAGGACCTCCTCGCGTTCATCGAGGCGTCGCCGACGCCGTATCATGCGGTAGCCGAGGTCGCGGCCCGCCTTTCGGCCGCAGGTTTTCCGCGGCTTTCCGAGCGTGAGAGCTGGTCGCTCGCGCCGGGCGACCGCGGGTTCGTGGTGCGAGGCGGCGGCTCGATCGCCGCGTTTCGGCTGGGCAAAAAATCGCCCACCGAAGCCGGCTTCGCGATCGTGGGCGCCCACACCGACTCGCCGAACCTTCGGCTCAAGCCCCACGCCGAGCTGACTGCCAACGGCTACGAGCAGTTGTTGGTCGAGGTCTACGGCGGAGTCCTCTTTCACACCTGGCTCGATCGTGACTTGGGGTTGGCGGGCCGCGTCGTGCTCGCGGACGGCTCGACACGCCTGCTGAGGCTGCCGGGCGCCTTCTGCCGGGTGCCGAGCCTCGCCATCCATCTCAACCGCGACGTCAACTCGGGCGGGTTGACGCTCAACGCGCAGACGCAGCTGCTGCCGCTCGCCGCCCTGAAGCTCGACGCGGGCGGGCTCGAGCTCGGCGAGCGCCTGGCGCAAGCCCTCGGCGACGGTGTGCGAGCTCAAAGCATCGTCGGTAGCGACCTGTGCCTGTTCGATACCCACCCCCCCGCGCTGGGCGGCGCGCGCGGGGAGCTGATCTTTTCGGCGCGGCTCGACAACCTCGCGTCGTGCCATGCCGCCCTCCGCGCCTTGCTTGACGCGGGCGACGCCGACGCGACCCGCGTGGTCGTGCTCTACGATCACGAAGAGGTCGGTAGCGAGAGCGCGACCGGCGCCGGGTCGCCGTTCTTGGAGACGGTGCTGGCGCGCTTGCTCGGTTGTTACCCGGCGAGCAGCGACGGCTTCGCGCGCGCCATCGCGGGCTCGCTCTTGGTCTCGGCCGACATGGCTCACGCCGTCCACCCGAACTATCCGGACAAACACGACAAGCAGCACCGCCCGCTGCTCGGCAAGGGGCCAGTGCTGAAGGTCAACGCGAGCCAACGCTACGCGACGGACGGGCCGACGGCGGCGCGCTTTCGAGCCGCCTGCGCCAAGGCCGGCGTCGAGCCGCAGATCTTCGTCTCGCGCAATGATATCGGTTGCGGCAGCACCATCGGGCCGATCAGCGCGGCCGGGCTCGGCCTGCGTACCGTCGACGTCGGCGGCCCGATGCTCAGCATGCACAGCTGCCGAGAAATGGCGGCAAGTGCCGACGTCGCGCCGATGGTCGGGGCGTTGACCGCGCTGTTCGACGACTTCACGCCGCTCGATCCAGCGAGCTGAGCGAGGGGGCTATTCGCGCCTCGAGCCCTTCGTCGTCGCAGCGCCCAGCTCATCGGGCGATCCGCGGAGTGGGCGGCTACTGTTTGAGCAGCGCGAAAACGACGAGCACCACGAAGCCGAGGCCGATGCAGGCGGCCGCCAGCACCGGCCAGCCCTTCCGCTCCGGAACGACGCCATCTGCCAGGTCGATTCCCGAACGCGACAGGTGCCGCTCGATATCGCGCTCCGCGTCCCGAACGCGGCGCACGAACAGCCACAAGGTGAGCACGAGCGCCGCCGACGCATAGGCCGCCGTCACGAGCCTCACGCGCCGAGCCCGCCGCTCTTCGCGTGCGCGAGAAAGCGGGGCGCCGTCGAGCAGCAGCATCTCGCGCGCGTCGAACGTCCTGGGATCGGGGGTGAGCACGCCCGATATCGGCCAGCCAACCGCGGACGGGCTCGCCAGATCGGGCTGGCTCGAGGTCACGACCCAGAGCGGCGACGCCGTCAGCTCGGCCGGCCACGGCAGCTGGCCCAGCAGACGGCCGTCTGGCGAGACGTGAAGCGCCGCGCGCACGCCCAGATAGCGCTGGTTCTCGTCGAAAAAGCCTAGAAATGCCGTAGCCGCGGCGCCGCTGCTCTCGAGGCGCAGCTCTTGATCGTGCCGCGTCGCGCGAATCGCGCCTTGCACGACGTCGAGCCGCGCCGTGAGCGTGCCACCGCCGACGCCGGTGGCGGTGCCGGTGAGGTCGATGCGCAGCTGCGGCGCGCTTGGGCGGAGCTTCAGGCGAGCCAGGCCGCTCGCGTCGGTCGTGAGCTGGCTGGCGACTGGTTCGGCGCCCTCGAGCGTCGCCTCGATGCGCGCTTCTGCAACCGGAACGCCCGCGCGCTGAGCCTGGATCACCAGCTCGTCGTCGAGCGCGCCTTGGGCGATGAGCAGCGCGCCATGAGCCGGCGCGACCGCCAACTCCAGCTCACCGCTGCGCCGGCCGCCTTGAAACCCGCCGCGCCGAGTAGCGGCGGCGCGGAATGCGGCGCGGGTGCCGAGCACGAGGCCGCGCGCCAGCGGCGGCAGATCGGGACCGACCGGCTCCACCCACAGCTCGAGCGCCGAGTCGCGCGGGCGCGGCAAGCGGAGCCGGACCTCGGCACTACCGAGCTCGTCGGTGCGGCCGCGCGCGCTGGCGACCCGCCGCCCGCCCTCGGCGACGACGACGCCGAACGACTCGTTGATGATCGGCACCTCGACGACGCGATCACGTAGGCCCAGCTCGACGCGCAGACTGAGCTCGGTTATTCCCTGAGTGGGGCCGGAATACACCCGGGCGCTGCGGATCGGCCGAACGCCGCCGGAAACCACGCCTAGCAGCACCACCGCCACCGCCGAAATCGGCGTGGCGAAGAGCAAAAATCTGCCCCGGAGACCCGACATGGCCCCCGCAGCGTCTCATGTTTGCGGCCGCGCCGCCCAGGGCCGCGACAGGTTTGCCACCCCCTGCCCGGTTGATTTAGGCTGCGCCGCCCCCATGGTCGAGACCAAGAAAAAGAAAAAGGCGAAGCGAGAGCGCAAAGAACGCCGCTTCAGCCCTGAGCAGACCTATTCGTCCGGCGCCGCCGTCGCGGGCGGCATGCTCGGCGCGCTAGCGCTGGGCGCTGGCGTGTGGGGACAATGGATCAGCGAAACGCCTCACGGGTACGCGCCCTACCTGTTCGGCGGCGGGGCGCTCGTGCTCGGTGGCGCGCTGTGGTTCGGAGACGCCGGCGCCGTACCGGTGCGCTTGGGCGACGCCGGTATCGCGCTCGAGCGCGGAACCGAGCTCACGCGACTGGCGTGGTGCGATCTCGAGACGGTCGAGGTGAGCGGCAAACAGCTGGTCGTCAAAGGCAAGAGCTCCCGCTTCACGATCCCGATCGCGGCGCAACCCAAGGCGGTGGCCTGGATCCTGGCCGAGGGTACGCGTCGCGTCCCCGAAGCCATGAACGTGAAGAAGAACGACGTCAGCGATTTGCCGGAGCCCAAAGACGTCGACGGCGAGCTCGTGACGCTCGAGGGCGTTCAGGTCGCGGGCCGACACTGCGCCGCCACCGGCAAGCCGATCGCTTTCGAACGCGACGCTCGCCTGTGTCCCAACTGCGCCCAGGTCTACCTGAAAGACTCCGTGCCCAAGAAATGCGTCAGCTGCCAGCGAGATTTGGGCGCTAGCGCGATCGAGCTGTAAAGCTCAGCCAGCGCGGATCAAAGCGACTTCGACGACCGGGCGCGTACCGGAAAGATCCTCGAGCTTGCGCCGCACGCTACGGCGCACGTGCTCTTGGAGCTCGAGCCCGCGACCCTCACGGAATTGCTCGACGGCGCGCGCCGCTTCCAGCGCCAGGCTGCGTAGCGCCGCTTCGTCGCCGTCCACCGCCGGCACTCCGCGCGTCGTGATCACGGGCGGCGCCAGCAGCGCTCGACCGCTCAGCGCCAACGCGACGGTGGCGATACCCATGCGCGCCAGCTCTTGGCGACGGTGAAGGTTTTCGGACGACATCACCTCGCCGCCGATGGCGATCGGTACGCGGCCGCTCCTCACTTCGTCGAGCTTGGTGGCGTGCTGGCCGTCGAACTCGACGACGCTGCCGTTCTCGACGACGAGCGTCTCGGCGACGCCGACCGAGCGTCCGAGCTCGGCGTGACGGAGCAAGTGGTGCAGCGTGCCGTGCACGGGCATGAAGCAACGCGGACGCGTGAGCTCGAGCATGCGCCGCTGCTCGGAGCGCCCGGCGTGACCACTGGTGTGCACGCCGGGCTCGGTGAGACGCGTGTGCACCGTGAGCCCGCGCCGGTGCAGAGCGTTGACCATGGCAATCACTGGCCGATCGTTGCCGGGAATCACGCGGCTCGAGAGGATGACGGTGTCGCCGGGCTCGAGCGACAATAGCGGGTGCACGCCGTCGGCGAGACGCCGCATCGCCGATTGGCGCTCGGCCTGGGTGCCGCCGGCCAGGATCAGCACGCGCTCTCGCTTCATCTCCCGGAGCTGATCGGCGGAGACGAGCAAGTCGCTGAGCCAGTGCAGCCGCCCGATCTCTTTGGCGACGGTGGCCTGGGCGTCCAGACTACGGCCGAGGAGACACAGCTTGCGGCCGGTGCGGCGCGCGATCTCTCCCAGCAAGATCAGGCGCTGAATGTTGCTCGCGAACAGCGCGACCACCACTCGCGCCGGCGCCGCTTCGATCAGGCGCTCCAGCGCCTCGCCCACGCTGCGCTCGGAGCCAGCGCGCTCCGGTACGTCGATGTTCGTGCTGTCGCTCAACAGCAGGCCAATGCCGGCGTCGCCGAGCTCACGAATGCGCGCCTCGTCGGTGGGCTCGCCATCGGGAGGATCCGGATCGAAGTTGAAGTCGCCGCTGTGAAAAATGACGCCCGCCGATGTTCGGATCGCCAGCGCCGAAGCCTCGACGATCGAGTGCGCGACCCGCACCGGCTCGATCGCGAACGGCCCGACGTCGTAGCTGTTGCCAGCGGTGGCGACGCGGAAATCCAGCTCGGCGGGGCCGAAGCCGTGCTCGAGCAGGCGTTTGCGCGCCATGCTTAGCGCGTGGGGTGGCCCCCAGACCGGCACCTCGAGCTCCGCCAGCAAGTAGGGGAGGGCTCCGATATGGTCTTCGTGACCATGCGTCAGAAACACGCCGGCCAAGCGGTCCCGATTTTGGAGCACGTACTCGAAGTCAGGATGGATGATGTCGACGCCCAGGTCGTCTTCGGGAAAGGTGGCGCCGCAGTCGACGATGACCGAGCGCCCGCGGTCCTCGATGACCAGGCAATTCATGCCGATCTCGCCGAGACCTCCGAGCGGGATGAGCCGCACTGGGTTTTCGATAGGAATGCTCAAAGGTTCGGTTTAGCACCTCTTTGCAGGGAGCGGGCGCCGGTGTTACGGGTTCGCGGTGGCTATTCGAACCGTTTCTCCCGAGGAGGCCGCCGCGCTCTTGGCGGACGGCTATGTGTACGTCGATGTCCGAAGCGAGCCGGAGTTCGAGGCCGGGCACGTGCCTGGCGCGCTGAACGTGCCGCTCTTGCACCAGGGGCCGGCAGGCATGGTGGCCAACCCTGAATTTTTGTCGGTCATGCAGCAAGCCTTCGGCAAGGACGAAAAAATGGTCGTGGGCTGCAAAGCGGGCGGCCGATCCAAAAAGGCGGCCGATCAGCTCGCTCAAGCTGGCTTCAACGAGCTCGCCGATATGTCGGCCGGTTGGGACGGCTCACGCGACGCGTTCGGTCGTCCGGTGCCCGGCTGGAGCAAAAAGGAGCTACCGATCGAGACCGGAAAACCCGCCGGGCAAGCGTACGCCGACGTGAAGCAGCGCGCCGCGCGCTAAAGGATCGCGACGACGCCTGCCGTGACACCGTAAGACGACTGTTTGACGTCGTACGTATCCGAACAGGTTCGAGACCCCGCGCGAGCCCAGGAACGACACATCGGTGCCCGACGTCCCGAGCTCGGTGGTCGAGATCGAAGAAAAGCCGTTGGACGTGCTCGTCTGCACCTCCACCGTCCGCGTCGTGCTCCAGGCCTGGACGTTGGTCACCCGCTCGCTCCGATCAAGAAATGAGGCGCGATCAAACGCCATTCCGGGGGCCGCGACCTCGGCGAGCTCGCGCCCGAAGTCTGGCGCATCGTGCTCGTCGCGCGCTTCTTCGGCGGCGAGCAGGCGCTGGCGCTGCAGCCGGCGCTTGCGGTGCGCCTCGGCGCGCTCTTCGGCGGCACGGTCCGCGCTGTCTTCTTCATCCAGATCGGGCGTGGGAGGCGCCGGCTCCGTCGGCGGTGCTTCCGCCTCCGGCGGCGATGGCGCACCGTCGGCGGGGACGGCCGGTGGCGGAGCTCCGACGTTGCTGCTCGGGGCAGGCATGAGGCCAGGCCCGCCGCAAGCGGCTCAGCCGGCGCTCGGAGCGGGCTTCGGCGCCCGCGCGTAGTCGGCGGCGGCTTTATCGATCACCGAGAAATCACGCGCCGCGCGCTCTGCCTCTGCGTCCAAAATCGGCGTGAACAGCGTGAGCCCCCAAATGCCGTTATCACGCCGGCGGAACGGGTAACGCGTGCCGTGCGCGGTCTCGATCGTGGCGCGATCGCCGACGACCTCGACGTGTTTGATGCCCGAAAGATCGTGACGCAGCCGAGTCATCCAGCCGTAGCGTTTGGCATAGAGCGCAAACACGTCGGCGCCGTCGGGCGCACTGGCCTCCGCGGCGTACGTCTGCGCGAGACGACTGCGCTCCGGCTCGGGGTAACCGGCCAGCACCCGCTCGCGCGCCTTCTTGCGAAAGTCGCGGATCGTGTAGGCTGCATGCTGGGCGCGCGTCTCGGTGTAAGCGAAGAAATCCTCCGCGCGTCCGCGATTGACGGCGATCGCGACGCGCAAGTACGCGCCCTCCGGCGTGCGGTCGCTCGGAAAAGAGGCGTAGGCGTAAACGACCCGCCCCGCGAGGGCGGCTCCGAGGCCAAGCAGCACGAGGCTGACCGTGCGCCGCCTCAACCTGGCGGGGGTCTTGGGGGACGCGGCAGGGTCGTTCACGGCGAGTGGCTCCGAGTAGCACGGATCGTCGGCCTCTTGCCCCGGCCCCCTACTACTTTTCGGGTCGGGCGCGCGCAATTGGCTTCAAAAGCCGGCCTTTTGATGTTACCGGCAGGGCGGTGCCACCGGCCTTGCGCGTTGCGGTCGTGATCCCAGCCTATTGCGAGGAAAGGCTGATCGGTCGCACGCTGCGCGGCCTTCCCGGCTTCGTCGACGCGATCTACGTGGTCGACGACGGTAGCCCTGACGCGACCGCGGTTGCCGCTCGCGCCACCCACGACCCGCGCTTGCGGGTGATTCGCCACGAACGAAACCAGGGCGTGGGCGCCGCGATCGTGACTGGCTACCGCGCGGCCCTGGCCGAGCACGCCGAAGCGGTCGTGGTCATGGCCGGCGACGCCCAGATGGATCCTGCCGACCTGCCCGCGCTGTTGGCACCGCTCATCGCGGGCGAGGCCGACTACGTCAAAGGCAACCGCTTCCGTTCGCGGCATCGGCGGCACATGCCCTGGGCGCGGCGCGTCGCGGGCAAGGCCCTCTCATGGGTAACGCGCCTGGCGAGCGGGCTCGACGTCGACGATTGCCAGTGCGGCTACACCGCCATCAGCCGTCACGCGCTGTGCACGCTGCCGCTCGCGGAGCTGTGGCACGGCTTCGGCTACCCCAACGACCTCTTGCTGCTGGCAGCGCAGCATGGGCTGCGCGTCAGGGAGGTCACGGTCCGGCCGGTCTACGGCGACGAACGCAGCGGAGTTCGCCCGTGGCACGCGCTGCTGATCGTGGCGCTGATCGCGCGGCGTTGCCTGCGCGCGCCGCGCCTGCTGCTAGCGGACGCGCGGCACCAGCGCGCCGGGCGCTCGATATAGCTCTCGCGGCACCTCCGCGGCGGGATCGAGCTTACAGCTCATCGTGTGGTACTCGAGTCGAGCCTCACCGCCCGGGGCGCTGGCACGAAACAGGTACGAGTGGGCGAGGTCGCCGACCGGCAGCAAGACGCGCGCGGGGGCCGCCGCGACGCCATCCACCGCGATCGGCTCGCCGTCGAAGCTCGAGACACACGGGCTCGCAGGCGTGCCGTGCATGACGGCATACTGGGTGAGAAAGCTCTGCGGGGTGTCTCCACCGTCGTTCACGATCACCGGATGACGAGTACCGGGGTACGGCGCGGCCACGACCCGCGGCGTCGTGGTTTCGGCCGCCACCGAGCAACGCTCGACTTTGTCGGTGATCGACAGCTGGGTCGGCACGTCGATCGGTGGCTCGAGCACGGCGCCCCGGGCTCGAAATAGAAACAACTTGGCCTCCGCGCGCGCGGAGGCGCTGTCGAAGGTTTCGATCACCTGGCCGGCGCGCAGGCCCGAGTAAGCGATGCTCGCGCTCTGGGTGAGCCCGAAACGCGCTGGATCGAGCGCGCCGTTGGCGTAAGCCTCGAGCTGTTGCTGCCCGGCTTCCAGCCGGGCCCGCACGACCGCGCTACCCCGGCCAACCAGCAGCAGCGGAACGTGCTCGCCGTCGACGTGAGCCATCTCCGAGTGCGTGCCGCGCGCCCCCACCACCGGCCAGGCGACGGCGGGCACCGTCTCGCTGCGCTGTCCGTCGAAGAACAGCGTAGGTTGATTGTCGCCGGGCGTCTTGTGGAGGCGCAGGTAGATGCCGCCCTCGGCGATGCTGAGCAGCGCCGGCTCTGCCTCTTGCGTGCCGCGGCTGCCGCGTGAAAAATCGCCGGGCGCGTAGGCGCCGCCGTCGCCAACGCTGACGCGCCGCGCCCGACCCTCGAACAGGTTGAGCCAGCCGAGCTCGACGCCCGTCAAGTGGGTGCTGGCGGAGCCGTCGGGCACGACGTAGCGCAGGGCGGCCACCCCTTCGACCTGATCGGAGACGGAAAGCGCGTAGCCACGGCCGCGCTCGTTCGGAGCGAGCAGCGGCTCGCGCTCCACGCGCTTGCCACCCACCGGCGCGACCCAAGCCCAGGCGGCCGCTCGCGCCGGATCGCTACCGGAAACGAACCACGCTGCCTTGCCGATCGAAGCCTGGAAGGCGGTCGGGAACTCGCTGGCGCCCGTGAGCTCTTGCCAGGGTGCGGCGTCGAGCGCGCACGCGATAGGGGTCTTGAGGCGCGGCACCGAGTAGTCGACCGGCGAGGGCGCGAGCGCCGGTTGCGTCCAGGTATCGTCGGAGGCGGAGCCACCCCAACCCAGCCGCGAGATATCCGAGCCGATGGCGCAACCACTCGGCGCGCAAGCGACTTGAACGTCGCAGCCGACTTCGTTGGGGCACAGATCGATCGGCAGCCGGCCCAGGCTCTGGAAGCTCGCGCCGCCGTCCAGGGACTCCCAGACGTCGTTGGTCGCGGGCGACACCGCCAGCGCGCGACTGCCGGCGACGCCGAGCACCGCCCGCGCATCGGGCGGCCTGGCTACCGACAGCACGCGCCCCGCTTCGTCGAGCACGACCCAGACTCGCGAACGGTAACGGGCGACCGCGAGCGCCACGCTGCCGTCTTCGGCGGGGACCAGCGCCTCGACCCGGACGCCGACCGCCGCTCCTTCCCAGCGCTCCTCGCCGTCGGAGCCTTCGCCGCTCGGCAGGCTCAGATCTTGCGCCTCGAAGCTGCGCGCACCGTCGCGCGAGACGAAGACAGCGAGCACGCCGCCTTTGGTGCGGCGGCCGATCGCGTACGCGACCTTCCCATCTTGGGAGAAAGCGAGCGCGAGCGCCGTGTCGGCGAGCGAAGGCGTGGCGGCGGCGGCAAGCTCGCGGGCCGCCTTGGTCGAAGCCTTGGGCTTGGCGCCGCCGCTGCGCGGCGTCCCGTCTTCGCGGACACGCCGCGCGATGCCGCGTGGCGCGCAGCCCGCGCCCGCGCTGTAGCTGGCGCAAACGCCGGTCAGCATCAGCGTACCGCGCTCGCCGAGCGCCATCCGAAAGCTGCTCAGGTTTCCGTCGAGCGGCGCGCCGTCGCTGCGAAAGCTGTGGCCGCCGTCGTCGCTGGCGAACAGCTGGATCGGCTGCGTGGCGACCTCGGCGCCTTCGCGAAAGCACGCCACGCGCAGCGAGCGCTCGAACGCGGCGAGCCGTACCGCCACGCAGCTCGCAAGCTCTGGCACCTCACGAGACGCGAGCGGCCCCGCGGTAGGTCCTTGGGTAAGCTGCCAGATCGCCTTGTCGCGGAGCGCGAGCTCGAAGTACGTCCCGAACGTCGCGATCGCCCGCCCCTCGTTCAGCGCCGTCGCGTCGGGCCCACGCGGCGCCTTGAGCTCCGGGGCTTGGCCTTGCGCGGCGAGCTTCACACTTTCGAGGGGCGGAGCCGCGCCCGGGCGATAGCGGAAGCTGCCCAGCGCGGACACCACCGCGAAGCCGGAGTCCGGCAAGCGATCGAGGGCGAACGCGCCGATGCTGCGCGCCGAGAGCGGCTGGAAAGTCTGACCGCCGTCACGCGTCTCGTAGAGCGCTTCCGGCACCGCGAGGGCGAGCCCGCTGCCGCCTTCGCCGAGCAGCACGCTCACGAACTTCGGCCCGCTAGGCGCTGCCGGCTTCCACGTCGCCCCGCCGTCTTCACTCCGCAAGAGCCCGCGGTCGCGGCGAATGCCGACGATCGCCGTCGACGAGCTCGTCACGCTCGACAGCGGCTCGAGCGGCGCGCTGGACCGAAAGAAAGGCGCGAGAGGCGAGCGCGCTTCGTAGCTGACCCCGCTAGAGCCGACGAAGACGAAGCCGCCCGCGGGGGTTTTCAGGATGCCGACCAGATCCTCCGGCGCCAGCATCGAAGCCGCTTCGAGCTCTTGGGTGGAGCGAGAGAGCAGCCAGCGTTCGCCTCGCCTCCCGACCAACACCCGATCGCCCGACCCGAGGGTCAGCTCGGCGTTCACGCGCGCGGGCTGAGCCGGATGGTAACGCCAGACGGCGGGCGTCACGAACGCCGGTAACGCCGAGACCTCGGAAACGAGTGAAGGGCGCGGCCTCTCGGCGGGGCGCCCTTCACTACCGCGACAGGCAACGGCGAGCGCGGCGAAAGCCAGCAGCGCCGCCAGGGCGGCTTCCGATGTGCCGCGACGCGGGCGTTTCACTTCAGCCGTTGACGAGCTCGAGCAGCTTGGCCTTCGTGGTCAAGCCCACGTGTTGCGCCGCGCGCTGTCCATTCTTGAACACCATGATCGTCGGCACGCCACGGACGCCGAACTTGCCGGCGGTGATCGGCGAATCATCGACGTCGAGCTTGCCTACCTTGACCTTGCCGTCGAGATCTCCCGCGATCTGATCGATGATGGGAGCCAGCGCTTTGCACGGGCCACACCAGGTCGCGGTGAAATCCACCAGCACCGGGACACTGGAATTGACGACCTCTTGGTCGAAGTTGAGGTCGTTGAACACTTGAACTTTTTCGGATGCCATGGTTGCTCCCTGGGGAGAAAAACGAGCAGGTGGCAACATAATGCCGCCGTCTGCATCTCGCAAAGGCGCCGCTCACAAACTCCAAGAAACTCCGGCAGTAGCGGGCGCGATTTCCTCAAATGAAACGAGAACCAGAGCTTTTGGTGCCAGCGGCGGCGCTCACCACCGCCGATCCATGGCCGGCGGGCTGGACGCCCGAAGGCGTAGTCGAGACGCTCGAGCCGCTCACCCTCGAAGAACGGCGCGCCCGGCTGTGGTCGGTCGTCCGCGGCCGGATCGGCAACGTGACGGTCCTGATGGACGCGCCCCACGATCCCCACAACGCGGCGGCGGTGCTCCGCTCGTGCGACGGGTTCGGCATCCCGCGCGTGCACTTGGTGCCACGCGGCGAAGATTTCGCTGTCGGCCGCACCGTAGCCAAGGGCGCTGAACGGTGGATCGAGGTCGTACCGCACCGCACGCCCGAAGACGCCCTGGCCGCGCTGCACGACCAGGGTTACACGACCGTCGCCACCCACCCCGAGGGCAACCTCTCGCCAGCCGAGCTAGCCCAGCTGCCGCGTGTCGCGTTGATCTTGGGAAACGAGCACGACGGCCTGCGCGACGCCCTTCACGCCGGCGCCAAAGAGTCGGTGCGCATCCCGATGCGCGGCTTCGTCGAGAGCTTCAACGTCAGCGTCGCCGCCGCCGTCCTGTTGTACGCCGCGACCTTGGGGCGGCACGGTGACCTCTCGGAAAGCGAGCAGCTGCGGCTTTACGCGCGGGCCCTGGTGCGGTCGGTGCCTCGAGCGCTTGAAGTGCTAGCGGGGACGCGCCGAAGCGACTAGCGTCGGGGCAAAGTCGATGGCACGCCCAAGCACGGAAGTCAGCGTTCTGGGTCCCTCCACCAGGGTCACGGGCCGGGTCACGGGAGAGGGCGCCGTTCGCATCGAGGGCAGCGTGCGGGGCGACCTGCAGCTCGCGGGCGCGGTCGAGGTCGCCTCCGGCGGTAGCGTCGAGGGCAACGTCGCGGCGGCGTCGCTCGACATCGCTGGCAGCCTGCTCGGCGACGTCACCTCGCGCGGGCCGGTGTCGATTCGCAGCGGCGCGGTCGTCCGGGGTGACCTGCGCGGCAGCGAAGTCGCGATCGAGCCGGGGTCGCGAGTCTCGGTGCGCATTTCGAGCGATTTCGATTTGGATCTGGGGCCGGCGGCCAAGCGGCGCTGAGCCCGAAACGAGAGTAGCGAGCAAGAGCATGGCAGGTACGGTCATCGGAGCAGGTCTCACCATCGAAGGCGACATCACGAGCGACGAGGAGGTGGTCGTGCAGGGCAATTTGCGCGGCAAGCTCAGCTCGTCGGACGCGGTGTCGATCGGCGCCGGCAGCGTGGTGCAGGCGGACATTGCCGGACAAAGCGTGAGCATCGCGGGGCAAGTGAACGGGGACGTAACGGCTCCCGAGCGCGTGGACATTCAGGCCGGAGGTCGCCTGGTGGGCGACGTCAAGGCGGCGCGCTTCACGATCGCCGACGGCGCTTCCTTCAAGGGCGCCGTGGACATGGAGGTCTGAGCATGAGCCAAAGCTCGGTGATCGGCGC
>Ga0164241_10001614_pt1 | contig 27046 bp, 26 predicted proteins | sample OricomyardsoilBY_FD_108780 | JGI IMG/M metagenome (GOLD analysis project Ga0164241, IMG submission 108780) | Backyard soil microbial communities from Emeryville, California, USA - Original compost - Back yard soil (BY) | ecosystem: Environmental > Terrestrial > Soil > Unclassified | place: USA... | reverse complement strand
CCGACGGGCCGGTGGCGGCGCCGTCGCCGTTGGTGTCCCCGCCGATCGAGTCATCGCGCCAGGAGGTCAGGGTGACCGGGCTGGCGGCGGTGCCGTTGGCGTCGAGGGTGCCTTGGACGTCGATGCCTCGCCCCTGCTCCGCCTTGACGATCGCCCCTGCTTCGACCTCCAGGGTTACACCTTGCTCTACGAGCACATTGCAGGTGACGACGAAGCGCTCGGCGAAATCGGGGCCGATCTTTCGATCGTGCGAGATGTTCCCGCAGAGAGAGAGCTCCGGGCTTACGGAGGCCCAGGAGTACACGGTGCCGACGGGATCGACGTTACCGGCGGGATCGACCGCCTTGACCACGAGCGTGTGCGGCCCGGGGTCTGGATCGCCGAGGTGGAAGGGGACGGCACAAGCCTGCGGACTGGCTCCGTCCAGGCCGCAGACGAAGGTCGTACCTGCGGCGCTGGAAAATTCAAAGTCGACCGGCCCGGTGGGAATGCGGCCCTGGGGACCGCTGCCTTTCGTGGTCTGCGGCGGTGCCGTGTCCACGCTCCAGCTCGCCTGGGCAGGGGTCGGGTCGACGTTGCCGACGGGATCCGTGGCTCGGACTTCGGCGATGTGCGCACCATCGGCGAGCGAGTCGTAGGTCTTGGGGCTGGCGCAGGGCTGCCAGCCGGCCGCATCGAGATTGCACTCGAAAGTGCTGCCGGACTCGCTGGCCGAGAAGGACAGGCTGGCCTGCTGGTCGTTGGTGACGCTCTCCGGGCCACTCGCAATCGTGGTCTGCGGCGGAGTCGTGTCAACGGCCCAGCTCGCCTTCGCGGGGGTCGGGTCGGCAATCCCGCCGCTGACCGCCCGCACCGAGAGCTCATACGAGCCGTCGGCAAGTGAGTGGTACTGGACGGGGCTGGAACACGCGGCCCAAGCCGCTCCGGCCAAACTGCAGTGGAAGGACGCGCCGGCCAGGGTGGAGTGAAATGAGACGCTGATATCGGTCTGACCCAGGACCCCGGAAGGGCCGGAATCGATCACCGTGTCGGGAGCGACCGGGTCTTCGCCCGGCGGAGCCGGACCGGATCCAGGCCCCGGTGTCGAGCCCGTACCAGCGGCGGGACCCGACCCAGCGGACGGCTCCGGGCTCTTGGGGCTCTTCTCCTCCCCGCGCTTGGCAGCTCCCTTTGCTTTCGCGACACACCGCTGCTTGGCTTCTCGCTGCTTCTTGCCGCGCCCCGAAAACTTCTTCTTACATTTCTTGATCTGCGCCGCGGTACTGGTAGCCGAGCTCTTCGCCAGGGGATTCGCGACGCCAACGGCGATCGCGGAGGCCACGAGCAACCCTGCCCCGGCGAGGACCACAAGCAACCCGGCAAATGTCCACCTACGCAGGGCGGAGTCTCGACCACGGCTCATTGACGCAAGAACGCCAGACCAGGCCGTGCTCTTTTGCGCTGCTTGCAAATTCAGTTGCCCTCCCGACCATGTTCAGTCCTCGGGCTCCGGTACCCAGTTGATCTCGTCAGAGAAGGCGGCGAGCGAGGTGTCCGGCTCGACCGCATAGACCTCGAGGTCGGAGTCCGCGATCAGTGCCTCGACCAGCTCGGAACTGCCGCCGACCAAGGTCGAGTCGAAGTCGACCTCGCTGACGACGAGCCAGGAGCGGTCCGAGGGCCAAATCAGGTTCGGGACCTCGCCCCAGATCACATTGGACTGATCGGCGTAGCCGATCTGATCGACCGCCGAGAGCGGTCCACTCAGCACCACGTGATCGCGACCCCAGGGAAGACCCAACTGCGGATAGCGCTCGGCCTCGGCGGGGAGGGCGTCGAGCTTCCAATTCTGGATCGTGCAGAGACCGAAGAGGCAGCGCTCGGGGTCGGCGGTGTGAGCCGCCAGCACGCGACAGAGGCGATCCAGCTCCTCGACCTCCATCTCGCCCAGTTCCGGACGGCCGCCCGACCATTTCGACCCGGTGAAGTTGTCGGAGTCGGAGGAGCCGACGAGCTGGTGCCACTGCATTTCGCGATGGGCGGTGCGACCGAGTCTCTTTGCCACCTCGCCCCAGGTGACGTGGTTGCCGTCGCCGTCGGTGGCCCGGTGGAACACGCGCGCGTACGCATCGAAGATCTTCGGCACCTGCAGCGACACGGCACCGAACTCGCCGCCAAGCCCAGCTTCGATCCACGCCCCCGCCTCGGCGCCATCGATCACCGTCAGGTCATTGCCCAGCATCCTCTGAGTTCTACCCGTCGCGGTCGGACCCAGCTCACGGAGCGGAGGGTCCCAAGCTGCGCTGAGAGCCAAAGACTCGAGCGGGGGAGCCGGGATTCGAACCCGGATTCACGGTTTTGGAGACCGTGCGCATAGCCGTTAACTCACTCCCCCGGGGAAGCTGCGAAGTCTACGACTCCGACCGTCAATCGCTGTCCGATGATAATGCGAACATACGTTCGTGCCTCACTGCCGTTCATTTGACGATACGAACGCAGTCAATTGTCTTCTCGGCAAAGGCCTCAGCGACTATGAGATTGGGCGGAGAACGGGCATCAGCCGCAGTTCGGTTCAGCGCTGGCGAACGCAAGGCATTCCGCGACGAAAATGCAACAGGCCCTCCAAATGGAGACCGACCGATCCGCGTAGCTACTGCTACTTGCTTGGCATCTACCTGGGAGACGGGTACCTATCAAATGCATCCGCCCGCTCGCCGGTTCTCGAAATCTCACTCGATCCGCGCTACCCGGGGATTGTCGACGAGTGCCATGTGGCCATCCACCGCACAATCGGGGCCAAGCCGAGGATCTCCCGACGGACGACGCCGCAAGGCGAAGCAATTCGCCTGGTCGCGACGAGTCCTCTCTGGGCACTGGCCTTCCCTCAGCACGGCCCGGGCAAGAAGCACGAACGAACTATCGCTCTGGAGAGCTGGCAGCAGCATCTGGTCGACCGATTCCCGAGACAGTTCCTCCGCGGCCTCATCCACGCGGACGGCTCACGAGTCATCAATCGATTCCAGGTCCGCCTGGCTTCGGGGTCGCGGGAATATGCCTATCCGCGCTACTTCTTCACGAACCTTTCGACCGACATCCAGCGCCTGTTCTGCGAGTCCTGCGCCCGATTGGGGATCCGCTGGACGCGATCGAGCCACAAAAACATCTCGGTCGCCGACCGCCGAAGCGTGACGCTGCTCGATTCGTTCGTCGGACCAAAGAGCTGATGATGATGCGGGCGGAGGGACTTGAACCCCCAAGCTCTTTCGAGCACTGGCACCTAAAGCCAGCGTGTTTGCCAATTTCACCACGCCCGCGTGGCAGCCCTTTCGGGCTTAACGCGCGACCAATGCCGCTGCGTCGCCCATAGATTCTATGATCGTTGGCGTGGCAGTCGGAGAGGTCAGGCCTGGCTACGAACTGTGGCGGCCGAATCGGGAGAAAGCCGAGTCGATCACGACCAAGTTCGTGCTCGTCTTCCTGCTCGCGGCGACGGCGGTAATCGCGGGGCTGATCACGATCACAGGCTTCTCGCTGATGACCGGCGGCAGCGGCATGGGAATCATCTGCGCGATCTTCGACATCCTCTACGCCTTCTTCGCCTTTCTCGTCGCCCGCTGGAACCGCGGCATCCTGCCGGTTGCCGCGGCGCTCTCGATGATCCTGGCGATCCTCTGCGCGGTCGGCGCCGACAGCTGGTTTGCTCGCGACAAGGCCGGCTTCGAAGAGGCGCTGATCCCGGTGACGCTGATCGGCCTGCTCGTCGTCATCCTCGCCATCCTGCAGCTGCTCTTGATCGCGGTCGCCCTCTACGCCTTCAACCAGAACTGGCACGTCGAGGAGGAGCGCCTGATCGGCTCCGGCGAGGACTACGGCGCCGGCGCCTCGCCCGACGACGCCACTCCGCTGCCCGCCTGATTCGCGCCTCTTCACCGCTTCGATACCGGAGGCGGGAGTCGAACCCGCACGCCCTTTCGAGCAATTGATTTTGAATCAATCGTGTCTACCGTTCCACCACTCCGGCGCCGCCCAAACGATAGACGGAATGCGAGCGATGTTCCTGACCGTCCGAGCCCGATCCTGCCCCGCTGAATAGACTGCTGCCGCGGCATGCGCATCCACCACCTCAACTGCGGCACACTCTGCCCTCGCGGGGCGCGGCTGATCAACGGAAAGGGCGGTCTGCTCGAGCCCGGTCGGAGCATCTGCCACTGCCTGCTGATTGAGACCGACGATGGGCTGGTCCTGCTCGACACCGGCTTCGGAGTCGAGGACGTGCGCAACCCGAAACAGCTCGGACCCGTCTTCGCGCTGATGAACCCGCAAACCACGATCGAGGAAACCGCGCTCGAACAGGTCAAGAGCCTCGGCTTCGACCCCGCCGACGTGCGCCAGATCGTCACCACCCACCTCGACCCCGACCACAGCGGAGGGCTACCCGACTTCCCCGAGGCAGAGGTGCATGTCTTCGGCCCCGAGCTCGACGCTGCGATGGACCCGAGCCTGCGCGACAAGCCGCGCTACCTCGGCGTGCACTGGAATCACAACCCGAAGTGGGTCCGGCACGAGGTCGAGGGCGATCAGTGGTTCGGCTTCGAGGGCGTGCGGATCCTTCCCGACCTCGGCACGGAGGTGCTGCTGGTGCCGCTGGTCGGTCACACGAAGGGCCACACCGGCATCGCGATCAAGAGGGACGACGACTGGCTACTGCACTGCGGCGACGCCTACTTCCACCACGACGAGCTCGCCACCCCTCCCAGCTGCCCGCCCGGCCTGCGCTTCTTCCAGAACCTCAACAACGCCGACCGCCGCCAGCGCCTGGCAAACCAGGAGCGCCTGCGCGAGCTGGTCGCTCGCCACGGCGAAGAGGTGCAGCTGGTCTGCTCGCATGATCCGCACGAGCTCGATCTCGCCCAGGCGAGCTCCGCCGGCGCCGCCACGGCGTGAGCACAGCGCCGCCCGAGAAGCTCTGGGAGCCCTCAGCCGCGCTGGTCGAGAACTCGCGGCTGCGCGAATTCATCGCCTGGCTCGAGGCTGAGCGCGGCCTGCGCTTCGACACCTACGACGATCTCTGGCGCTGGTCGGTCGACGACCTCGAGGCTTTCTGGTCGGCGATCTGGGACTTCTTCGGCGTCCAGGCCGACGGCGGCTACGAGCGCGCCTTGAGCAGCGCCGCGATGCCCGGCGCCGAGTGGTTCTCCGGCGCCAGCCTCAACTACGCCGAGCACATCTTCATCGGCAAGGACGACGCCGAGACGGCGATCCTGCACGCCTCCGAGCTACGCGAGCTCGGCGAGCTGAGTTGGGGCGAGCTGCGCACTCAGGTCGCCGCGACCGCCGCCGGCCTGCGCGCTCTTGGAGTCGAGCGCGGCGACCGCGTCGTCGCCTACCTGCCGAACATCCCCGAGACGATCGTCGCCTTCCTTGCCGCGGCGAGCATCGGCGCGATCTGGTCGAGCTGCTCGCCCGACTTCGGCGCGGCCAGCGTGATCGACCGCTTTGCCCAGATCGAGCCCAAGGTCCTCCTCGCCGTCGACGGCTACCGCTACGGCGGCAAGGACTTCGACCGCCGCGAGACGCTCGCCCAGCTTCAGGCCGCGATGCCGAGCCTCGAGCGTACGGTCGTCCTCCCCTACCTCGACCCCGATCCCGACCTCTCGCCGCTGCGCGACGCGACGCGCTGGGAGGAGTTGCTCGCCGCCGGCGAGGGCGCCGAGCTGAGCTTCGAGCGCGTCCCCTTCGACCACCCGCTCTGGGTCCTCTACTCCTCCGGCACGACCGGTCTGCCGAAGGCGATCGTCCAGTCGCAGGGCGGCATCCTGCTCGAGCACCTCAAGAAGCTCCACCTCCATGTCAACGCCCACTCCGGCGACCGGCTCTTCTGGTTCACGACGACCGGCTGGATGATGTGGAACTTCCTCGTCTCCGGACTGCTGACCCGCGCCGCGATCGTCCTCTACGACGGCAGCCCCGGACACCCCGACATGGGCGTGCTCTGGGACCTCGCCGAGCGCGCCGAGGTGACCACGTTCGGCACCAGCGCCTCCTTCATCGCCGCCTGCATGAAGGACGGGGTCGAGCCTGGCTCGGGTCGCGACCTCAGCCGCCTCAAAGCGGTCGGCTCGACCGGTTCCCCGCTCTCCCCCGAGGGCTTCGACTGGATCTACGAGCACATCGGCAAGGACACCTGGCTGTTCTCGACCAGCGGCGGCACCGACCTCTGCACCGCCTTCGTCGGCGGCGTCGCCCTGCTTCCCGTCTACCGCGGCGAGCTACAGGGACGCGCGCTCGGCGCCGCGGTCGAGGCCTGGGACGACGACGGCAACGCCGTGATCGACGAGGTCGGCGAGCTGGTCGTCACCGAGCCGATGCCCTCGATGCCGGTCTCCTTCTGGGGCGACCCCGACGGCAGCCGTTACCGGGCCAGCTACTTCGGGCACTACCCCGGCGTCTGGCGCCATGGCGACTGGATCGAAATCACCTCACGCGGCACCGCCGTCATCTACGGCCGCTCGGACTCGACGATCAACCGCTCCGGCATCCGCATGGGGACCAGCGAGATCTACCGCGCGGTGCTCAGTCTCGACGAGATCGTCGACGCCCTGGTCGTCGACATCCCCCGCCCCGGCACCGAGGGCTGGATGCCGCTCTTCATCGTCCTTCGCGAGGGCGCCGAGCTCGACGACGAGCTGCGCAAGGAGATTGCGACGCGGGTTCGTGCCCAGTGCTCCCCCCGCCACGTCCCTGACGAGGTCTACCCGATCGCCGAGGTGCCGCGCACGCTCAGCGGCAAGGTGCTGGAGGTGCCGGTGAAGCGGATCCTGATGGGAACCCCGCCCGAGCAGGTAGCGAGCCGCGACTCGCTCGCCAATCCGGCCTCGCTCGACTACTTCACCGAGATGGCCGCCCGCCTGCCCAGTTGAGGCGCCGGGCGAGCGATCTCAGCCTTGGCGAGCCGCAGCGCCGCCAGCACGGCAAAGCCCCAGGCGGAAGCGACGAGGATGCCGCCGAGGATGTCGCTCGGGTAGTGCCAGGCGAGGGCGAGCACCGCGTAGCTGACAGCGGAGACGAGGCAAAGGCCCAGGGCGGCGACCGCCGGCAGGAGGCTGCGCGGCAGGGCGAACGCGAAGGCAATCGCGATCGACGCCGCCGCGGTCACGTGGCCGCTCGGGAAGGTGCTCCAGGCGATCTGGTCGGCGCCGAGAGCCAGCTGGACCCGGGGATGGCCCAGCAACACCTTGAGCATCTGGGTGGTGAGGTTGGCGCCGGCGACCACCAATAGCGCTGCGGCGGCGTTGCCCGGCCGCCGGCGCACCAAGGCGACGCCGCAGGCGAGCGCCAGCATCAGCAGGAGCGCTGGCGGGTCGCCCAGTCGGGCGAGCCCGCTGCCAAGTGACTCCGCGCGGGAGCCCGGATCTGCGACGAGCCTGGTGAGCATCGCGGTATCGACGCGCTGCACGGCATCCGCCCCGAAGACGCAGAGGGCGAGCAGGGCCAGGGCAGCGACACAGGCGACGCACCCCGCGAGCGGGACTTTGACATTCCGCGGCACGCCCGGAACGGTAGCGAGAAGCCCTGGCCGGACGGTCAGGCCGGGGTAACCGGGTTGCGGCGCTCGGCGAAGGAGCGGTCCCGGCTCGCCACCATTTGGAAGCGCTTGATCAGGTCGGTGCGCAGATCAGCGGGCTCGACGACAGCGTCGACGACCAGCTCGGAGGCGAGGTGGAGGAGGTCGATGTCCTCGGCGTACTCCTCGCGCTTGGCGGCGACGAAGGCCTCGCGCTCGGCCTCGTCCTCGATCGCCTGGATCTGGTTGTAGAAGACGGCGTTGACTGCCGCCTGCGGGCCCATCACCGCGATCGAGGCGCTGGGCAGGGCGATGCAGCAGTCCGGCTCGAAGGCCGGGCCGGCCATCGCGTAGAGGCCGGCGCCGTAGGCCTTGCGCACCACCACCGAGATCTTCGGCACGGTCGCTTCGGAGACGGCGCTGATCATCTTGGCGCCGTGGCGGATGATCCCCTGGCGCTCGACCGCGGTGCCGATCATGAAGCCGGGCACGTCGGCGAGAAAGAGTAGCGGCAGGTTGAAGGCGTTGCAGGTCTGGATGAAGCGGGCGGCCTTGTCGGCGGAGTCGACGAAGAGGACGCCGCCGGTGTAGCGGGGCTGGTTGGCGACGATGCCGATCGCCCGCCCGTCGAGCCGTCCGTAGCCGACGATCAGCTCCTTGGCCCAGCGCTTGTGGACGGGCAGGAAGCTGTCGGCGTCGAGCAGCGAGTCGAGCAACAGTTGCATATCGAAGGGCCGGTTCTCGTCCTCGGGGACGATCTCGGCGATCGGCGTCTCCGAGGCGGGCTCGGCCGCAGCCGCCGACGGCGGCTGCTCGCGCCAGTTGCCCGGCATGTAGGAGAGGTAGCGCTTGGCGAGGTCGATCGCCTCCTCATCGCTCTTGACTAGGAAGTGACCGCAGCCGGAGACGCCGGTGTGCATCTTGGCGCCGCCCATCTCCTCCAGGGTGACCGTTTCGCCGATCACCATCTCCGCCATCCGCGGCGAACCCAGGTACATCGAGGCATTGCCGTCGCGCATGATCACGACGTCGCAGAAGGCCGGGATGTAGGCGCCGCCGGCGGCGCTCGGGCCGAAAAGCAAGCAGACCTGGGGCACCTGGCCGGAGAGCCGCACCTCGTTGTGGAAGATCCGCCCGGCGCCGCGGCGGCCGGGGAACATCTGCACCTGGTCGGTGATCCGCGCCCCGGCCGAGTCGACCAGGTAGACCATCGGCAATTGCAGGCTCAGCGCCCGTTCCTGGATGCGGAGGATCTTCTCGACCGTCTTCGGCCCCCAGGAACCGGCCTTGACCGTGGGGTCGTTGGCCATCAGGGCGATCCGGCGACCGTCGATCGTGGCCAGGCCGGTGACGACACCGTCGGCGCCGAGCCCCTCCTTCTCCCAGTTGGCCAGCGCCGCCTCCTCGGCGAAGGAGCCGGCGTCGACGAGTCGCTCGACCCGCTCGCGGACCGGCAGCTTGCCCTGTTCCTCGGTCTTCTCGTGGTGGCGCTGCGGCCCTCCCGCGAGAGCGGCCTCGAGCGCCTGTGCGAAGTCCGTCACGCCGGAGAGCCTATTCGGCCAACGCAATATCGAACTGCATCAACTTTTCCACCTGCCAGATAGAAAAGTTGATGCAGTTCAGCGGTGCCAGTCCACCGGACCGGCGCGCAGGACGTGCGAGCCGAGCGGGCGGCCAAGCACCTCTTGCGCTGCACGGGATGCATCGACGAGCGCCGGCAAGTCCACACCGGTCTCGACCCCCATCTCATCCAGCATTGAGACCACGTCCTCGCTGGCGATGTTGCCGGTCGCGCCCGCCGGCACCGGGCAGCCGCCGAGCTCGCCGAAGCTCGACTCGAAGGAGTCGACTCCCTGCTCCAGCGCGGCCAGCACGTTGGCCAACCCCTGGCCCCGGGTGTTGTGGAAGTGGGCGGTCAGCTCGACGTCGCCGAGGCGCTCTTGGGCGTCAGCGAAGAACTCGCCGACCTGGCGTGGGTTGGCCATCCCGGTCGTGTCGCCGAATCCGACCTCATCACAACCTGCCGCCGCCAGCCGCTCGGCGATCGCTAAGACCCGCTCCTCGGGAACCTCGCCCTCGTAGGGGCAACCGAACGAAGTCGAGATCACGCCCTCGCAGCGCAGCCCCGCCTCACGTGCCGTCGCCAGCGTCCTCTCCAGCCCTTCGAGCGACTCCTCGATCGTCCGGTTGACGTTCTTGCGGTTGTGCGTCTCCGAGGCGGAGACGAAGACGTTGATCTCGTCGAAGCGCTCGCGCAGCGCCAGCGCCCGCTCCAGTCCCCGCTCGTTGGGGATCAAGACCGAGAACGCAACTCCGTCGCGACGCTGCACCCCGGCCAGCACCTGCTCAGCGTCGGCGAGCTGCGGGATCACCTCGGGCCGCACGAACGAGGTCACCTCGAGCCGCTCCAACCCGGTCGCCGAGAGCAGGTCGATCAGGCGGATCTTCTCCGCCGTCGGAATCGTCTCCGGCTCGTTCTGAAAGCCGTCGCGAGGCCCGACCTCGCGGATGCGGACGTTGCTCGGCAGCGGCGTCATCGAGAGCGAGGCTACGCGGTCGGTGGACCGGCCTGGCCGACCACGCGCCGCTCGTGGGTGCCGACGCCGATCATGCGCTCGCCTTCGCTCACCTCGACGTCGAAGCGAAGCTTGCGCCCTTCGACGACCTCACGCAAGGTGGCGCGCGTCTGGCAGGTCGCCCCCTCGGCGGCGGCCGCGACGTGCTTGACGCAGACCTCGAAGCCGACCGTCGCCTGACCCTCGGGAAGATGCTCGTAGGCCAACACCGAAGCGCTGCCCTCCATCATCCCGATCATGCCCGGCGTCGAGAGCACGCCGGTGCCGATCGTGCCGCCGACGTCGGTGACCAGCGGCGGGGCGACCGTGAACTCGTCGCTGCGCTCGATCCCGGGGACGAGCCCGTCCAGATCGCCCATCAGACCATGCCCAGGCCGCCGCTGACGCCGAGGGTCTCGCCGGTGACGTAGGTGGCGTCGTCGGAGACCAGGAAGGCGACCGCCGCGGCTACCTCGTCGGGCTGACCGAGGCGACCCATCTGGGTCGAGGAGCGCATCGTCTCGATCACCTTCTCGCCGATCTCGCCGAACTCCTTGGCGCCCATCAGCAGCGGTGTCTCGATCGGGCCGGGGGCGATCGAGTTGGCGGTGACGCCGTAGCGGGCGTTCTCGCGCGCGATCGCCTTCATGAAAGCGACGACGCCGCCCTTGGTGGCCGAGTAGACGGCCGAGCCCTTCGAGCCGACCCGGCCCGCCTCGGAGGAGATGGTGAGGATGCGGCCATAGCCCGCCTGCTGCATCGCCGGCAGAGCGGCATGGGTGCAGTTGAAGACGCCAACCAGGTTGATCGCGATGAGCCGCTGCCACTGCTCGGACGTCGTGTAGGTGAAGAAGCCGAACTCGTCGGTGCCAGCGTTGTTGACGAGGATGTCGAGGGTTCCCGTCGCCTCGACGGCGGCGTTGGCGCTCTCCAAGTTGGTCACGTCGAGCTCGAGCGCATGGCCGGAGACCTCGCCGGCGACGCGCTCGGCGCCCGCGACGTCGATGTCGCCGACCCAGACCTCGGCGCCCTCGGCGGCGAGCCGCGCGGCGATCGCGGCGCCGATCCCGCTCGCGCCTCCGGTCACCAAAGCCTTGCGTCTCTCCAGCCGCATCGGGCGTGAGCATAGACTGGCGCGCTCGTGGCCGATCTCCCGACCATCCCGATCGTCGGTGGCACCGGTGCCCTCGGCGCCGGCCTGGCCCTGCGCTGGGCCAAGGCGGGGGCGCCAATCGTGCTCGGCTCACGCTCGGCCGAGCGGGCCGAGGAGGCGGCGGCGAAGCTGCGCGAGGCGGTGCCCGGCGCCAAGGTCGAGGGCCTGCTCAACGAGGACGCCGTCGGGCGCGGCGAGATCATCTTCCTCACCGTCCCCTTCCGCAACCAGTCGGAGAACCTCAACAACCTGTGCGAGGCGTTGCAGCCGGGCCAGATCCTGGTCGACTGCACGGTGCCGCTCGCCGCCGCGGTCAGCGGCAAGGCGACTCGCTCGCTCGGCGTCTGGCAGGGCTCCGCAGCCCAGCAGGCGCAGGAGATGGTCCCCGAGGGGGTCACCGTCGTCGCCGCCCTGCACACGATCGGGGCCCCCACCCTTGCTGATGGAGATGCCGAGCTGGGCGAGGACATCCTCGTCTGCGGCGACCGCAAGGCCGACAAGGCACGGGTCGCCCGCCTGATTGAACTGATCCCCGGCCTGCGCGCGGTCAACGCCGGGCCGCTGGAGATGGCCCGGATCGTCGAGCAGCTGACCCCGCTGCTGATCTCGGTCAACGTCCGCTACAAGGCCCACGCCGGTATCCAGCTCACCGGACTCCCCGACGGCGACCACTGGGCGTAGGCATGCGGGTCGCCCTGCTCGCCGGTGGCACCGGTGGCGCCAAGCTCGCCGCCGGGATGCAGGAGGAGATCGGCTCCGACCTGGCGGTGATCGCCAACACCGCCGACGACATCGAGACGCTCGGCGTCCACGTCTCCCCCGACCCCGACCTCATCACCTACTGGCTCAGCGGTGAAATCGACGAGGAGCGCGGCTGGGGACTGCGCGACGACAGCTTCACCGTCTTCGAGCGCCTCACCAAGCTCGGCGCGCCGAGCTGGTTCAGCCTCTCCGACCGCGATCTCGCCGCCTGCCTCTACCGGCGCCAGTTCGTCGAGGAGGGCGGTCGCCTCAGCGACGCCCAGGCGCAGATCGCCCGCGGGCTCGGTGTTGAGGCGCGGGTGCTGCCGATGTGCGAGACGCCGGTGCGCACCCAGGTCCAGACGGCCGCCGGCACGCGCAGCCTGCAGGAGTACCTGATCGTCGATCGCGGCGAGCCCGAGGTTCAGGGGGTCGAGCTCGACGGGATCGCCGAGGCCGAGCCGAGCAAGGAGGTGCTCGAGGCGCTGCGCAGCGCCGAGGCGATCGTGATCGGCCCCTCCAACCCGGTGATCAGCATCGGCCCGATCCTCGCCGTACCGGGGATGACTGAGGCGATCGCCGCCTCCCACGCCCCGGTCCTAGCCGTCAGCCCCTTCGTCGCCGGCAAGATCGTCAAGGGCCCGACCGAGCGCTTCATGCAAGCGCTCGGCCGCCCCTCGACCGCCGCCGGCGTCGCCTCCCTCTACACCGGCCTGATCGACGCGATGATCGTCGACGAGGGCGACCCCGACCCACCGCCCAGCGAGATCCCGACGCTCTCCACCGCGACTCTGATGGAGGGCGCTGCCGGCCGGGCTCGGGTGGCCCGCATCGTCCTCGACTACGCGGCTAGCCTCGTAGACAGTGACTGATCCCTCCGCTAAGGCAGCTTGAAGGCGACCGCCGTCCTGCCGGTCAAGCGCTTCGCCGCTGCCAAGCAGCGGCTCGCCCCCGGCATCGGCGCCACTCACCGCGCTGAGCTGGCGGCGGCAATGCTGGAGGACGTGCTGGAGGCGATCGGGGCAGCGCGCTCGATCGAGCGCACGATCGTCGTCAGCAGCGAGCCGCGAGCGACCGAGCTGGCGACCGCAAGGGGCGCCGAGCTGGTCCCCGACCCCGACGTGGGCGGCCACTCCGGCGCGACCCTCGCTGGGATTGCCCGCGCGCAACAGCTCGGCGCCGAGCGGGTCGTGCTGCTCCCGATCGACTGCCCGCTGCTCGCCCCACGGGAGCTCGAGCGGCTGCTCACCGGGATGCCGGAGCGCTATGTGGCGATCGTCCCGGACCGGCACGGGACCGGCACCAACGCCCTTGCCCTCGCGCCCCCGGATGCGATCGAGCCTTCCTTCGGCGAGGGCAGCTGCGCCCGCCACGTCGCCGCTGCCCGTGCAGCCGGCGTTCCCTTCGGCGTCGAGGAGCTGCCCTCGCTGGCACTCGACCTCGACACCCCGGCCGACGTCGTCGCCCTGACGATGGCGCTGGAGAGGGACCGGGGGCGAGCGAAGCGGACGGCGAAAGCGCTCGGCATATGAATGTGGGACTAACGGTCTTCGGCGTCGAGGGCCTGCCGGAGATAGAGGCGGGCGCGAACCTCGGCGCGCTGATCGCCGAGCGCGCCGAGCTTCAAAGCGGCGATGTCATCGTGATCGCCCAGAAGGCGGTGTCGAAGGCCGAGGGGCAGGTACGGCGCCTCTCGTCCGTGATTCCCGGCAGCGAGGCGCGACGGCTCGCGGCGCTACTGGGCAAGGAGCCGGCCCTGGTCGAGCTGATCCTCGATGAGAGCAAGGAGGTGTTGCGCGCCGAGCGCGGCGTGCTGATCACCGAGACCCACCACGGGTTCGTCTGCGCCAACGCCGGCATCGACAGCTCCAACCTGCCCGAGGACAGCACCGTCTGCCTCCTCCCTGCTGACCCTGACGCCTCCGCTCGTCGCATCCGCCGGGAAATCGTCGGCACCATCGCGGTGGTGATCGCCGACAGCTTCGGTCGGGCATGGCGGTTGGGCCAAGCCGAGGTGGCAATCGGCTGCGCCGGCCTCGCCCCGCTCGATGACTGGCGCGGTCGCCGCGACGCCAACGGTCACGAGCTTGAAGCGACCCTGATCGCGATCGCCGACGAGGCAGCGGCCGCGGCTGACCTGGTCCGTGGCAAGGACAGCCGCGTCCCCGTCGTCGTGGTCCGCGGCCTCGACCGCTTCGTCAGTGATGAGGACGGCCCCGGTGCCGCCAGCCTGCGCCGCCCCCGTGACGAGGACCTATTCCGCTAGACCCCTCTAGTCGACCTGGGGAAGCACGGACTCCAGCGTGGGGCCGAGCTTGGCGGCGTCGAGATGAATCTCAGAGTCCCCCTGAACGCGATCGCCGTCGCGGAAGAGGCCGACCTCGATCTGCGCGTAGCTGCTGCCGGGGGCAATCAGGCTGACCCCGTCGCGAGCATCGACCTGCTGACCGTCGAGATAAACCTCGTAGAAGCCCTCTCCCAGACTCGAGGCCTTGAAGCGGATTGCCACGTCATGCCACGCCCTCTCCGGGACAGCAGCCAGGAAGCGATCGCCGCCAACCGCCTCGCCGCTCGACCAGAGGCCTCGCTGACTGCTCTCCCAGGGGTAGCCGGGCAAGTCCCAGAATTGCAGGCCGAAGGCCGGATCCTCGCTGGCGTCGCTCTTCAGCTGCATGACCAGGTTGTCGGCGCCGGGAACCCCGTAGACCATCGTCTCGATGTAGAAGGAGAAGGCGAAGGCGTATTCGTCGCCCTCGTGGATCTGGACGGCGCCGGCGCCGCTGCTGCTGCCATCGCCGCCGAGGATCAGCTGCGAACTGGACTGGTCGCCGCTAAGCCGGATCACGCTGGAGTTTTCGCCGTCGCGGACGATCCCGGGCTCGACCGTCGGGTCGACGTCGTCGACCACCGAGGTGCTCCAACCCTGCAAGCCGTTCTCGAAGTTGGCGACGAGGTGCGGCGCTGCGACCGGTTGCGGCGCTACCTCGACCGGCTGCGACGGCGGCGGGGCGACCGGGGCCGGAGAAGGCGCCGGTGTAGGCGGAGACGCGGGATGAGGATGGGGATTTGCCCCCGAGCTCTGGACGGGAACGCCACGGGAGACGCCCTGTTCCTGGACTCGTCCTCCTCGGGGGGCAGGCGCAGGCGTGGCGGCCACGAAGGTCGAGCTCCCAACGCTTGACGCAGCGGCACCAGCGGCGTGGGGTGGTTGCGCCGGCGGGGCCACCACCATCGCGTCCCCAAGCGCGGACTCGTATCCGGGCGAAACCCTCAGGGCCGGGATGACCGAGGTGCTCTTCCACGGCCACAAGCTGACCAGCACAACGCCTCCAAGCACGAGAAACAGCAAGCCGAGCAGGGAGAAGTGCGCGACCCCCAGAAATCCTCCCCTTGCAGCTGATGAACCCGAAGCGATTGACCAACGATACCGCTCGTTCGGAAAGTCTCAAGCTCGCTCAGTAAGTCTCAACAATCTCGTAGAGCGTGGTGCGCTGGGCGGGCTCGCGGCCACCCGCCCGGGCTGCCTCGATCAGCTGCTCGGGCTCCAACTTGACGCCGTGCTGGGAGCCCGCCATGCGGGAGATGTTCTCCTCCATCAGCGTGCCACCGAGGTCGTTGACGCCCCAGCGCAGCGCCTCCGTGGCGGCGCCCAGCCCCATCTTTACCCAGCTCGCCTGCAGGTTGGGGATCGTCTTGCCGAGCGCCAGCCGGAAAGCGGCGGTGTGCTTGAGGTTCTCGGCATCGGAGATCTCCTCGATCCCGTGGGTGCGGCCAAGCATCGTGTTGAAGGGGATGAAGCTGAGCGGGACGAACTCGGTGATGCCGCCGGTGCGCTCCTGTAGGGCGCGGATCACCTGCATGTGGCGGGCCAGCTCGCGCGGCTCCTCGATGTGGCCGAACATCACCGTCGAGGTCGAGCGCAGGCCAGCGCGGTGCGAGGCCTCGATGATCTCGACCCAGCGATCGGCCGGCAGCTTGTTCGGCGAGATTCGCTGGCGGACCCCGTCGTCGAGCACCTCGGCGGCGGTCCCCGGCGTCGAGCCCAAGCCGCACTCGATCAGGTACTCGAAGACCTCGTCCGGCCCCTTGCCGGAGCGCTCGCACATGTAGTCGACCTCCATTGGCGAGTAGGCATGCAGGTGCAGCTGCGGCGCCACTTCCTTCGCCAGCCGCAGCCACTTCCCGTACTCCTCCAGGGTCAGATCCGGGTGGATCCCCCCCTGCATGCAGAGCTCCGTCGCCCCAAAGTCCACCGCTTCCTGGATCCGAGCCGCAAAGTCCTCCTCGGAGACTTCATAGGCATCCGGCGAGCGCTTCCCCTGCCCGAATCCGCAGAAGGCACAGCCGACGATGCAGATGTTCGTGAAGTTGATGTTGCGGTTGACGACGAACGTCACGCGGTCCCCGGCCAGCTCCTGCCTCAGCTCATCCGCCGCGACCCGCATCTCCTCGATCACCTCGGGCCGCGTCTCAGCAAACAGCGCCGTCAGCTCGTCCTCGGTCAGCTCCTTGCCCTCGCGACCTTTCGCAATTGCTTCCGGGGCGAGACCCGCATCGATCGACTCCTCGCTCCTACGCCCGGACCCTCGCCGCGGAATGAAGCTCCAGTACTTCAGCTTGATCACGTCGAGCACGCCCTGCTCCATCCACTCGGAGTCCATGTACTGCGGGTAAACGCACAACCGCTCCGTTAGGGCAAACCCCTTGGGCGCCAGCTCCTTGCGCACCTGATGCGGACTCGGAAACGCATGCTCCGGAGAGATGTGATCGCCATTGGCCGACAGCCCGCCCAGGTCCGTAGCCCCAGCCTCGACCAGCTCCCCCCAGGCATCCGACAAATTCGGCGGCACCTGCACCCCAACATCCGGCATCAACCGCTTGCACTCCAAGATCAACCGCTTGATGTCTTCCACGCCAACCGGGCTCGCCCAGTCCGGCAGGGGCGACGGGGACCCCTCCGACGGGAACTCGCGGAGCAACCCAACCTCAGTCCCTCCCTCAAGTCCGCGGCGCGGAGCCCCGACGGAGGGGTCCCCGTCGCCCCCCCACCGCTCGCGAGCCGCGTCATCCGCGATGTCAGCTACTTCAGCGCCGTAGTACTTCGGATGCGGCACGAAGTTCTGCAGGATGACCTCCTGAAGGTGCCCGTAGCGCCCGTGCAGCTCGGCCAGCGCTTCAAGCGATTCGAGCTGCTCCTGCTCCGTCTCGCCGATGCCAACGAGGATGCCGCTGGTGAAAGGGATCTTCAGCTCGCCGGCCGCCTCGATGGTTGCCAGGCGCTGTGTCGGATGCTTGGTCGGAGAGCCGGCGTGAACCGTCTCCATCAAGCGCTCCGAGACGGACTCCAGCATCAGCCCCTGAGAAGCGGTTACCTCGCGTAGTCGGGCCAGATCCGTGCGATCCAGCACGCCGATGTTCGTGTGGGGAAGCATGCCGCGCTCGAGAGCTCGTTCGCAGGACCAAACGACATAAGAAGTGAAGTCGTCATGGCCCCACTCGGCCAGCTTGGCGGCGACGACGGGGTTGACCTCGGGCCGCTCGCCGGTGAGCACCAAGAGCTCCTTGGCGTTGCGTTTCAGCGCCTCGTCGAGGAGGCCTTCAACCTCGTCAGGCGAGCGGATATGCGCCTGGTGAGTCGCGAACGCGCAGTACTTGCAGTAGCACTGGCAGGTGCGCGAGAGGGAGAGCGTGTAGTTCCGCGAGAAGGTGACCCGGCGCACCGGGGGGACGCTACCGCACGCGCCGCCTAGGTTCGGCGCGTGCGGCTGGAGCTTTCCCTAGGAGCCCGAGGCCGCGGCGGGCTTGACCCGCTCCGGCGACTCGGTCGGAGCTGGGCCGCCGGGCTCGAGCACGAACCTGAAGACGGCCGCGGCGAGCAGCGCGCCGACGATCGGGCCGACCAGATAGGGCCAGACGCCACCCCATTCGTTGCCGACCAGGGCGGGGCCGAACCAGCGGGCTGGGTTGTAGGAGCCGCCACTGAGCGGCCCACCGACCATGACGATGAAGCCGAGTGTGGTGCCGATCGCGAGCGGTGCCCAGTCCTTGAGGCTCTTCTTCGAGAAGACCGCGGCGAGGATCACCAGGACGAGGCAGAAGGTGCCGATCGCCTCGATGATCGAGCCGCGGAAGTCGCTGCCGAGGATCGGGCTCACGGCCGCGGCCCCGTAGTGAGTGGCCCGTCCCTCATCCAGCAGCAGGCCCTTGCAGAGCAGAGCGCCAAGCACGCCGCCCGAGAGCTGGGCGAGCATGTAGATCAGCGCGTCGACAGAGCCAATCCGTTTGATCGCCCAGGCAGCCAGCGTCACGGCGGGGTTGAAGTGACCGCCGCTGACCACGCCGAACATCACGATCAAGCCGAAGAGCAGGAAGGCGTGGGTGAGACCAATGACAGAGAAGTCCGTGCCGAAGCTTGCCTGTTCACCGGTGGAAAGGAAAAGCACGATGACGCTGGTGATGAAGAACACCAGCAAGAAGGTGCCGATCAGCTCAGCAAGATATGCCGCAAGTCCTCTTTCCTCCTGCACTCTCTCTCCTCCTAGGTCCCTAATTCGTTCGACTGGCCGGCGCCAGTCTACCCATATGGGGCGAATGATTTAGGTTCCTGGCTCGATGAAGTGGGTTGTCGCGCTGCTGGCGGCCGCCCTGCTGCTCACCGGCACCGCCGGTTGTGGCGGGAGCGGCGCTGAACCGGGCGCGCCGCAAGGCGTGGCGCTGGTGCTCGACTTCACCCCCAACGCCGCCCACTCCGGTCTCTACGCCGCCAAGCGCGAGGGCTACTACGGCGACGCCGGCATCGACCTGACGATTCGCCAGCCCGGCGAATCGAGCGATGCGCCGAAGCTGCTCGAGGCGGGCCGCGTCGACTTCGCGATCCTCGACATCCACGACCTCGGGATCGCTCGCGAGCGCGGGCTCGACCTGGTCGGCGCGATGGCGCTCGTGCAGCGCCCGCTCGCCGCGGTGATCGCCCGAGCGGGCAACGGCGTGCGCCGCCCCCGTGAGCTCGAGGGCCGCACCGTGGGCGTGACCGGCCTCCCCTCCGACGAAGCCGTCGTCGACTCCGAGGTCAGCGCCGATGGCGGCAATCCGGCCGCGGTCAAGCGGGTGACGATCGGCTTCAACGCGATCTCCTCACTGGCCGCCGGCAAGGTCGACGCCGCGACCGGCTTCTGGAATGCCGAGGGAGTGGCGCTGCGGCGCCAAGGGATCCCGATCCGGGTGTTCAAGGTCAACCGGTACGGGGCTCCGCCCTATCCCGAGCTGGTCCTCGTCGCCACCAGGGAGACGATCGAGCACGAGCCCGACTTGGTCCGCTCGTTCGTCAGCGCCACCACCCGTGGCTATGACCTCACGGTGAGCGATCCCCAGCGTGCCCTCGACGACCTCCTCGCCGAAGTCCCCACTCTCGATCGAGCCGAACAGCGGGCGCAACTCGAGGCGCTGCTTGCCGATCTCCACCCAGCTCCGTTCGACCTCGGTGTCCTGCGCGCCTGGGCTGCCTGGGACCTCGAGCACGGGCTGCTCCAGCGTCCCCTTGATGTACGCGCTGCGTTCGAGCTAGGCTTGCAGCCGTGAGCTTGGCTGACGATTTTCAGCAGGTGCTCGACTCACTGCCAGCGGACTGGACGGATCTGGAGCTTGACCTGCGCATCGACGACGAGAGCAGGTACGTCGACACGGCGGTGGCGGTAAGCCAGGTCAACGCCCGGCCCTACTCGCAGGAAGACTGGGACTGGCGCCTGCTCGTCGCGCACGGCTTCGGACACGCCGCCGCCCCGGAGACGGTAAAGGGCGTGATGGCAAAGCTCGACGCCGACGGCATCAGCGGCGAGATCGTCGTTCGCGAGGTGCGCGAGGGCCGCGCCGAGGTCGTGCAGATGTGGGGCCGCCCCGAGAGCGTTCGCGAGGAGTTCCGCGAACGCCGCTCGCTCTAGCTGTGGCGAAGGTCGCCGCCATCGTCTCCGACCTGATGCTGGCCAGCCGCGTCGAGGAGGGCCTCCGCGCCGCCGGCCACGACGTCTCCGTCACCCCAACCTTGCCCAACCCCCTCGAGGCCGACGCAATCGTCTGCGACCTAGACACCGCCGACATCGACGCCGTGGCCGCCGCCCCCGTCCCGACCCTCGGCTTCTACTCCCACGTCGACGTCGACACCAAGCAAAGAGCCGAAAAAGCCAGCATCGATCAAGTAGTCCCCCGCTCCCGCATGGCCCGCGAACTCCCCCAGCTAATAGAGCAGCTGCTCGCCGGGCGATAGCCGTTTTCGCTTCGAAGCTTTGACCGTCCCAGCAAGGGCGGTCGGGGGTCGTGGCCGGGCGCGGCGCTCTCTTTTTCGCACTAGCTCCTCGGCGAGAGCCACAACCCGCCCAGCGAAAAAGTCAGCGCCCGGACACGACCCCCGACCGCCCATCCCCGCAACGATCAATCAACCGGCGGCACCAGATCCGGCCCAGGAATCGGCGTCCCATGCGGATCGTGGCTCGGCTCCCCCAGCTTGGCCGCAATCAGCAGCTCCAGCTCCTCGGAGATGTAGTGCTCGAGCACCTCGGCCTCGTCGTGGACACGATCCTCAGGCATGCCCAGCGCCTCGGAGAGGTAGGCCTCGATCAGGCGGTGGTGCCGGATCACCTCCAGCGCCACCTTCTCCCCGGCTGGGGTCAGGGTGACGCCCTTGTAGGGCAGGTAGTCGACCAGGCCGAGGTCGTCGAGGCGCTTCAGCATCGAGGTTGCCGTCGCCGGCGCCACCCCGAGGCGCTCAGCCAGCTCGCCGTTGGCGACCGGCCCGGGCCGCTTACTCGAGAGCGCGTAGATCGCCTTTGCGTAATCCTCGATCGCCTCTCCTCCCGGCGTGCGCCGCGGAGTGCCGCCCGTCGCCGCCATCAGACGGCGACCAGCAGGCCGGTCACGTAGAGAAGGGCGATGCCGGCGAGCATGCCCGCAACCGAGAGCGGGTTGAGCAGGCGCCCGGCGCCGTCGCGCATCGCCGGGGCGATCTGCACGATGACCTGGACGATCGCGCCGACGCCGACGCCAAAGAGCAGCGCCGCCAGGCTCGGGTTGAAAGCCGCCGCGCCGATCCAGGCGCCGAGCACGGCCGGCGCCCCGGCGATCAGGCCGAAGGCGACGAGGTGGCTGAGGCGCACGCGGCCGTCTGGCCCGGCGCCGTCGCGCAGCGGCGCGACGATCGCCAGCCCCTCGGTGGTGTTGTGGATCGCGAAGCCGACGACGAGGAAGGCGCCGAGGGCTAGCGCCCCGGTGGCGTAGGACGAGCCGATCGCCAGTCCCTCGCCGAGGTTGTGAAGGCCGATCCCGATCGAGACCAGCAGCGCCATATAAAGCCCACCCTTGACCGCGGTCCCGGCGCCGCGAGCGCGATCGCGGCGGCCAGAGAGGTAGGCATCGATGCCGGCCAGGACCAGGTAGGCGACCAATGCGCCGGCGAAGACCAGCGCCGCGCCGCCGAAGGCGCTCGGCGCCTCGGCGGCGATCTCCAGCCCCTCCAGCCCGGCGTCGATCGCCAGCAGGGCGAGCAGGCCAACCGTGAAGGCGATCAGGGCGCCGATCCAGCGCGCGTCGATGCGCCGCACGAAGGGCAGCCAGAGCATGCCGAGGCTGACCGGGATGACGCCGACGTAGATGCCGAGCAGCGCCATCAGGCCGAAGAAGCTGAGGTCGGCCTCGGGGGTCTCCGTCGCAACAGGGATCTCGGCGTCGATCGTGCCGCCGGAGGCGGTGAGGATGAAGATCTCATAGGCCTCGCCCTCGATCCAGGGATAGGAGACCTTCAGCGTCGTCGAGCCGAGCCGACCGATCTCCTGCCCATTCGTGGTCGAGAAGGAGGCGAAGGCGTCGTTGACCGCTACCTGGGCGACTTCGACCGGGTCGGGTCCGTCATTGCGCAGGGTTAGCTCGATCTCCCCCGGCCGCAGCACGGTGCGCTCGACCGCGACTTCCTCGATCGGCGGCCCGGTCCGGTCGCCCAGCCCGGGGCCGCCAAGCAGGGCGAAAGCGCCGATTGCCGCCGCGATCAGGGCCAGCGGCAGGAGGCCCAGCAGCCAGGCCGGCAGCCGCCCGCCTTGCAGCCGCTCGGCCTGTGTCCCGGCCTCCATCAGGTCTTCCCTCCAGCGCCACCCCAGGGCAGCTCGCAGTAGGCGGCCGCGGCGGAAGCGGCGCTGAGCTGAGACGGATCGCCGACGCGGAAGAACCCCGACCAGCCCAGCTCGGCGAACTCACTGACGTGGGCGTGGAACATGTAGTCGCCGTCGAAGGGGAACTTCATCTCGAGGATCGCCCGCTGGCCCTGACCCTGGATGACGGTGTCGGTGTACTCGCTGGGCTCCAGCGAAGTCCCGGTCGGGTAGTACTGGAAGAAGTTGGCGTGGACGTGGAAGGAGTTGATCGGGTCGAACTCGAGCACGTTGACCAGGTAGACGCGGAGCAGCTCGTCGCGGCCGACGCGGATCGGCTCGTTGACGTAGTGGAAGCCGACCGTGTTGACCGCGTAGACCTCGTTGGCGAGATCGAAGTTGGTGTCGAAGCCGTTCATCACCATCACCATCTCGTCGGCTTCCGGCCGGCCCTGCTTGGGATCGATGATGAAGGCGCCGTAGAGGCCACGCGAGATGTGGCTGGCAAGCGGTGAGACGTGGCAGTGGTAGAGGTGCACGCCGAACGGCTCGGCGTCGAATTCGTAGGTGAAGTCCTCGCCGGGGCCAATCGCGCCGCCGCCGCGGTTTTCGCCGATGCCGGGCATGCCGTCCATCAGCGCCGTGTGGATGCCGTGGAAGTGGATCGTGTGGGGGTGCTCGGAGGCGTTGACGAGGCGGATCCGCAACCGCTCACCCTCGCGAGCGCGCAGGGTCGGCCCGGGGACGCGGCCGTTGTAGGTCCAGGCCTCGTACTTGACGCCCGGCGCGACTTCGATCTCGCGGTCCTGGGCGAAGATCGTCCACTCGCGCAGGACGCGGCCACTGGCCAGGCGCCGGGTCTTGCCATAGTCGAAGTCGCGCAGCAGCTCGGTGGGATTGAAGCCGTTGGCGCGGTGGTCCACGGTGCTTCCCGGTGCGAAGCCGGCGTGGACGAAGTCGTCGTGCCCGGCGTGCCCCGCCATCGCCCCGGCTGCCGGCGGACCGCCGTTGTCGCGAGGCAGGAAGCCGTGGATGACCGGCAGGCTGGCGCCCGCAGCCAGGGCCCCGCCCAGCATCTTGCGCCGGCTCAGCTTCGAGCTCATCCGGCCCCTCTGACTCTCACGTTTTTAGACACGTCTAAAAGATTTTGGCACATCTAAAAGACGTGGGGTTGTGGGCGATCGGGATAGCCCGGCCACGGAGCTTTCTAAGATCGAGGGGTGACCGAAGCGGGGACAGTTGAGATCGATGCCCAGTACAGGCAGTTGCGCGAGGAGTGCGGCGTGCTCGATCGCTCTGCGCGAGGCAAGCTTCTGCTTGAGGGATCTGAGGCTGCTGAGTTCCTGCAGGGACAGCTGACCAATGACGTCGAGGCGCTCGAGGTCGGGGAAGGTTGCTACGCGGCGTTGCTGGATCGCAAGGGGCACATGCAGGCTGACATGCGGGTGCTGCGTCCCAGCGAGGACGAGATCTGGATCGACACCGAGGCCGAGGTGCTGGCGGCGACGTTGCGCCACCTTGAGATGTACAAGATCGGCCGCGAGGTCGAGATCGACGACGTCACCGCGGCTCGCGCGATCCTCTCCCTGATCGGCCCCCGCAGCGCCGATCTCGCCGGCACCCCCCCGCTCCCCGAGCACGCCTGTGAGCAGGCCAGCGTCGGCGGCGTCGAGAGCCTCGCAGTCGGGGCCAGCTCCGGCATCGACTTGATCGCTGCCGCCGAGGATGCCGAGCAGCTGCGCACGACCCTGAGTGATGCCGGCGCCCCCGCGGTCAGCGCCGAGGCGGCCGAGATCCTTCGCATCGAGGCCGGAAGGCCGCGCTTCGGCGCCGAGATGGACAGCGACACGATGCCCGCCGAGGCAGGCATCGTCGAGGCCACAGTCAACTTCGAGAAGGGCTGCTATATCGGCCAGGAGACGGTCGCCCGCCTGCACTACCGCGGCAAGCCCAACCGGCACCTGCGCGGCCTGCGACTGAGCGCTCCGGTGACCTCAGGGGCAGCCCTGAATCTCGGCGAGAAGCAGGTCGGCAGGCTCGGCGGAAGCTGCGTCTCCCCCCTCCACGGTCCGATCGGACTGGCGATCTTGCGCCGCGAGGCGGGGCCCGGTGCGGAGCTCGCCGTAGGTGAAGATGGCGTTACGGCTCGCGTGGTCGACTTGCCCTTCGGCTAGATTCCGCCTCGATGGGTCGTGGGAGAGGCAGATTCGCCGCAGGCTGCATCCTCGGCGCGCTGGCGCTGGTGGCAGCCGGCTGCGGCGCCGAGGAGAACGTCAACGAACCGCGGCCGCAGCCACCGACCCGGGTCAGCGTCGCGATCACCCCGAGGGCGATCACCGTGCAGCCTGCCCGGATCGCGATCGGCCCCGAACCGACCCAGCAGCTGCCGCAGAACAAGCACGCCGAACAGCCACAGGTTCGCTCCAACGCGCCACTCACCGTCGTCCTCGTCGCCGCCAACCTGACCGACTTCGACTCCAAGCTCGAGATCCACGGGCCCAAGAACGCCACCTCCGGCCCGCTTGTCGCCAACGGCAACGGCTCGCTGCTCGCCTCGCTACCCACCGGCGTCTACCGAGTCAGCGCCGCCGACATCCCCAGCGCTAAGCCTGCCCGCTTGACGATCGGTCCGGTCCGCACCTCGTCTCAGAACGACCTGCTGCTGCCGTAAAGAGCGGGCTTTTCGCCGCTTCGCTCCGTCTGCCCCGCTCGTCACCATCGGTCGGGTGACCATCGTTCTCGCCATAGCCGTGCTCGCCCTCGTCGCCGTGGTCGTCTACTTGATTACGCGCCGCCCCGAGGAGCAACCCCCGGTCGACCACGGGCCGGCGATCCAGGAGGCGACCGCCCGGGCCGTCGCTGACCTACTGAGGGTCAACGAGGAGTCGCGCAAGGTCGACGCCAAGACCGCGGAGGCGGCCCTGCAGCAGCGCGAGACCGAGTTCCGCAAGCTCACCGAGCCGATCGGCAAGAACCTCGAGCGGATCGAAAAAGAGGTCACGACCCTGAGCCGCGACCGCAACAAGGCAGACGGCGCGATGCGCTCGCTGCTCGACGAGATGAAAATCGGCCTCGGTGACCTGGGGACTCAAACGGGCACCCTGGTCAAGGCGCTGCGCCAGCCGCAGACGCGAGGCCAGTGGGGCGAGGTGCAGCTGAAGCGCTGCGTCGAGATCGCCGGCATGACCGAGCACGTCGACTTCGAGCTTCAGCACACGATGAACGACGGCGAGTCCATCCTGCGGCCCGATGCAGTCGTGATGCTGCCGGCCGGCCGTCGCGTCGTGATCGACTCAAAGGTGCCGCTCGATGCCTACCTCGAGGTGCTTGAGGCAGAGGACGACGCGACTCGCAAGGGCGAGATGATCCGCCACGCCCGCCAGGTGCGCGACCACATCAGCAAACTCTCCTCGAAGCGCTACCAGGACCAGTTCGACAGTGGCGAGTCGCCCGATTTCGTCGTCTGCTTCATGCCATCCGAGGCCGCCCTGCACGCCGCCTTCGAGGCCGAGGCCTCGCTGTACGACTACGCACTGGAGCAGAAGATCCTGATCGCGACGCCGACCACCCTGGTCGGGCTGCTGCGTACGGTCGAGCTCGGCTGGCGCCAAGAGCAGATCGCCGAGCAGGCGCAGGAGATCGCCTCGGCCTCCCGCGAGCTGCACAGCCGCATGGGCGCCTTCCTCGAACACTTCGCCAAGGCCGGGCGGCAGCTCAACTCGGCGACCAAATCCTTCGACGACGCGGTCGGCTCGCTCGAGACCCGGATCATGCCGCAGCTGCGCCGTATCGAGGAGATGGGTGCCGCCTCGGGCAAGGAGCTGGAGGAGCCGCGCCGGGTCGATCGCGCCGTGCGGCCGGTCCTCGCCGACGAGCTGCGCGAGATCGAGGCGGCGGCCGCCGGGGCCGAGACCCCCGTGCTTGACTAGGATTCGCCGCCCGCCCACCAACCACTGCGGAGGATCAGAGTTGGCCGTAGACACGAGCGCAATCGCGAAGTTGGACGTTGAACCCGGCGAACTGCCGGAGACGATGGCCGCCTGGGTGATCCGCGAGGAGCGCCAGGGCGAGCCCACCGACGCCTTCCAGCTCGAGCAGATCGAGGTGCCCGAGCCCGGTGCCTTCGAGGTGATCGTCCGGGTAATGGCGGCGGGAGTGAACTTCAACAACGTCTGGGCAGCACTGGGCAAGCCGGTCTCGGTCTTCCCCTACGGCGACCATCCCGAGTACGGCCACCACATCGGCGGCTCCGACGCCTCGGGGATCGTCTGGAAGGTCGGCGAGGGCGTCACCCGCTGGAAGCCGGGCGACGAGGTCGTCGTCCACTGCAACCAGGCCTCCTACGAGGACGTCGAGGTGCACGGACTCGACCCGCTGGCGGCGCCGAGCCAGAAGATCTGGGGCTACGAGACGACCTGGGGCTCCTTCGCCCAGTTCACCAAGGTGCAGGCGCAGCAACTCCTCCCCCGCCCCCAGAACCTCTCTTGGGCCGACTCCTCCTCCTACGGCCTCACCTACTTCACCGCCTACCGGATGCTGATCGACCAGTGCAAGCTGCAGCCGGGCCACAACGTCCTGATCTGGGGCGCCGCCGGCGGCCTCGGCGTCTTCGCTGTGCAGCTCTGCAAGGCGGCCGGAGCCAACGCGGTCGGCGTCGTCTCCTCCGACGAGAAGGGCGAGCTGATCAAGCAGCTCGGCGCGGTCGACTACATCAACCGCGCGGAATTCGGCGAGATGATGCGCACGCCGGAGAACCTGGCCGACCCAGCGGCCGACAAGGAGCGCTTCAAGGCCTCGCGGGGCTTCGCCAAACGGGTCAAGGAGATCCTCGGTGACGCCCCCGACATCGTCTTCGAGCACGTCGGCCAGGCGACCTTCCCGACCTCGGTCTTCGTCGTCAAGCCGTTCGGCAAAGTGGTGATCT
>Ga0164241_10001613_pt1 | contig 27049 bp, 29 predicted proteins | sample OricomyardsoilBY_FD_108780 | JGI IMG/M metagenome (GOLD analysis project Ga0164241, IMG submission 108780) | Backyard soil microbial communities from Emeryville, California, USA - Original compost - Back yard soil (BY) | ecosystem: Environmental > Terrestrial > Soil > Unclassified | place: USA... | reverse complement strand
ATAAAGAACTACATGGATATGGCCTCTGTTGTCGCAGCTCGTTCTCACGATGCTGAGACGAAGGTGGGAGCTATCCTAGTGAACAATCATAGCGGAGCTATCTTAGCTACTGGCTTCAATGGGTTTGTACGTGGTGCTTCTGACACCGCTTTACCCTGCACGAGACCTCTCAAATATGAGTTCATTCTCCACGCAGAAGATAACCTCATTGCTAACTGCGCCCGCCATGGTATCTCCATGGAGAACTGTATGCTCGTCTGTACGATGAGCCCTTGCAAGCACTGCATGCGCATGATGATCAACTGCGGGATCACAAAGGTGGTTGTCAAGGAACTGTATAAAGATTTTGAAGACATCATGCGTATGCCAGATGTAAAAGTCACTATGGAGAAGAAAGATGACGGATACTACTACATCGAGTACAAAGTCGGAGCGTAATGTTACTCTGTTCGTTGGTTCTAATCCTGCTAATGCTTCTTTTTGCGACGTAGCCTTTCATATGTCCACCCGATCAAGCAAGATCTTGACCGGTTGGTGTGTGGACCTTCAGGGAATGAAGGTCCACCTTAATGTTCTTAACAAGAAGACTGAGGACAATCGTCCTTTGAAGAAGTCGGAGATCAAGTTAAATCTTGAACGACTTGCCTCTGATATCAAAGGCATCGAACCAACTCACATTATTGCTCTGGGCAAGACTGCAGCTACTGCTTTAACTATGCTTGGAGTTGAGTATTACGAAATGCCCCATCCATCTGGAAGAAATCGCAAACTGAACAATCCAGAGTATGTGGCCGGAAAAGTAAAAGGCCTCACAGAGTATTGCAACTCTGCAAGGCCTTCAACTTAGTTTTTTAAGCTAGATTAGACGTCCATCAAGCTTGCGGCCTTGAGAGCGGCAATAACTTCATCGACCTTTGCTTCGATAGCATCAAGACGAGCTTCGACTTCATCAATAGCCGCTTGAACAGTTGCATCAACTTCAGCACCAGTTGGTTCTGCTGGAAGTGCATACGTTCCTGCTGCAGCAGTAATATCTGCTGTAACGCCAAGGGCTGCGACCGTTGCCGCAACATTCAACGAACCTGGGGCTTCGATTGCTGCGATAACTTCATTAGCTTCTGCACGACGTGCCATTGCTACTTCTAATCTTTTCTTTGCTTTTGCTGATAGAGCCATGTGTTTCTCCTTTTAGATACACAGGAACCAAGGCGTAATTGCCTGGAACCATCAAGCTTATAATACGCTTATAAGCCACTTAATCGCCTCAAATGCAGCGAACGATGCGGATGCAACTGCTGCAGAAAGGGCTATTAACTTAGATAATTTATTTATGAACTCGACGTGGCCTTCAACGGGCTTAAAGTCTTCACGGAGTAGGGCAAGGTTTTCTTCTGCAGCTTCGGTGCGACGCATATGCGTCTCAAGCTGCTGGGCCTGAAGGGCTAAGGTTTTGTCAATGCTAGCGAGAATCTTAGTATGATCGTCGACCTTTTTGTCTAGCTCTTTTATAGCTTCTTTAATCTCTTTCACGAGTATTCCCTCACTTGACATGTGCCTATGGCTATCTTATCAAGTGAAGTAGCTAAGTCGGATAGGCCAAAGTACAAATCCGAAACGAGAGGGTATCAATGAACATCTTTGTAACGGATAGAGACCCTGTTAAGAGCGCCCAAGCCCTTGATGATCTTAGACTTAATAAGATGATCCTTGAGAGCGTTCAGATGCTGGCTGTAGCCTTAGCTGAGCATGGATGTCCAACATCTGAGCTACCTAAAAAGAAAGATGGAACCCCATTTAGCACCAGGGGGTGGCGTAACCATCCCTGTACAGTCTGGACTAGAGAGTCTAGGGATAATTATCAGTGGCTTGTAGCTCATACAGAGGCTTTGATTATTGAGAAATTCAAACGCACCGGGAAACTGCATTCGATGCACAGAAACATGCCAGGATTGCATTCTGGTGTGCAATACATACCCTTGTCAGGCACTACCGAATTCGCCAATTCCTCGATGTACGGGAAGAACACGGGAGCCAATATAATTGATTGCTATAGAAACACTATGAGATCTAAGTGGCTGGCCGATAAGCGTCCACCTAAATGGACCAATTCACAGGCCCCAGATTGGGCCCCAGAACTTATGCGTCAGGGTCATCAACCTTTGGTAAGACCTTCGGATCAGCCTTAGGTTCATCTTTAGGTTCTTTGTTGATCCAAGTATGACCGAAGTATAGGGTCGTAGAAGCGTAGAAGAAGTTGAATGCTGAGCTCATGTCGATGCCACCGATAAAGCCTGCCGCCTTACCAACAATGCCGACTACAACTAAGAAAGAAGACATAACCACCAAGGTCAAAGAAACTGAACCTTCTAAGGTGTTAGGGTCACGAACCATCGGTAGTGGGATTCCCTTGTCGTTCATAGCGACAACGAACTCTTTCCACTTTGTTAATGCACTCTTTATGTCCATGGTATAAACTATATCACAGGAGAGACTAATGAAACTCGCAAAATTGATCGATGAGAGGCTACACCACGCGCTGACCAAGTTAGGCTCTGAACCGCTTCCCTTGAAGACAGCGTTCAGACTTAAGGGCATTACTAAGATTGCACGCGAAGAGTATGCTAAGTATGAAGAGGTTCGTAAAGAAGCTCTTCAGCGTCACGGACTTAAGAATGAAGACGGCTCACTCAACGTCAATGAGCACAACAATGTTCAATTCTCTGCAGAAGGTATCAAAGCCTTTGCTTCTGAACTGAACGATCTCACCAACATGGACATCGAGCTGCCAACGCTTAGGATTGACGAGCTTGGCGATAAGATCGTTCTCTCTGTAGAAGAACTAGAATGCCTTGAAGGAATTATAGTCGAGTAAGTAACAAGTAGACTTGATACGGACTCTTCATACCTATATCAATGTCTTTAACAGACTTAGGTATGATGAAGTCGGGCAGAACCTCTACCATCTCATCGCACAAATATCTATCTTTAGAACCCCATGGGTTAGTATCGGGCATGGGGACCTTGAAACACTTCCTCAAAAACCCTCTCCACATAAAATATAAAAAAGCTCCGTAGTCATAGCCTTTTCCATCGTTTGCGGTGATGATACTTTGATAGACCTCTTCTTCTTGGTCGAGCGGTAGATTGTATTCCATCTGGAAGACAATTTCATGAGACTTGATAAACGTAGGATACCAGGCTAGTCGAACGCCTAATAGATCAGCGTGGAAGACGATCTTGTCGTCAAACACGATTGCCATATGAGAGACAGGTTCATCTAGTCCCCACATGATTAGTTTAGATAATGGAGCAGATCCTTTAACCCATACTATCTTCATATTAACTCGTATTCTTTGCCCAGAAAAAACGATACCAACCGACCATGTTATCCACACAGATAAGTTGCCAACCGTCTTGATTTTGCTCATCTATGTGAGCTTGAATAATTGCTTCGTCTATTACGCCGCCAGGCAACGGGAATAGTCTTGTGACTTTGTTAATCGTCATATTTACTGCCTATAAATATGCACAATAAGCTGCATATTAACCTGGGAACCAGCAGGATGTTTTAGAATGATTCTCATCTTACCTTGGTGCGTTGCTGCATTGTAACTAAGAAACTTAGTTACGCGACCATCGATCTCAAATGAACTATCTGGTGCTAAAAACTTTAAGTTAATGCCACTAGCAAACTCTTTAGAGCCGCCATATATTGCCGGAATATCAGGAGCGCCAACAATCCACATTCTTACGTCTTGAGATGGATTAGAGTTGATTCTAAGAGCTCCACCGATGATTTCATAATCAAATGTTGGCTCAAAGTCAATGACAGTCTTTACGCAGGTAGCTAAATTTATATTAGCTAATCCAGCGGTGGTAATTTCAGCGTTGTTACCATCGTATATCTTACAGTTCACCCATGGAATGTTGTTTCCATCCGATGTCTGACAAAACATAGTCCCACTGAGAGTAGATGTAGTTATTTCTACTGGAACTGCCCAAAAGCTCCAACCCTTCTTGGCTGCTTTCATTCGCATTATGAGCGCGCCATCAGTATCTCTATTATTCCAATCAATATCATTGGTAATAAGTCTCATGTAGTTTTCGCCTTCTGTAGGCAAAAAGAACTTTAGACCATCACCAACCTGAATATTGTTTAAGCGTAAATCTCTAACAAAGTTGAGGTCTGAAAATAGAGCAAACCAGTTCAACGACTGAACTTCAGTTGTAGCACTAGCTGCTATAACAACTGTGCTATCAGCATAAGTAAACGCATCACTAGAGTTATTCTGAATTAACAGTCTCATTGCTTATCCCACCCTAGCTAATGACAACCTTCTGCTGTGAACCGTTGATGTACCACCAGCAGCCCTCCAACGAAGCTCAATTGCTTGAGAACCGTTAACAGTAATAACTGCGTGGGTGATAGCAGGAGAATACGCGCCACCGGAAGTACCAATCGAGCGCTCTGTAGCAGAGACTTGAGAACCGCCAGAATATAAGCTAACCCAAGTTCTTTCCGCGCCGTTGGCAGAGTTGACAATAGAGCCAGTCCACATGACCAGATAAGTTCCGGCGGCAGGTGTTTGAGTCATACTCACCATCAAAACATCTGTTGCACTGCTTGTCGTATCGTCTGCAGTTGCAGTAGCTTCTTGGTTGGTAATAGTAACAACGTGAGTATGATCAGCGCGAGCGAAAGATGTTGAAGCACCCTCTGTATTCGTGGTTGACGTACTGATAGAAGAAGCAGCAGCTGCTGCAATGGCATGTCTATGGTCACCTCTAGCAAACGTATTAGCAGTTCCAGCCGAAGCCGCATCGTCAGGAAGAATGGTGGTGATATCGCCGACAAGAGCCGTAGCAACAGCATGTGTGTGATCATTTCTAGCAAAGCTAGTACCCACACCTTCTGCATTAGTAGTAGCAGGAGACAACGTAGTTGTTGGAGCATCTGCAGGAATATTATGAATGTGATCTGCGCGAGCTAAATTAGCTGATGAACCAACAGCGTTAGCTTGGTCAGGATTCTGAGTAGACGGTGCTCCCGTAGAGATAGCGTGAGTATGGTTAGCTCTAGCCAAACTAGTTGATGCTCCCTCTGTGTTAGTAGAAGCAGCATCAAGAGTAACAGCAGCTGCAGTAGCAACTGGGTGTTGATGGTCAGCTCTAACGAATCTATCTGCGGTTCCTAAGATTTCTGCATCACCTGCGTTAACAGTGCTTAAGTCTCCACCGATAGCCATAGTCAAAGCATGGCTATGATCGTTTCTTGCGAAAGATGTACCAACACCTTCGGTATTTGTAGTCGCTGGCGTTAGATTGGTGGTAGGCGCAGCGGCTGCAACGGCATGCTTATGGTCAGATCTAGCGAAGCTATCAAGAACACCAGCATCTGCAGCATCGTCTGGCTGAATAGTAGTGATATTACCAACCACACCAGTAGCAACAGCATGGGTATGGTCATTTCTAGCAAAAGCTGTCCCAACGCCTTCGGCGTTGGTTGTAGCTGGAGAAAGAGTGGTCGTTGGCGCGTCAGCTGGAATATTATGAATGTGATCGGCTTTTGCTAAGTTAGCAGATGAGCCAGCAGCGTTAGCCTGATCAGGGGTTTGCGTAGAAGGTGCACCAGTTGCAATAGCATGGGTATGATTGGCTCTAGCTAAGCTAGTAGAAGCTCCTTCAATACTAGTAGAATTAGCATCAAGACCTACTGCAGTTGCAGTGGCTACAGGATGTTGATGGTCGGCTCTAACAAATCTCGGTGCAGTTCCTAGTGATTCTGTGTCACCTGCGTTAACCGTACTTAGGTCACCGCCGATAGCGATATCAAGAGCATGAGAGTGGTCGTTGCGCGAGAATGAAGTCCCAACACCTTCAGCATTGGAGGTATCTGGAGACAGATTAGTAGTAGGTGCCGCTGTATCAACAGCATGCTTATGATCACCGCGAGCGTAGTTATCAGCAGTACCAGCTGATGCTGCATCATCTGGAAGAATAGTGCTGATGTCAGCAACTAGCGCAGTAGCAATAGCGTGAGTGTGATCATTTCTTGAGAAGTTTGTACCTGAGCCTACGGTATTACCTAAAGATGGCTTTAAGATATCGTTAGGGGCTGCAGTTGGAAAATTATGGATGTGGTCAGCTCTAGCTAAGTTAGCACTAGTACCTTCAGAATTTCCTTGCTCTACAAGTTGAGTGGAAGGCGCACCAGTAAGAATGTTGTGCTTATGTTGTGCATCAGACAACCTACCGCTTGCTCCGGCAGATGATGCTGCTCCAGCTCTTACATCTCTAACGTCAGCCAAAAGACCGCGAACCAGGTTCTGAGTGTTCTTAACACGTTCATCAGTTAAGGAAACGATGTTGTTTAGATCTGTACTAAATTTAGCAAAAACGATAGATAGAGGTGGAGCATTAACACCAGAAGCTGTTTGCTTAACAAGTCCATCTAGATCAACGTAAACTTCACCAAAAGTAATATTTGGATTTAATAGAATGTCGCCTGGAAGCAATGAGAAGAAAACATCATCAAAACGAGCCGTTCCACCAGTGTAGTGCAAGATGCGACCAGAAACGATAGAGGGTCTAAAATCAGCCTGTGCTTCAGTGACAGCCTCATCGATAGCACCTTGTACATCAGTTGCAGACAGACCAGAAGCGGTGTTGTCGTAAGGAACCTCGTTAGCATTTTGAAACTCTGCGCCAGCTTCAATAGTGCCAAGTTTAGTTTTCTCAGCATCAGTGAAAGCGTTAGTATCTGGGTTGCTCTCGTAAGAGACCTTGATCTCAGCAGGAGATTGCTTTATGGTTTCTTTGAAGTCAGCTTTAGTAATCTTTCTGCCACCATTTGGTCCTGCAGCTTCATCTACTGCGTACAGCAAATCATCATCGTTCAACGACGTTGTTGCTGGTAAATTTCTAACTTTGCTCATAATATCTCCTAATTAATCTAAATTCAAGAACGATCCGTCATCGTCTTGAAGAGGCGTTCCGTCGTCCTCGTCGATGTATCTGCTTAAAACAATGTCCCATCCGGTTAGCGAAGTAAAGTTTGTAACTACCGCTTGTCCTAACAAAGCTCCATCCTCAAGATAATCTAAGGTGAGTACTGTATTGCCTACAGAAAAAGTTGGGATCACTTGATCATATGTAGCCAATTCCATCCATTTTGAGGCCCCGATGAGGGTAAAGAATTTCTCATAGCTACCGGCTGTAGGAAGAGGATTCGCGGTAGTGTAAGCATTACCATTTTGGTCATGCAGAGACACATCTGCTGAAACTGTGTCAGTATCGACAGTGCCTCTCTTAGCAGTCTGTCTTTGAGTCTGATGGGTCTGATTGGTGGGGTTGCTTCTTAGGTGGCCAACTAAACCAATGCTGTCAGGATCTGGATTTGTGACAGGGTCGTAGACGCCTTCAATATCAACGTCAACTTGGACGTCAACCTCAGCAGTGAACATGCCATCAACGGCTAATCTATTAACGCCATGGCTATCTTGAACAGAGTCGATCTTATCGCCCATCTTGTCGACCAAGACGCTGCGACGAGCAACTGTAGGCTCTTCTTCATAGGTGAGACGTTCAATCTCTTGCTCTGGCACCTTAGAGCGTTGCTGTTCATTGGCCGCAATAGTAGAACTATCCGTTAATAGATAAGCAGATAGATCAACCCTTGAATCGATGTTTCCACCTTTAGGGCCTACGAATATTGTATTTTTGTCTGGGATGCGCTTGACTTCGAGATCGTCGCGACTTGGAATGGTGTTCGATACTAGGATTACAAGCTGCTTCACCTTAAATAAGGTGGAATCAGTTACTGTGATTTTTCCATCAGCAGTACCGTCAGCAGCAAAAGCCTGCGGAGGAACCGCTATCCAGCGCTTCTCTAGCATATATCCATTTCCATGTCCAAGCACCTATGACCATTCATAGGCTCTTGTACCTATTGTACTATGGAATTGACTTAGTAACCGTCATTACCGCCACGATCGGCGACCTTGATAGAAGCCCAGTAAGCGTCTTCTTCTTCAGGAGAGTTGAAACGGGAGCTGATAGGTTTCTGAGCTTCGAGTAGCCAATTATTGATAGCGCCACCCCACTGAACTTCTTCAGCCTTCTGCATCTCTTCGGTTACGCCTAAGCCCATAGCTTGACCAGCCATAAGCATCTCCTCAGAAGAGGGCTGTTTTGGTGGTTGGTTCAACATAGCTTTTCCTTGCATTAAGTTAGCAAGTTGGTTAGCCATAAGATCTTCAGCTACGACAGGTGGGTTGGTCTTCTGAAGGTTGTTAACTTCTTCATCAGCATTAGGGATCTGAGCGTGTTGGTCCCAACGACTCTCTTCTGCGTTCTTCTTAAGCTTACGAGCTTCATTAATTGCAGCAATCTGAGCCGGAGTATATTGCTTAACAGGACCGCTTAGTTTTTTAGTCTTGGCAGCTTCAGCAGAGGCTTGAGCCTTTGCACTTAACTGACCTGGCTTGGTGCTATATGCTTTAGCATTGACGTTTGGACCCGCACCAGCTACATCGCCTGTGTTGTTCATCTTTCTGCGAGCGTTATCCGCTGGGTTGTATAAACCGGCCCCTTTTGGACCGTACCCTGATTTCTCAAATGAGTTGCCTGTGCCTAATTTTGGCGTATCAGGATTCATGGGAGATGGACGGTTGTGCATGCCGGTATCCATAGCTCCTAGATTTCCAACATATGATTTAATGTGAGCGCCAGCTTGAGATACATCACCAACTTGACCGACCATCTTTCCACCGTGGACGATGTTAAAACCACCCTCTGGGTTCTTCATGGTCGAAATAACGCCGTGCGTAGAGTGATGAAATGCACCAGTGCCTGGGTCTTGCGACCAACCAGCACCAAGAGCGTTCACAGGCCTTCTATTGGATTGCTTCTGCGTAACAACACCAAGAGCCTTCTTAAGCTCTTGAAGGCGCTCAATCAAATCCTCACACTTCTTCAGCGTCTGATCCGTCTTCTTGCTCATACTCATATCCTTCTTCATCTTCTGACTTCTTGAGAGGCTTTTTCGCAGGTGGCTTCTTAGCATCTGCAAGCTTATGCTTATGCTTCTCGCCGGCAAGCTGATCTTTCATCTTAGCTTGTTGCTTCAATTGGGCTTCCATAAGCTTCAATTTAAGAGCCTGTTCCTTTTCACGAAACTCAAGTTCTAGTTCTACTTGGCGCTTCTTAGCTTCTAACTCAATCTTCTTCTGTTCGACTTCAAGAGCCTTAAGTTGCTTGTTAGCTTCTTTGTCAGCAGACATATCTGGGCTCTGAGCCTTAGCATTCTCATACTCAAGATCAAGCATACGCTTACGATGTTCCTTATCTAAAGAAGGATCCATCTGACCTTGCTGAGCAGTTTGATACTCAACATCAGACATACGACGCTTATGTTCAAGCTCATGTTCTGCCATCTTGCGAGAAGTCTCGTGCTCATGATCAGACATCTTCTTAGCATGATCTTGCTCAAGAGCAGCTTTCTGCTTAGCAATCTCGCGCTCGATATTAGCCATCTCAGAGGCGTTGTTGACATCGACTTGAGACATAGCGTCCGTAGCATTAGCCTTAGCTTGCTTAGTCTCATCAATCTCAGGAGAGTGATGTCCGTGCACGATGTAAGCGATCTCTGGGTCGGTATAGCCTTCTTCACGGAGAGCTTCAATCAGCTCTTCCTTGTTTGGCTCTTCAGCTACACCCTCTTCGCCTTCTTCTGGCTGTTCTTCTTCCATCTGCTCATCAGCGGAACCTTGTTCTTCGTCGTCTGGAATTTCAGATGCGCCATCCTGATCAACATCTTCGGAAGGTGCGTCATCGCCCTCTTCCATTTCTTGTTCATCCCCTGCGTCATCCTCGGCCGTCTCTTCATCTTCTGGAATGACAGGTATTTGAGGCTCTTCTTGTTCTTGGCCTTCTGGAGCTTGCTCTGGTTGTTCCTCTTCAGCATCTTCCTTAAGATCAAGAAAAGCTTTGGAGTGATCAAGAGTCTTCTTGAGTTCAACCCAACGATCCTTAAGTTTCTTCTTAGGATCCTTCTTCAAAGGCTCCTTTCCAGGAACCAATTCTTCTTTGCCGTCTGGCGTGACTTCTTTAATAGCCATAGTTCCTCTTACAAGTAATCGATCAAGAAGCGCTTCTGGTAGTAACCACGAGCTGCTTCCATCTGATCCTTAATCATTTTACCTAAGTCATCCAAGCGTCCCTTAAGGAAGTTTGGTCCCAAAGTACCAGTGCTCTGAGAAGTACCATCGATGCTGATGCTTACAGAGTTATGTGGGAACAAGATAGGTCCCATAGTCGAAAGGAAGTTCATTGCTGCGATGTTCTCAATGAGACCAGCAAGCAATGCTGGAATCTTGTCCTTTTCGAAGCCAGCAGTATAGCGAATGAACACAGCTCCAGGCCAGTTAGTGATAGCCTGAGAGTTAAAAGCATGATATCCGAGACCTGAGTAGATCGACACGATGAAGCCAGAGATAGTTACACCCTGAGCAGGAACAAGTTGAACTGTCCCTTCTTGAGGTTGAACATGGATGAACTCAAGCGGAATATCCACGAGAGGCAAACTGCCCGGAACACCGATTCCATTATTGAACGTGAGCTGATACTTCTCAACGCTGAGAATAGGGGCATGGTTAATCTTTAAGTAACCAAAGCTCCAGAACTGCATCTCACGAGAATAGTCGTGACGCTCTTCGAACACGGTTGGGGTGATATACAGATCGAGCTCATGTTCCACTTGGGAAATAGCTTCGTTGATATAACGTTCAAGCGTCGCATCAGAAACTTCTTGACCAGTCAAGAAAGACTTGAGGGGAAGACCAAACAACGACTTCTCACGCATACTCTGCGCAGTAGGAATAGATTCATATCTGTGAGCGGTTTCGTCCTGCTCAACAGACCATGATGGAAACGGTGCTACCGTTGGTGTTTTACTAATAGGCATTACTGTTGTCCTCCGCCTTCAGGCTTAGGGATCTTAGGTCCCTTGGCTTGATGAACTTGTCTAAACGTATTGATACGCTTCATCCTATCACCAACATCAGGACCATGGGCCGGCAACATTGACTGAAGGTTGTACTTTTTGGCACCAGTTTTGAGCTCTGGGGCAATCTTTTGCTGATCACGTAAAGCGGTCTGCATCAATCCACGGATCTTGTTAGATGCGTGAGTCGAGAAGCTAGCCTTACTTGGATTCTCATGCTCGTAGTCGTTGATAGCTTGAAACAAACCATGCATACCAGCTTCGTGCAATGCACCCATATCTAGGTCACCGCGCTTAGAATCTAATCCAAGCTTGTCCATAACCTTCTTCGCAGACATACCGATCAAAGGATGATAGTGTTCAAAGAACTTATCAACCTTGGCTTTCTTCTGAGGATCCTTGAGTGCAGGATGATCTCCCAACACACGATGAACTTCAGCTCTATCATATTCAGGGATCTCACCGACCTTCTTAGCATATCCGCTAGCAAGATCTTGATAAGTACCCTTACGTTTTCCAGCGCGAGCTTCTAAGCCAGCACCTTTCTCTTGCAAGAACTTCTGGTTGGCATTAGCAAAAGCAGACGCAGGATCTTGGGTTGTTGAACCCACAGTTCCTTCTTCACCTTTAGAGCCACCAGCATGCTGCATGCCGGCTTCAGTAGACATGGCTTCTTCGGGTTGAGCTCCACCGCCACGTACGTGAGCGATATCTTCAACCTTAGAACCGGCATGCTCGCCGTAACCCTTTAGACCATGCAAGTGTGCGCGTTCATGAAGCTTTACAGCATTCTTAAGATGCTCTGGGTTCTTTTCGTGCCAATCTTGGTTGAACTTAGCATCCATCTCCATTTGAGAGATAGGATCTGCGTTCTTGTATTCTGGCGACTGTTGGAAAGCATCGTAAGCGGCTTGGCGATCGCCATGGGCAGCTTGACGAGCTTCAACAACTCGACCTTGGTGATGTAGAACAGGATTCTTAGAGGCTTCTGCAGTTAGACGCTGAGTATCACGAGCACGACTCTCCCAGGGGCGAGTGTACTGGCGCATCTCATTAATGTCTTCCTTAGAAGGCTGTGGAAACCTGCCACCACCAGAAGTTACTTCTTCTTGTTCTGGCGCTTCTTGCGGGCTTTCTTGAGGCTGATCACTTTGGCTTCCGGCTTGTGGAGCTTCGGCATCAACGTCTTCGTCAACAGGCTCCTCACCTTCGCTGCTAAGCTGTTGATGGTCATCTTCATCTTCATCAGGGCCGTACTCATCATACTCTCTAGGCAACTCACTGCCTTCATCATCGCTTCCTTGATCTTCTTCATCTTCTTCATCCTTGACCGCTTCAGGGTCATTTTCTTGCAACCAACGATCAGCATCGTCACCAGACTCTTCGTCTGGATCAAACTCGCGAAATCCTTCGCCTAGCTCTTGATCCTCATCATCAGCATCGTTAACCTCGTCAGACATACGTCTACGAGCCTTCTCTAAAAACGACTTCAACTCCTCGATAGAAGCTGGGTCGCTAGAAGTCTGCAAAATATCTTTAACTGCTTTTCCAAGCTCTTCGGCCTTACCCATCTGATGATAGATGTGGTTTACAAGAGCCCAATCTTGATCTTGAAAAGAAGCCTCGTCCTTGCCTTTAGAGCGCTTCGCAGCATTCTTAGCTTTAGACCATCTAGCTTCATCTTTAGGTGTCTTAACAAAACCTGGCATATTACTTCTTCTCCGCTAGAGCAGCGAGTAGGTCACGCTTGAGTTTATCAGGAAGAGAATCCCAAGAATCGACGATAGGCTGAGGCAAACCTTCTTTAGGTGGCTTGCTGATGTCTACCGAAGTCTTACCTTTTGGTTTGGTTGCTTCTGCCAACTGAACGGCCTTAGCCTGTTCTGGAGGCAATGCGGCAGCTTCAGCTGGAGCAATAGGGGCATTACCTTCTACAGGTGCGGAAGCAACTGCAGCAGGTTGAGCCTTAGCTCTTGCGTGTTCAGGCTGTTCACTCAAAGGAATGCCTTCGTAATGATGACCTGGCTTCTTAGTTCCACGAGCTTTGTAAGCTTCTGGATCTTTCTGAAATCTTTCTTTCTGTGAAGCAAGCCAAGCCTTATGCTTGTCTCCACTCTTCCAAGCAGCTAGATCTTGAATGAACTTTTCTTTCTGTTCTGGGTTGAGATGATGCTCAGCGTGATCAGAAACAGAATGAATTGGATGTTCGTCGAAAGGATGAGGAGTGTAATCTTGCTTGTCGGCGATATCTTCAATAGGAAGATATGCTTGTCCAGCATCACGCTTAGCTGGAGATCCTAGTTGAATCTCTTCAAATGGATATCCACCTTTGTGAGGCATGCGGCTAGTAGTTGGATGTTCACCGTGAGGTGCCATCTCCAAATAACGATAATCTGGAACTGCACGAGGGTTCTTCTCGCGGTTAGCTTTAGGTGAAGCACGGCGACCTAAGTCTTTCGTACCTTCCTTAAGCTTACCCGTTTCAGGGTGACGCTCGAGAGTAGTGTAGTTACTTTCCCAAGGAGTAGTTGTATGATAGTCCAACGTCATCTTGCCGCCGGAGTGCTTTCCAGCACGACCAGCCAAGTGCATAAGAGGGACGATACGATTTAGATGTTGGTCAGCAACCCCACGCAGTTTTGCTTTCTGCGTAGGGTCCTGAGCAGCATGCATAGATTTAAGAGCGCCACGGTAGTGAGAGACATGATGTCCAAGTGCGTCGCGCATTTGTTCCACATCGGAGTTATCCATGTGGCCGGCAAATGAAGTTAAGGCTGAGTTTGCGCCACGACCCATAGCTGCAGAAGGCTCTGCCATCTTAAGGAGAGACTCGATGACTTCTTCTGCGAGCAAGTCGTCTTTAGCGTACTTGATCAATGTTTGTAAATAAGGATTGCCTTCTGCTTTCTTAAGAAGGATCTCCTTGAAACTCTTCAGTTCCATGGCGGCTCCTAAATTAGACAGCTAGTTTTGGGCGATCCGTATTACGGGCGACCTGAACAAAGGCTGATGCTGCAGCAATAACGATAGAAATTGTTGGCTTAGTGTCGTCTGGATCACCGCGACCGGCATTAAAGATCATGATCTCGCCAGTAGACATAGTGGCTGCCAGAACGCCGTCAATAGTAACAGTGGTTGCGCCAGTGGCGCGGACACGAAAGGTAGTGTATTCAACTACTTCGATAGTGCCAGTAGCACCAGATAACTTCTCTTCCCAGACTAGGCCGGATTCAGAGTGGTTAAGTGTTGCTGATGCAAGATTGGATGTTTTCATGGTCTCTCTCCTAAGGTTAACCTTAGAGACCATTATACCTTAGAGAGGACTTAATTCCCGATCTTTTAAAGGTCAGGACGCTTTACGAAAGAGTTCGAAGAGTGACTTTCTGAGTCGATTCTTAGGGGTAATGCCCAGTGGTTCAATAACCTTTTCCCACTTCTGAATCTCATCCCAGGCAGCCTGTTCAGACTCCCAAGGAAGATCTTCGTTAGCTTCAATCTCAATGAAACGACGCTGTTCCTTCATCTCCTTGTCATACACTACGTAGTAGACAAGAACGACCTTATCAATCCAGTAGATCTTACAGGTCTTATAGATGCCGAAATTATGGGTGTATCCAAGGAGGTTGACAAACGCTTCAGTGGTCTTAAGATTGTCCCCGGCTGTAGGAACATTGACTTCGATGCGTTCGTTATTGTTGTGTTCACTCAGTTTGCGCTTGATAGTGAGCTCGCCCCTGCCGTCCGTGTAGCGATAGCGAATGAAGTTGCCCGCAGAGTCGGTAAAGTAGTCATCATATGAGCTCACCAGCATCTTCTTATCGATCTTGAATGTTTCCATCATATCGACAAACTTATTCATGCTGACGTCTTTTGCGTCATACTTGTACTCAATCTCTTTGAACTTCATAAAATCACCTTACAGTGTTAGTCTGTAGGGATTCTCGTTTCTCCTTAGAGAGAAGGTTCTTGCGATCACGAGATTCAGCTCCACAGTCTTTACATTTGTACCTTTGGAATTTTCCAACGTTCGTGTAGTAAAAACCGTTCTTAATGAAGGTGTGTCCACCGCATTTACATACGTTGGTTTCTTCGTCGTGATATAGATTGAAGTTAACTCCAGCTTGGCCGTTCCAAGGAACTAGAATGTCGTAGAGTTCTTCTAGGGCAAGAACGTCATACTTGTTATATTCTTCCATCTCTTTCCAGGCTTCTATATTGCCCTTCAAGCATTCTGTCCACATCTCGTGTCCAGGGAATTTCTTATGCTTCTGCTTCTTGTACTTAACGCAGAGCTTGTCGGTCATGTACTCTAGCTTGTTAGAGGTGAAGGCGAAATGGCGCTTAGCAATGAGCTTAGTATCCTCATGCTTAAAGCTGCTTGGAGGATGGCGATCTTTAATTTTCTTAATGACGAAACGGGCATTCAACTTTTTCTGGTCGAACGATTTACCATTTTGTGTAATCACAACATCGGCTTCATCTAGGAGTTCCCAGATGGCTGTTAGAAGGTCCGTGTCATCGTCAACGTTTTTAGCGTTGCGATTATCCATATACATCACTTCAGTTTCAGGTGCGCCTTTCCATTTAGCGCTCCAACTGAGAACATGCCAGTCGCATTCGATCTGGTTTAATCCAACGTTGTTTTCCCACAATCCCCAAACGTGGGCGATGATAGGCGCAGTCTCGATATCAAATACAAGTACCTTTGGCTGATCTTTTGGGGCTGGGTAATGTTTGTATTTAGTGATCTTCTTCTTGGTCTTAGCCATTACTTATTCCCCTAATTGGAGCACTTGCAAGATCTCTGCGAAGACCTCATCAATACTCTTACCATCAACGGAGATGGGCTTGGTGTTGAACGCTTGAGAGAAGTCGTCCATGTTTTTCCCACAGGTCTCGATGAATGTACTCCCACGAGCTTCCATAGCATCTCCTGCAGTAAACTCTTGCTTAGCCTGAAGCGCTTTCTTCAGTCCAGCAGAAGTATCTCCCTTAAGATAAATTATACTGTCATATAGGCCATCATTCAAGATCAACCTAGACGACTCAGTGACATATTCAGACAAACCAATCAATCTTTCTACATCATTGCCGCAGGCTGTTCCGTACGCAAGGCCGGATAATACACCGCGATCCTGGATGATGAAATCATACTCTGCTATAGCAGGAAGAATCACCTTCTCCATGTGGATAGAGCGAATAGCCTGACTGATCAACTCACGAGCAGGAGCGGTAAGAGCGTCGTCGTACTGTTTGTCTAACATGATCGCTCGCAATTGCATTGTTAAAGGAGCGTGATTTGTGCCTGGTTCCTTTGTCTGAAGAACCTTGTAACCCTTGGACCTGAGATAGTCAACGAGCTTCTGAGTCTGGGTTGTTTTACCGACACCCTCAGTGCCTTCGAAACAGATATACGTGGCTTTTTTCATAATCTGGTTATACGTCCTTCTTATTTGCAATGTCTGTGATAGTGCCTAGGGCGCGCTCTTCATCTTCTAGCAATGAAGCAGTATTTGAGGAGGTTATCGTCCACGATGGTTGTGGTAAGGTTTTACCGCACTTCTTACATGGTTGAGGTGAAGTTGAATGCCATGGAAAGTCATATTGATGAAGTCCGCCATCAGTACAAGGATCATGTTGCCAAACTGATGGGATATTTATCTGAGGTGGGATAGGTGGTGAGATATACGGGGCTTGAGGCATCTGCGGGAATTGAGGAAACTTCCTGAGCAGTTCTTCTGATTCAAGACGAGTAATCTTTGCCTCATGTTCCTGAATGATAGCTTCCTTGATCTGAAGGAGCTTTTCTAGGGCGTCAACCTGACGTTGCAAAATCTCTTTTTCATCCATGTGAGAGATTCTACCAAAGGGAAAGAAAAAGGGCCGCTAACCGAAGTTAGCAGCCCTATATCTACACTTTTATTGTGTCGGCTTTAGCTTACTTGCCCACGTTTTGGAACAAGCAGTTGAAGCGAGGGGTATACACGAAGAGAGCTCCGTACATAACAATCGCGAACTCAAGAGCGGTCGTCACAATCGCGAAGTTGATCTTCGAGAGAGGAGCGAGCTGCTTGAAGCGCATGCATTCTGCACTCATGTCGAGCAAGAATGCTTCGCCAAGGCCAGCGATCTTACGACCAGCGTAGCGATAAGCGCCAGCGCCTGCGTTAGCCCAGTTACCTGCGAACTTTTCAGTTCCAGCGGCTCCGCCTGGGGCAGAGACGTAGAGCTTCCAAGTCTTAACGCCGGCTGGAACTGAACCGATGGTGACATCGATGTTCTGGCCGAGAGTCAAAGTAACAGCGCTTGAAGCAACTGGTGAAGATTCACCAGCGTCGTTCACTGCGGTCACTTTAACCTGATACACGCCAGCAGCAAGTGCTGAACCGGTACCAGCAGCAGCGCCCGAAGCCGTAAAGGTGGCAGCAGGAGCAGCAGCGTTCACCGCCATGGCGCGAACACCAGAGCGAGGACGGAGGAAGAGGTTAGGCTTGAAATCGATAGCGCCTGCGGTCGTTTGAACCTTAGACACATCGTAGCCAACCGTCTGATTAGCAAGGCCTGGAGCCGAGCGGAATTGAGGATAGAACTGCTTCACGAAAGCAGAGAGAGCAGCTGGCTCAATGTGCATTTCAGAAGGAGAACCGAAGTTCTCGAGAGCGATAACAGCCAGGCGCTCAACGTCGTCCTGGGTGATAACTGCACCAGCAAGGTCCTGTGCGATGGACTGGCTGTCGCCAAATCCTTCGAAGTCACCGGCTTTTTGCTGAGCATCGGTATCGCCTTTAAGAAGCTGCTTGAGCAAGCCACTCATTGCGATAGAGCTAGAAGGGAGATCGGCATCAGAACCGCTCATTGCGCCTGAACCTTGTGCCATATAATGAGCATGACCCCAATACATTTCACGTTCAACGTTCTTGAGCAAGTGCATCGTGCCTTCTTTTGCCTGTTGAGCGACGATGTCGCCAACGGTCGTACGCACCAAAGTCATTTGGTGAGAAACACGACGACGCGTTCCGAAGAACACGATCTTCTGCCCGTCACGTACGTAGGTCGAATCTTCCTCTTGAGGAGCTCCGCCTTCGCCGATATAAGGAGCAGAATCAGAACCGTACGAGATCAAGCGATTGTATTGCTCGAACAAGTTATAAGCCTTGTCAACCGAAATGGCTGGCCAGAACTTAAGGTTCTTCATGTCGAAAGTGATCGACTTAAGGGTTGATTCAAGCGATTCCGCCTGAAGGACGCCACCATAGGTGAGGTCGGTTGGTTTACCAGCTCCGCCGTAACCGGCAGAGATAGCCTTGTTCAAGGCTTCAATGTCTTGTGCAGACACCAATCCTTGGTCAAGACCAGTCAATACTGAATTTAATGCTTCGTTCATTTTCGTTCTCTCCTTTGATTACGAAATCTTATATTTCTCAACGATCTTGTTAAGATCTTGTCCCATTTCAGCTCTCGTGATATCGAGGCTGTCCACTTTCGCGCCAGACTTCTTCAACTCAAAGAGTTTAGAAGCAACTTCCGACTTCGAGAGCGTCTCACCAGCGTCATCAGCTGATTTCATCAGCGGTTGAGCGCGGCTCGTAGCACCTTTAGCAGGAACTGGTTGGTCTGCAATCTGTTTGACGAGATCGAAGATCGTAGATAGTTTGTCTTCAAGAGGCTTAACGCGCTCTTCAACAAAGCTCTTAAGAAGAGCTTCAGACTCTTCCTGGGATTTCTTTAATTCACCTTTGTGCATGTCGAGAAGCTTTTGGGCCATAGCCTTTTCTTTCTCTTCGTGCTTAGGATCGTCTTTGTGAGGTTCTTTTTCGTCAGACTTTTTATCGTCTTTCTTGTCTTCGTCTTTTTCAGCTTTAGCGGCTTCTTCGTTCTTGCCTTCTGCTTTAGCTGCTTCCTCGTTCTTGCCTTCTGCCTTTTCAGCATCATCGCATTCGCAAGGTGACTTACCGCACTTTGGACATTTCTTGTCTTCGGCCTTAGCATGAAGATCGCCATTCGATGGTTTTCCACCGATGCCGTCTCCAGGGCCTTCTAACTTGATCTCAGCAGCGCTGAAACGTGACTTCTTAAGCTCTTCAAGCTCAAGCAAGGTCTCGTCAATCAGGTCTGTGAGGGATTTTCTTAGTTCATCCTTCATATTAACTCCTCGTTAAATAGACCTAATTACTGACCCATTCCGATGAGGTCGGCGTGACCGCGGATGTCTCCTGAGAAGGTTGCGTCGCTGTTTTCGAGATGAATATCGTTTGCAAAGCCAGCACAGAGAGCGAGAACTTTTGCAGCAACAAGGCTGTCGATAACGTCAGCGATGGTGTCCGTTGCGGTGCTTGCAGACTTGATCTGGATTTTGCCTGGGTTAGCGATGCCAATGCCGAGGTATGGGGATACCGCAGGATCAACGCCGCCCATTGGAGCTTGGATCGAAGCAGCTAGGTAGCTGACAGTGAGGTCGTTTGAACCGTTTTCAATCACGACAGCCGAAGCGGTCTGAGAGTTAACAGTCAATCCGAGCATCGCTGCGTCGCGTGCGATCTTTGCAAGAATCTGTTTTGAATTTGCCATTTTAAGAGTCTCCTTAACTTCTATATAGAGTGTTAAACTCGATAGTACTTAATATACCATGCGTGCTTACTTAAACACGTATGCCATACCTATATGTTACCTTGACTTACCGAGCATCACCTGATGCAACTTGTCAAGGCTCCAACTTTTACCACAATCTCTACACTTCACCTGGTGTTTAGCATAGATCTGTTCTTTTCCACAACCATCACAACTTATATATTTGAAGTTACGACCGTCGTCCAGGGTTTCACTTTGAAGAACTCCGCCACCAACTCTAGAGGTTGGGGCTCCAGCGCCACCGTAGCCTGCTGTAAGCGCCTTCTTAATAGGTTGCTTCTTAGCTGCTATTTTAGGTTGGACGGCTGGCTTGGCTTTGAGTTTACCAAGGGCCTTCATAACGTTTTGAACGTATTCAGCGTTCTTTATTGCCTCAGGACCTTCATTCTTGAAGCGCTCCCATGTGCCCTTAAGCCCATGATTCCATGAATGAATGAGCATTTCTGGGTTTTTAGTTTTAGCTTTATTGCGCCTTAATAGGGCATCTGCGAACTCAATCGCAGCTTGAGGATTTTCATTGAAGGTCTTAGTGAAGAGCCCGTGATTGGTCTTCATATCCTTGGCAGCTTCAGTTAACTTAGGGTACTTAGCAGCAAGCTTTGGATCATTGCGCAAGATGTACTCTGCTGCGTTGGGCATCATACCGAACATACCGCCTGCGGTTTGTCCCTGATGCATACCTTCGTGTTCGATGGTCTTATGTTTGTAGTTCAGACCACCACTTGATTCGATCTGGCCGATGGCGCCAAGAATAGGGTTCTTTTTAGCAATCGCTTGATAAGCTTCCTGATGCTGTTTAGGCATACGGGCTAGATCAGATTGCTGCTGTACAACTGGAGGAGGCGTAGTTATGCCGGGACCAGGTGCATGAGCTTGCGTTGGAGCCAATGCTGCTGCTCCAGACATTGCTGCCCCGAGAACTGCATCTTTCAATCCCTTTTCCATATTCTCATGGCGGATTGTCTCGACGAGCTCGTGGATCTTAGCTACATTAGATTGAATCTTTGCTTCTAACGCGTATTGCAAAATCTCTTGTTTCGTAGGGATGTCGATAGAATCATCACCCTTCATTAGATCAACGATACGTTCCAGGTTTGCACGAACACGTCCCGCAGAAGCATCCCTGACAATATGTCGGAATGAAGGGATGTTAGTTTCGGCAAGGTGCATAACACTTTTCATCAGCTGCATATCAGAAGCTTCGTCGAGAGATTTTTCCATCGATAGAGGCTCGACAAGGGTCGCATTGTTTGCAGGAGTAAAGGTGAGCGCTACAGAATGAATCTTAGTACGAGCAAGAAGGGCGGGATCAGCGAGACCGCGCGATAGGACACCGCCTTCAACTGAAGCTTTGAGCTTCAAAGGGGTATCAGACTTGTGAATGTTTCTTAGGATGGCTGCTGCAGCCTTAGCGTTGGGATGATCTTCGTCGGAATAGAGGTATCCCTTGACGTAGATATAAGGAGCTTTAACCTTGTCCCAATAATAGCGTTGACGATCGTCATCACAATCCTCAGCTTTGAAGATCTTCTTGGCTCCAGTAATACGGCCGATGGAGTTAAAGAACCCCTTACCGTGATTATCGTTCCAACGACCTTTGCCAGCCTGAAGGTCCGAAATGTCGGCCCCTTCTACAGAGAGCATCTCTCCCTGGGTGTCCCTTAGCTGGGAGCCCGCGCAAGCATCAATCTCAAGTGGTTTCTTGGCCATACCACTTGATTATACCGCGGAACTAAGTCAATTTTTATTCTAAGTGAGGTAAGGGCCTGGTGTTTATGCCCAGTTTATGAAGTAAGTCAAATAGCTCATAAAGAGCTCGACGTTGTCTATCTGTAAATCTTATAATCATCATCTGACTTTGAGTCACCGACAACCGCTTCGCCATTCATAGCTTCTTTAAGGTCCTTAAACTGCTCTGTATCTCTAATCTTATTCAGAGCTAGTTTCTCGGTCTTCTTAACTGTATCAACCGAGATACCGTTTAAGGAAGCGATTTCGACATCAGAAGGCGGCTTATCAGCAGCGTACTCTTTGATATACTTGAAGAAACAGTAGTTAGCTAATTGATGGTTCACGGCCCAAGGGCAACCAGGAAGCTTAGACTCTTCATCCTCAGTGAGCTCACGCCCAGCGGTACGAATAGCTTTGAGTCTCATGACAGCAAGAGGGCACCAGGCATCTGGCATACATTCCAGAGCTCTGGGGCACCTCTTGTCCATCTTATTGTCGTCTTGATCGTTCACGCGTTTCCTTCGGTAGGAGCTCCGCCGTCAGATGCTTGGGGAACTGCTTCAGCTTTAGGCGGTTGACGAATAGCAAGAAGCTCAACTTCATGCTCAGCACCGTTCAATTGAACGAGTGCCTTAGCGCCAACTTCACGACCTTCGAAAGCTTTGATAAGATCTGGCACGCCACATTCAGCAAGCTTCAACTTAGAGCGGAATATACCCTTGTCGGTATTCTCAGTCTTAGAGGTAAGGATAACAGTGCTTTCAGCGTCAACAACTGTACCCACCGTGAAACCTTGCTCTACATCTTCTTTATCAGAAGCCTCATTGAAATCCTTCAAGCGAAGTTCGTCGGCGATAGCTCCCAACTGAGCACTATCAAGACCAGACACACGTTGCACGGCGAGGATCTTGTATTGAAGTTCGTTGATCAGTCCCATGGCAGCACCAAGGTCCTGTTGCATACGTTGATTGTTCTGCATGAGTTGCTGAGTCATCATTTGACTGATGCGTCCAGCCATCTGAATATTCTTCAACTCTGCTTCTAAACCACGTAGGCGTTCTTTGCGGGAATCCTGGGCTGGCTGTCTAAAACCTTTCATTATTCATTCTCCTTAGATTTCAATCGTTCACAGAAAAACTTAAGTAGTTGTACCTCTTCTGGAGAAAACTCGGTCTTGTTAGGCTGAGTTTGTCCGAAGAGTTTACCAAGTTCAGTATTCAAGAAGCCACGAACTGAACGTTCTAGTTCATCGTAAACTCCACCCTTACCTTTGATTATTCTTTTGGCAAGGACTTCGTTGATTGCGTTGGCGCGGTCCAACTTAATTTGTTGTGGTGTTCTAGAATCAGAAGCTGAAGAACTCTTACTAGCTTCACCAGAGCGTTCGCCTTCAGATTGAAGTGGGGCAGCTTCTGCTTTCGAGCTATCCTGCGTAGACTGTTTGCTGAGTGCAAGGGCTTCTGGAAAATCCCCGAGAGTCTTCTTATTGAATCCATACTTTTCCGCCATGCCATTGTATAAGTTACGGGCCTTGATGAACTGAACCTTGGTCAAAGGCTCCTTGTTATCAACGCAACGTTTCCAATGGGCTTCAATGTTGGGATCATGCATAAGGATGCGATTTACTTGCAGAGAGTCTTCGATCTCACGAAGAGCTTCCATATCGTCATCAGAGAGCAGAGGTTCACGTCCGTAGACGTTTGGCCAGATGAGTTCACCGTAATGAGAACGGTCTAGTACGACGTCCCTACCGGCAAAACCGGTAAGCATATCGATCATTTCGCCCATATAAGTATCGGGCGCAGTCCCCTTAGCAGGGGCCGACATGTGGATTAACTCGAATCCTTTGTCTTGGAAATATTGGGCGACAGAACTCTTACCAGTCCTATCTAAACCTTCAAGAATGATTAATGCCATATTGCTCCACCCTGATTGTCAATCAAGATGATTATACAAACAATGGAATGAACTTAATAGCTATCTTTAATACTTGGTCTTCAGAGATAATCTGAAGTTTATATAGGAGTTTGAGAAGAGCCATGTAGCGAACATAGTATTCACTATTAACAACTATCCCAGATCCTTCAATGACGTAGAGATTACTCATCACCGATTGTGTTAATCGGATTAGCGGTAACCTTGCCACCTACGTTAGAAGCCTTAGCAGCTCCAAATTCCTTAGCGGAATCACGAAGTGGATTACCCATCTGTACAGCGTCGGAAGCCGCCTTAGCATGGGCTTGTTCCATCTCCATGTTATGTTTCTCTTCGTCGCGCTTATGGCCCGCTTCAGCATGAGCATGCTTCTGAGCCTCTTGCTGCATCTTGATCTGTTCTGCAGATTGTTGAGCTTGAGCTTGCTGAGCCATCTGCTCCTTCTGGTCCTTAACGTTATCCATTGTCACCAGGAGCTGCTGCCATGCCAAGAAGGCTTGGTCGCCAGGGATGTATTGAAGTTCGCGTCTAGACGCTGCTCCTACATCTCCGAAGAACTTCTCACGGATCTCTCCGCGGGTCATGTTCTTTTCGATCAATGCCCAGAACGCTTGGTTCATTGGAAGGTCAGCGACCTTCTCATTGATCTTATCCTTTTGTGACTGCTGCAACAAGTCGTTCATAGACTTGTAGACAGTCATCTCAGCCTGCATCTGTGCGATTTCGGTCTGAGGGGTCTCGTCAGTATAGCCAGTGAACAAGAACTTATACTTGTTACCAAAGGCCTTATCAATAGCTGGAATGACGTCGCCGTTGATCAAATCTTCAACGTACATCAAGAGAGGTACAAGGCCACGCTCGCGAGAGTAGGCGATCTTATATTCGTTGTTAGCTTGCTGCATCGGAGCTTTGCCGGTGCCGCTGATCAAATAGTCCAAACCAAGTTCCATTGGGTCGATCTGGAACTGAGCGCAAAGAATGCGCATGAGGTGATTGTTGAAGTTGATGTATTCCATCTCACGAGCAGAGGCCGACATTGGCACCCATTGAACTTCATCAAGACCCGCTACGATAGGGGTTCTCCATGAGTGCTGGGTTCCAGAGATAGAGTTATAAAAGGTACGACGGAAGTTAGCAAGAGCTTGCTGAGTAACAGTGCCCTTCAAGTGAAGGACGCCACGAGCAGCGTAACCATGTGTGAAGAAATTTGAGTTGTAGTTCTCAACGTTCATGTGGTTGGTGACGTTGATGATCGCTAGCTCCAATGGAGAATAGCAATAGCCCTGAGAATCAGCGAAGTTCTGAGGATTGAATAGCTTAAAGATCATGTCCTCATCGCCGAACTGAGCTAACTGACGATTGTCATAAGACATCTGAACATACTTGTAGTAGTCGTTGTCGACTCTATTCACTACTTGATCCTTCTTAGGATCATTATCACTCTTAGCTTGTAACATAGAAGATGGAGTAGTTGCAGACTCAATCTGCTTCTTGCTCATGTTCTTGTTGATGAGATATACGGATTCGGCAGGCAATGGACGGAATCTGTGCAATCCGCCGCCACGGGTCTTAACTTTTTCAATAGCTGTGTGACCGAAGGTGAGAGCATCGCGTCCAATGAGTTTTAAGAACTCGCCGAACAGCATCTTGTCATCGCCAGGGGTCTTCTCTTTACGACCACAGTTGTAAATGAAGTCTTCGATAGCTGCAATTTCCTTGCGCTCTTCTTCAGTATAGTGAGAATTGTGATCTTTCTTGACAATGCGGAAGCCAGGTTCTAACTTGCGATGTTCAGGGCGAGAGAAGCGAAGCAGTGTATCTACACGACATTGAATGATAGCAGAGATGAGCCAGTCGCGAACAGAAACATCTTTAAGGGTCTTGTTGGAGATACGAGTAAGTTTATGCTTAAAGTTGACCTGAGTACCCATGAGGTCAAAGTAAGGATCGTCGATGACTGCTTTACGACCAATCTGGCCGTCAGCATCATGTCCCTTTTCAGCCTTATCCGGCAAAGAATCAGCTGAGACAGCTGGAGTTGGGGCCTCAGGCATAGAGACGCCGTCTGCTTTTAGCAGCTCCTCAATCTCACTCTTAACACTTTTTCTTAACCAGTCATCCCAAAAGGCCATACCAGCATTATACCTTAAGTTAACTTATTAGAATGACCAAAGGAAGCCCCCGGAGCTACCGGAACCTTCATCATCGCCTGGATCATCTAAATCGGAAGCTTTTCCTATCTTACCCAACTTAGAAACATCCGGTTCAGCTTCTGACATTCTCACACCTTGAGTTAGAAGGTGTTCAGTAGGGGTAGGCATTCTTGTATAGTTGCCACCCTTATCTTGCAAGCCCTGAGTCGAATCAAACTCTAGACCACCACCTAAGATGATGCTCGTTTTACCGAACAACAAGGTCATTGGGTAGCGGAAAGCATCGATCCAGTGGTCGAACTCTGTATCAGGATCGTCAGTGACGAGGCCTGCGGCGTCAGTCTTATAATGGTAGAGCGTAAACTCATTGATGAGGGGCTGACAAGTCTCTCTAGCTAAGAATAGCTTTGGATCGGTAGACCCTGGGGTCTTCATGAACTTCTTGATAACCTGAATACCTGTGTTGATCTGACCCTTGTCGGTCATGTTGGCCACGGGGAGACCAGACTTCTGCATTTCCTGGATAGCACCTTGGTCAGCGGCATCAGGAACATAGAGTTGGCAGCGGTACTTATTATGGTACTTGGTCTTAATATGGTGAATCCAGGCTGGCTGAGAGATGTAGGTCATGCCATCGCACTTGACGATAAAGATGTTATCTCTCTTGTCTGCAAAGAAGTAGACCACAGTATTCGGCGCTGAGAAACCCCAGTCGATACCTGCGTAGCATGGAAGCTGCATCTCGTGACATTTTTTGACAAAGATGTCGTGGGTTACTTCACCAGGGAATTCCTTCCCAGTGAGGATGAGCCACATTTGGTTCCAATCTTTAACATGGATCTTATCATCGAACTCACGGAAGATGATGCCTTCAACAGAGGGCTTCAAGTTCATAAGCTGAGCTAGAGCCCAATCGGCACCTTCAGAACGAACCTTTTGAACAAGTTCATCAAGGGTCTTGAGCATTGGGGAGGTAGAGGTCTGCTTCTTAGCATCTGACAAGCAGATAGCAAAGAGTGGGCACTTGCCGCACTTATCAAGCCCGGTGTGCTGTACATATTCCTTCTGCTTCTGACGATCTTTCTTAGCGAACTCGTCAACAGTGAGAACTTCCATCTTGTCTTGGTTTACCCAGTAGTCAGTAGGAGTTGTTCCAGAACGAGAATCAGGACAACGCTCAGTGAACTCAAACGCAGTCCAACGACGGACAGCGCGAGACTTATCTGGCGCAGATTCCATCTCTTCGATCTTCTGGTTCATCAAACCGTAGCGAGACTTACGAGTCGAGATACCTACACGAAGGGCCTTCTTGCCACCCTTAGAGTCAAGCATACCTGAGATTTCTTTGAAAGCCTTAACACCTTCGCCAGAAACCGTATCGATCTCATCGACGACAACTAGAGGAACGTGAGGACCGTTGCAGGCCTTGAGAGTACATGGAAGAACTTCAAGCGTGACCTTATCATGGCCAACGTTGAAGATAGACTTCGACATGTTAGCTTTTTCAAGGATGCGTTGATCTTCTGGAAGATCTTGAGGCATCACGATAGGCTTCAGCTTACGGTTGTATAGAAAGTTCTTTTGATAAGCGTAGCAACGT